>Ga0181464_1000112_pt2 | contig 22633 bp, 20 predicted proteins | sample InSIn2gowninarea_FD_119074 | JGI IMG/M metagenome (GOLD analysis project Ga0181464, IMG submission 119074) | Clean room microbial communities from NASA Spacecraft Assembly Facility at Jet Propulsion Laboratory, Pasadena, California, USA -... ...
GGATTGGACGGTTTGAAGCAGCTAACGGAGGCACTCTATTCCTTGATGAGATCGGCAACATTTCCCTACAGCAGCAGGCAAAGCTTCTTACAGCATTGCAAAACAGACAAATAACTCCCCTCGGGAGTAACACGTCCGTTTCGGTAGATATAAGGCTTGTTTGTGCGACTAATGTTCCAATGCAGGAACTTGCTAACGAAAGCCGCTTCCGGAAGGATTTAATCTACCGGATAAACACCGTAGAAATTATCGTGCCCCCCTTGAGAAACAGAGGACAGGACATTGTTTTATTAGCTGAGCATTTTGCAAGGATCTACACAAAGAAATATTTTAAGACCAGCGTAGATTTTGATAAAAAAGCTTTGGAAAAGTTAATGCACTATTCTTTCCCGGGAAATGTAAGAGAACTACAATATATCATAGAAAGAGCGATAATCATGGCCGAAGGGCCGCTCTTAACAGCAGATGACTTAACTTTTTCTCCAATAGAAACTACATTGAATATCGAAAATCAACAGGACGTATTTCAATTGAGCACCCTGGAAAAGAACACTATCCAGAAAGTGATTGATAAACATAGCGGTAACATAACTAAAGCAGCAAAAGAACTTGGTTTAACCCGTACTGCTCTTTACCGTAGATTGAGTAAATATGATATATGAGAAGTTTGAATGGCGCATTTTAATGCGCATCATTCTTTTGTTACTTACATTAATCGGGCTATCGTTTTCTATTGTGAAAGGCTGGACAGTGTGGGTCATTGTTATTGTGCCCTTTGCCATCTATTTCACAGCAGCACTATATAAGCTTCAGCTAAAAACACACAAAGAGATACACCAGTTTGTGGAAGCAATAAAGTATCGTGACTTTTCTCAACACTACAACGATAAAGAGGGCGCATTGGATGTTCGATACCTGCGCATGGGGTTTAACGATATTAATCGTGCTTTCAGAGTAGTATCAAGGGAAAAGGAAACGCAGTACCAATATTTGCAGAACATCCTCCAATTGATAGAAACGGGAATTCTCTCTTACGACGAACAGTCTGGGGAGATTGCCTGGTTTAATGAGTCACTGAAGAAGACTCTCAAGTTGCCCTTCCTGAAGAACATTTATTCTCTGAGTCAGAGGAACGACGACTTATACAAGTTCTTAATAGATTTAAAAGCGGGAGAATCGCTAATCAAGACAGTGAAGCTGGATAAGAGCTCACTAAAACTTCTCATTTCTGCCACCGGCTTTCAAACCGACAACAAGAGATATAAATTAATTGCATTTCAAAACATCAATGAGGCCCTTGACGAAACCGAAGCTCAGGCATGGCAAAAACTGTTGAGCGTACTTACTCATGAGATTATGAATTCTATTGCTCCAATCTCGTCCGTTGCCGACACGTTGAAGAATCGATTAAACGCTCTGGACAAGACAAAAAACGCGGGCTTAGAGGATATTGAATTAGGCATTGAGACCATTAAGCGGCGAAGTGAAGGCCTTTTAAAATTCGCGGAAATCTACAGAAACCTGAATAAGATTTCGAAGCCAGACTTGACGAGATTCTATATCCGCGATCTGTTTGAGAATTTGCATCAACTTATGCAACCATCTTTAATTAAGAAAAATATTGATATCGAAGTGATTCTGAAAGATCCTAACTTAATTATCGAAGCTGACGCGACACTATTGGAGCAGGTTCTGATCAACTTGTTGGTCAACGCAGTAGATGCAGTAAAGGAATGTTCTCATCCACGCATTGCGGTCTCTGCCTCCCTCGAAAGCGAAGGTCAGACAGTTATTAAGGTCGCCGACAATGGACCGGGTATGTCACAGGAGGTATTAGAAAAGATATTTGTGCCATTCTTCAGTACAAAGAAAACAGGCAGCGGAATTGGACTTACTCTTTGTAAGCAGATAATGATGCTCCATCATGGCAGCATTCAGGTGCATTCGGTTGAAGGAGAAGGAACGGTGTTCAGTCTGAAGATGTAGGGATTTGACCATGAAGTCAGTTCCTGAACAAGATCACGGAACCCGTCCATATATCAGATACCCTCCTTCACCTTTAGTATTCCAGTTCTTTGCATTCAATCCCTACCTCTGCCAGCAGCGTTTCAATAGGGCGGGGAAAACGATCATTAGCTACAATTCTCAATATCTTGTCGCAGTCTTCGAGGTCAAAGTTGAAATTTTCAACTGCGGGTATTGCATTCAGCAAATGGCTCACTTCTTTCGTTTGTTCCTTACTTTTAATATTGGTTTTAAACACTAGTATTTTCATCAGAATAAGTTTGTTTTTCAGAAAGGTGTACAGCTTGGATGAGCGCTTTATTTATCCCGGATTTGTTATCTGTTGCAAATACCGATGACGGTTCATTACGATTCAAAATTATTCCGGGCTTTGTTCTGCGGTAGTCCTGTTTTCGTGCTCACTACGGGGCCCTTTCCAGCACATCCTGTTCTTCATATTTTCCTTAAAGGCCTGTCTTTCCTCATCAGTCATATTCTTAAATCGTTCTCCCATACGTCCACGCATCCAGGGTGGGCCCATTCTGCCTCCTTTTCCAAAACCAAACAATATTTTGCTGAGGATGAAGATTCCGAGTGCTTGCCAGAAGGTGATGGTATTTACATGGATGATATCAGGAAGCAGGTTGTTCCACAACTGCATCACTACAAAGCTGACCAGGGCGAGGAATGCAAGTCCTATCAGTGGAATAAAAATAAATCGTCTTCTATAAAATAGCTTTTTCATGTCTTGAATATGTTTTACTTCTAATAACTTGTGATTTCCTTATACAATTGTTTGAGACGTTTTCGCAGATGAAGAACAGCGTATCGCTTTCGTGTTACCAAGGTTTGAATTTTTTCACCAGTTTGTCGGCTTAGTTCCTGAAATGGAATGCCTTCCAGTTCTTGCCACATGAAAACTTGCTTTTGCTCTTCAGGTAACTCATCCAGAGCTAAAAATAATTGCTCCCAAAATAGGTTTCGCAAATACTCTGTTTCTGGCGTTGTTCCTTCGGTGAGCAGGAGGGCTCGAAAATCCGGTTCTTCATCTTCGTCGTCGCTGACGCTTTCACCTAATAGTTCTTCCGTCTTCTTCTTATGCTTATCAATAATCTTGTTCCTGGCCACCTTGTATAACCAGGCACCTGTATGTTCCACCGGTGCCACGTTGATAAGGGAACTAAACTGGTACCAAACATCCTGCAGAATGTCTTCGGCATCTTCGTTAGTCTTTACTCTTTTGCGAATAAAGCTCAGCAAGCCCTTCCCATATTCCTTTACAGTTTGAAGTACATGACGGCTTTTTTCCTCGGGCATTACGACAGTGACCATTGCATTATTTATAGGTTTAGACGACTGGAGGATAAAAACATTTTATTTATTTTGAAAAATGTTTTGAAGGGATAAAACTAGATGTTGTCATGTAGATCTGCTAAAAGAGAAAAGACAGAGAATCCCTGGTAATCGCGAAACAGGGAGCGGTCTTACAATTAAGTTGAACCAGTCCTCCAATGTTGTTTTGTAAGCGGTTTGTTGTAAAGAACTGTTTAATTGCCGTTAGTGGGGACGCCAACAAATGGATCTCTCCCAGAGTGAAAGCTGTAATCAGCATTGCTGTCCTCTCCAATATCCATTGTTAGTCCTAAGGGGAAGAAATGCCGTAAATTGATACATGCCCTTGAAGCGAACTCAAATAGATATAGAATAGTGGGTAGGGACAATCAAGTTATCGTGTCATATATTTATGTACACGCAATGCCTTTCCCGTTAAACTTATAGTAGCTGAGGTATCGATCCTACCTGGCATAAATTTGCTAATATTCTTACCTGTATCATCAATATCCAGCCGACTATCGTTAGAGAGGGAATAATACAGTTCCTTTACCTTATTGTTTGCGGATATGCTAACCTGACGATCCCTGGCGATGATCTCCAATCGATCGAATGTTGAATTATCAAACGTAACACTACTGCCCTCGCCAGAGATTAATTTAAAGTTATTACTAATAAAGGATTGAATGGTATAGTTGCCGTTCCTACTTGTTATTGAATTGACATTATTCGGCGTTTGGATCGTTAGTAAACGATTATACCAGCGGGAAGGGAAATTACTTATTCGCTTGTTCCGGTAAAAACTGACGAAGAGTGTATCATTATTTATTCTGGTTTGAAGCATGTTTGCATAAAGCTTATTTACTTTTATTTTTTGTTTTTGATTGTCTCTCACGTTTAATATAGTAATATTCATGCTCCAATCTTCAACGTAGGGTCCAGGATCCTTTGATTTTCCTGATCTTAGGGCACCATCGATAACTAAATATTTAAAAGCCGGCACGTCCCTCTCTAATAATCTATCCTCTAAAACATCAACATACTTAACTTCTTCCAGCTTGCCAGCAGCATATTGCTCCTTCAACAGCCAGTTATAAATAAATAACGCGACAGGAATACCGATAAAAAGGATAGTTAGGAGCTTTGTACTTGTTTTCATGCTTAAACATTAGTTTTATTAAAGTAATCCAATTGGGATAAAAGTTCATTCGAATTAATCCCCAGCATCTGCATTCTTCGAAATATTGCAGGCAACTCTTCTTTAAGAAACTGATCCTTTCGTTCCTTAAGGATCTTCGCTGAAGAATGCTCGTTTACAAAATATCCCATTCCTCTTTTTGTGTAAATGATCTCCTGCTGCTGGAGATGATCATAGGCCCTCATTACTGTATTTGGATTTACTTCCAGAATGACAGCAAGTTCGCGTACTGACGGGATTTTCTCATTAGATTTCCACTTTTTCATCTGTATCTGATCGCATATATAATCTGCAATTTGAAGATAGATTGCCTTGTCACTATTAAATTCCATTCCTCACTTATTTTTAATTCACCTGATTACAATTCCATTTCCCTGAGCCGGAACCAGATGATCAGCCAGAAAAAAGGAATAAGACAATATTTAATGACTTGAAACAAGTTTGCTTGCCAATCGGGAAGGGTAACTTTAAAGCTTCTCTGATTTTTAGAAGATCCAAAATTCATTGGACCAATCAGATCAACTCCTCTAAAATAAAAGGTATCATCCTTTTCTACGCCTTGAATTCCCTTCAAATAACCCACTCTTTCAGGCTGAACATCCTGCACTAATTTCTTTCCAAAAAAGTTATTCAGGAATACTAAACAAAACGAAAGTCCGCACGCAAGTATCACAGCCTTCAAAAAAATATACCTTCTGAAGACTACTGAAAAAAGCAGAAAGAAAGACTGCAGGAAGATAAATACAACCACCAGGCCCTTCTCTTCCCCCGTGAAAGAGAATTGGTATAAGTTAGTGAGATTACCCACTATCGTGGCATCAAGAAAATGGGCAAAGATTAGTAACGGGTAAATCAGCAAGACATAAACAAGTGGAAAGAGGAGCAGACTATAAACGAGTGCTACTACTACTTTTTCCAGTGTTGAAGCAGGCAGCATCAACGCTTCAATACCGTTAATCTTATTTGAAAACTGGCTTAGAATAGTTGATGTAAAGATTGAGCCAGCAATCAGGATCCCGCCGAACAAACAAACTTTTTGTGTTTCTTCAGAAATCCCCCCGTTTGCCACGTTAAATAAAATCAGCGCGGACATAATTCCTATTAATGCCAAAGCGCCAAGTAAATAAAGCTTTCTATTTTCCACCCACTGTTTCTTGGCGAGAAGCCAGACGCGTTTTATCGAAAATTCCATACATTAATTATTAAGTAAGGGTAATAAGTGTTTCTTTTCTGATAATACAGCGTTAAAGAAAATCTCCATATCAAGCTTTGAATGCTCACTATGATGATTCAGTGCCACAACCGCATGCCCTTTTAAGGCCCCTTCGCTATACACGACGTCCTTTATTTCGTCCTGACTAATGACATGCTTAAATACTAGCTTCCCCGTTATTTGCTCTACAGACTCGTGAACAATTATTTTTTTATCTTCAAGAATCAAAACCCGGTCAATCAGATTGTCCAGATCCTTCACCTGATGAGTGCTGATTATTATTATCTGATCATCCTGCAAGGCCCCCGCCATTATCTTCCTAAACTGCCGCTTCGAAGGGATGTCAAGACCGTTTGTTGGTTCATCCATTAAAAGTACTTTAACCCGTGTTGCTAATGCAAAGCTTATCAGCACCTTCTTCTTCTGCCCATAGCTCATCCTTTGTAAGGTATTTTTAACGGGTATGTCAAATTCAGTCAAATATCCGCCAAACAACGAATAATCGAACTGGGGATAAAATGGTGCAAATACGTCTAGATACTCATTAACAGAGACATTGGGAAGATTGAATTCCTCGGGCAATAAGAATATTTGCTGAAGAAAAGAAGGATCCCTTCTGGAGGGTTTCTGCCCCAGCACATTACAGACTCCCTTTCCCGGAAACAACAGTCCGCAAATATTATGAAGTAAGCTGCTTTTCCCAGCGCCATTTCGTCCGAGCAGACCATATATATGACCAGGAGTTAACTTCAGCCTCAAATCCTCTAAAACGGTCTGTTTCGTATCATAACGGAAGTAAAGACCTTGAATATCTATCATACTAGTGTATTATATAAATAGTACACTACAATAGTACGACAAAATATTTAAATCCAAAACATAAAATTATATTTCTGTTGTAGCTGGCTTAAGTTTAAAAAAGATATCTGAAGAAAATACTTACTCAAGTAGAAACACTATGTAATCAGAGCCCGAGTCGGCAGGTAAGGGTGCATAGTATTTTATCTGGACACTAGTGGCCTCAGCAAGAGTATATTTAATGCCACTTATAATAAGCTCTTTTGATGCCTTATTGTAAGAGTATGGAAGGTCTTCGCTTGCTGCTTCTATCATTTCACATTGGGAGGAGCCTTTTTTTAAAGTAAGCTTCCCATTCTCGTTAAACCTGTAGGTGTCGTCCTTCTGGCAATTAAGAACGCTCGCATAAAGGATCTTACCGGAGGGATTAGAATATAAATTCTTATCTGCCACCGTTTTTTTCCATTCTTTGCTCACAAGGATGTCTTTAGGTTCAACGCCTTCTTTTTTACATTGGAGACTAAGAAAAGCAAGTACAGTTAAAATTAATAATTGGTTAATCTTCATAAATATACAAGGAAGAAAAAATCACCGATTCCGAATAGATCCTTCTACTTCCAGACCCTTAATATAGTTACATTTTGATTACAAATCGCCAAAAACGCACATTATATTAAGCGTTCTGCCTTGATATTTAGTTTTGGAAACGTCCGGGAATATCTAAAAAACATTGCTACTGCCATCATCAAATTGACGAGAAAAATTGCCAGACCAAAAAAGAGGAACTTTTGAGCCGTGATATTGAAGACAGCAAATTCCGAGAACTCGGAGATCAAAGCTAATAAGAAATAAACCGAGCATACACTTAGTAACCCTGCAAGGATTTGACCTGCTATTTTGTTCCTGTAAATTAGCTGAAAGAACAAAACTGCTAACAGTGGTATTGCAAAAGGATTTATAGAAAAGGGAGGAGTATAAGCCGCAGAAAACAAGAGAACAATTAAATAATACTCCGGAATTCTGATTAGATAGCGCATATACCTTTTTGTGGAAGCTTAAGATACAAACATTTCTTGAAATGAAATCCAATAAAAGCAACCCATATGGAAACGTTCTTCCCTCTCAGATTTATTCTGCTAGAATGGGATACTGGACCTCTGGTGAGAACTGTCCTTAACCGATTGCCCACTACCCGCAACTTATTACTTATTACTTACAACTCACAACTTGCCCCTGCTATAAACATGATATTCCCCCGGTGCCAAACTTCTTACATAAGCACCCTCGGGAAGATCCAGAGAAGTCCCGCTCATATTGTCTATCCAGACGCCTGCAGCTGGAAAAGTTATATTCGCTTGCCGGGGAACGACGTCAAAGTTCCCGACAACAACAACAGTGTTACCTTCCCCCTGAAGCTTAATATATTTCACCGCGCCCGCTAAACTATGTTGAACATCGGAGGTACCGAAAACAGCATTATTGATTTTCCATTTGATAAGCTTTGAAAAAGCACTATACAAGTGTCTGCGCCTGGGGTCTGAATTATAATTCCATAAAACAGGCTTCTCTCCTGTCCTGCCGTTCTGATCAATGGAAATATCGTATCCTAACTCGCCAAACTGCCAGATCATTTTAGGTCCGGGGATTGCAAACAGGAAAGCAGCAGCCATTTCCTGGCGTTTTAACGCGGTAGAATAGTCTTTGATGTTGTAACTGCCTGAAGCATTACCATATTGCAAGTTCTTAAACATCAAGCGCTCTTCGTCATGGCTCTCCATGTAGGTTATAAGGTTATCAGCTCTGGCAAATCCGTGGGTTGAATGGAAAGCTCTCGAGAAATCAGATTTCTCCAGCCAGCCCATGGTTGCTTCGTTAAAGCTGTGGTTAACGTTGTTCCAGAGCATCATGCCATCATTCGCAAGTTCTTTCTCCTCCTCATCAACCCCTAAGTGCTCAAGGATAACATAGAACTCAGGATCAATAGTTTTAATAAATCTGTTGTAGTCCTTCCATATAGCTACGCGGCTCGCATCATAAGCGCTCCAACTGGCAACAGAGGCATCGCTGGTCCCCGAGTTCTTTTGAGTAAATCCCTTGGATAAGTCAAAGCGGAACCCATCGATCTTGTACTCATTCATCCAGAATTGCGCAACATTTTTCACAAACTGTCGGGTGGCCTGACTTTCGTGATTAAAGTCGTATCCAACATTAAAAGGATGCGTAGGGTTAGCATTAAACCAGGGGCTATTTGCGGCTGGTTTGCCTGAAGAACTATTAAAATAAAGTTGAACCATCGGACTTTGCCCGAAAGAGTGATTTAGTACCATATCCAGAATTACTGCAATTCCTCTTTCATGACATTGGTCAATCAGGGACTTCAGCATATTCTTTGTCCCATAGTATTTATCTGGGGTAAAATAAAAGGAAGGATTGTAGCCCCAGCTCGAATTTCCTTCAAACTCGTTAATGGGCATTAGCTCAATGGCGTTGACCCCGAGATTCGATAGGTAATTTAAGGTATCGGTCAGGGTATTATAATTATTAGATCCCAGAAAATCGCGGAGATGTAACTCGTATATAACGAGATCTTTCTTCTGCGGCCTAACGAAATTGTTGACTTTCCAGGCATAAGCAGGCTGGCTTGCCTTTAATACGCTTATTATTCCTGTGGTTTTACCGAGGGGATAAGGTTTTAAATTTGGATAGTGCGAGGAGGGAATTAACTGGTCGTTTTGCGGATCCAATACTATTTCACAATAAGGGTCAGCGATTTTTAAGGAGTTGTCAACAAGGTATTGATAGCCATACTCCTTGTTTTCATCCAGATTATCCACCCGCACCCACCACCGATTACCGTCGGGAGTCTGGTTCATGAAGTATTTGGCATCGGCCTGCCATTCGTTAAAGTCGCCAATGACATAAATCCCCTTCTTCTCGGGCGCATATAAGCAAAAAATAGCAGATTTGCCTCCATTGATAAAGGTAACCCCATCTTTTGCACCCTGAGGAAGCTCAGCAACCTGAGCAACACCACTAACAACGAAGCTAAAGGAGGTTTCCGCGCTGGATGTTCCATCTGTCGCGGTCACTTTGACCACTTGATTTCCGCCTGTTACGATTTTCACCTTTCCGGTCACCTGCTTTGCACTACTTGCCGTTGCGAAGCTATTGCCATTTAGAAACAAGTTGAGCTCGGCTTCTTTTGATGAGATTGCAGAAACATTTAGCTCTCCCCCCACAAGGTGAATATCAATAGCTGGTTTCGGAAGATAAGTAGGTTCAAGCTCAGGGAGATTAAAACGAACACTTAGTGCACCCTCCTGGTAGATAGAGAGATAAACGTCACTACCATCCTTATTCCTGCCTACTTTGCTGCCATCTCCATTTCTAAAGAGAACGGCAACCTTAAGGATCTTTTCACCCACAGGAACATTAAAAAAAGTCCTGGGAGTCATTGAAATTGAATATTTATTATCTCCATGTGCCGTCATCCTCACAGCGGCATCGGGAGCATCGAATGCTGGACTTTTTACATACTTCCAGTCGGCAGAGCCTGTGCTCTTATCTGTGATGACTCCTGCATGCATGTAAACATCGCCGACATAATCCTTCAGACCAGCATCTCCTTTAGTTGCATCAAAATGAATAGTAACAAGCTGCTCGTCGCTTGGAAAAGCAGGCGCAGATGTCACGAGTCCGGTTTCTGCTATCTCTACAGGCACTTCATCTATCGGTGTTTCCCTTTCAGGCACGTCTTTCTTACGGCACGAAAACATAAGGAGAAGCACCATAACGAGCAACAAAAACCGTCTTTTTTCCATAACGACTTATATAGTTCCTTCCGGAGCGACAGGAACCAGCTTTTCTACTTCGCCTGCATTGGTGTCTTTGACAAAGACCACAGATATCGCACCCAGTATCATAAAGAGCCCCGCCATGACGATAGCAAAGATAGCCTGCCCACCAAACGCCTCTTTTACGATGACGCCTCCAAGAAGACCATTTATTATTTGTGGGAAAGTGATGAAGAAATTAAAAATTCCCATGTAAACTCCCATCTTATGGGCGGGGATAGAGCTTGAAAGAATTGCATAAGGCATAGCAAGGATACTCCCCCAGGCCATACCGACACCTATCATCGAAAAGATAAGAATAGAAGGATCCTCAATAAAATAAATGGAAATCAGACCGATACCTCCGGCAATTAGGGATAGCGAGTGTGCTATTTTCCTGCTTGTCATCCTTGCAATAGAAGGAAGAAGCAAAGCATAAATTGCTGAAACACCGTTATAGATGCCAAACAATATACCTACCCAATTAGCTGCATCAGCAAACCTGACGGAGGAGGTATCGCCAGGAGCTACCTTATAAACGTGCTGCGCAACAGCCAGGGTTGTGAACACCCACATTGAAAACAAAGCAAACCATGAAAAGAATTGTACCAACCCCAACTGCTTCATCGTCGATGGCATTTTCGAAAAATCTGTCAAAATCGTCATAATCCCACCCTGACTTTTTTCCTGAACAACCGGTTCAGGGTTGTAAGCGGCAAGCTCCTGAGGTGAATATTCTTTAGTAGTAATTACTGTCCACAACAAGGTGGCCACAAGTACTGCTGCTCCGACGTAGAATGAATAAATAACGTTATCGGGGATGTGACCGGGGTCGGCAATTTTTGCAACTCCGAAGTATTCAGAGAAGATGTAAGGAAGCCATGAGCCTAATACTGCTCCGGTTCCGATAAGAAAGGTTTGTACAGAAAATCCAAGACTGCGCTGATTGTCGGGGAGGTTATCCGCAACCAAAGCTCTGAATGGTTCCATTGCCACGTTGAAAGAGGCATCCATCATCATTAGCATTCCTGCACCTATCATAATTGGAGGAAACAGGTGAGCTAACACTCCGGAATTGGGCATGATGACCAGAGCGATAGCAGCAAGAAGTGCCCCAACCAGGAAATAAGGCCTCCTCCTTCCAAGTTTCGTCCAGGTTTGGTCGCTATAGTGCCCGATGATAGGTTGCACAATCATCCCTGTCAAGGGAGCAGCGAGCCAGAAAAGCGAAAGATGATCAACATCGGCATCAAAGGTTTGAAGGATGCGCGAAGCATTGCTATTTTGCAAAGCGAAGCCGAATTGAATACCTAAAAATCCGAAGCTCATATTCCAGATTTGCCAAAAGGACAACCTTGGCTTCGATAAAACTGCTTTCATATTATTTATTGTTTATAAGTTGGTCCCGGTTTAGGTGGGCCGTAAGACTCATAAAAGCCCAGTTATCCATGACCGTATAATTTACTCTAAAATTGTAAAATTAAGGCTTCGGTAGGCAATACTTTCACAGGAATCCCCTCATTTACATCTTTTACCTGTATACCATTCCCAGTCATCAAATCGACTGCCTTAACAGGCTTTTTCCCCAGCCTCATCTTCTTCTTCAATTCGTCAGGGAGCTGAATCTTCGCCTCGAGAGTTTGGGCACGATCAAAATTGCTCACTACCAAAACGCGTTCCTTCGGTGTGTATCGTACATAAGCATACATCCTGGAATTCAAACCCTGCTGGCCGGCAAGTTCATAAAAATCCCCTTTACGAATAGCATCGCTATTCGTTGTAATCTCAAGCAGCTTTTTATAGAACTTGCGAAGCTTTTGCTGTTTATCTAATAACTGACCGCCATCAAACTTGCCATTATTCATCCATCTTTGATGTTCAGGAACTCCCCAATAATCAAAAATAGTCGTCCGGTTGTCTTCGCCACCAAAACCTTCATTGCCGGCACCTGGTTCTCCAACTTCCTGCCCGAAATAGATCATAACAGGCCCACTTCCTAAGGTAGCAGAAATAACCATAGCAGGTTCAGCGTACCACGGATTTTGGGCAAACTCTTTCGACGCAATTCGTTCTTCATCGTGGTTCTCCAGAAAACGAAGCATCCGCGATGAGAAGCCTCTGCTTTCTTCTTTCCAAACATGTGTAATTGATTTTACGTCGGCATCCGCATCATTCTTTATCAGCTTCTTTAACCCATCATATAATCCCACCTTGTCGTAAAGGAAATCAAATTTTGCCTCGGTAAGATATTGCTCATAGACTTTAGGATTGTAAGCTTCCGCAATAAATATAAGCTTCGGATTTACCTTTTTCACTTGGGGGATCACCCAGCTCCAAAATTCAACAGGAACCATTTCTGCCATATCACATCGAAAGCCGTCTACCCCCTTGTTAGTCCAAAACACAAGAATATCGCGCATTTTATTCCAAACCGGCGGTGTCGGCGAGAAGTGTCTGCGCTCACCGTTCTGGAAATCGACGCCATAATTCAACTTGATGGTTTCAGACCAGTCATTAAGACTGGGCCGTTCCGAAAAAACATTGTTTCCCGTGGCCTTCGCAGGATCTTCATCGAATTTTCCATCCTTCATCGGGTGAACAAATCCATCTCCTCCAGCATTTGTACCCTCGGGCACAATGAAGGCTTTACCTGGAATATAGTAGAAATCATTTTGAGGGGAAAAGGCTTTGCCTTTATCATCGTCTTGTCCAAAGTCTCTAACAGCTGCAGGTTTAATGTCTGAATTGTAAGTACGGGCAACATGATTTGGCACAAAATCTATCAGTATTTTTAAACCATTGCTGTGAGTTCGTTTGACGAGATCTTCAAACTCGCCCATCCTGTTCTTTACATCTACTGCTAAATCTGGGTCGACATCATAGTAGTCTTTTATCGCGTACGGCGAGCCTGCTTTACCTTTTACAATGTCCGGATCATCCTGCTTAATTCCGTAAGCAGAATAATCAGTCATTGTAGCATGCTCTATCACGCCCGTATACCAAACGTGCGATACAGAAAGTTCCTTCAGCCCTTTCAGAGCCTGATCAGTGATATCATTAAACTTCCCAACACCATTTTCCTCTATTGAACCGTAGAATTTATTTGTTGTATTCTTATTGCCAAAGAGACGCGTGAAAATCTGGTATATAACAAGCTTGTTATCACTGATCTTCTCTTCAGAACCTTGATCCGAACTATTGTCTGCTTTATTCACTTGTTGTGCATTTGATATGGTAACACTGATCAGCATTAAAAATGCAAGGCCTTTTGCTTTCATTTATTAGGATTAGTCAAAGTTCTGATTCTTTCCATGTGAGGAATAACAACTGTTTCTTCAGAAGATAGAACATATGGCTGATCGTGAACGAATACTGTTAGCTCTTCGCCCTTCCTGCAACAGAGAGAAACGCCCTCATGCCTGATTTTTACATTCAGCAATGTGTTTCGAAAACGAATATTGAAGGAGAAGGAGCTCCATTTCTTGGGAAGGAAAGGATTAAAGCGCAAATGCCCATCTCTCACCCTCATGCCTGCAAAGCCCTCTACCACGCTCATCCATGTCCCTGCCATGGAAGTTATGTGCAGCCCATCCTCCGTATCGTTATTATAGTCGTCAAGGTCAAGACGCGACGTTCTTAAGTAAAACTCGTATGCTCTTTCCTCATCTCCCAGTTTAGCTGCAAGAATAGAGTGAACGCAAGGCGACAGGGAGCTTTCGTGAACCGTACGCGGCTCGTAGAAGTCGAAGTTCCTTCTCAGTGTTTCATCATCAAATCTGTCTTCAAAGAAATAGAATCCCTGGAGCACGTCTGCTTGTTTTATAAAGCACGAGCGAAGGATCCTGTCCCAGCTCCATTTCTGATTCAGAGGTCGATCTTCTGCCGGAAGTTCCTTCACCAATATCTGTTCTTTATCCAGGTAACCGTCTTGCTGAAGGAACACCCCCAGATCTTTATCCTCTGGGAAGTACATGTTCTCACTTATATTTTTCCACTGCAAAGTTTCTTCGAGCTCGTTAAAATTTATCCTCGACGCCAGGGAATTGTATCTATCAGGTGCACTACGTTTTACATATTCCTGTGCTTCAATTGCATATTCCATGCACCAGCATGCGATGGTATTAGTATACCAGTTATTATTGACGTTATTCTCGTATTCGTTGGGCCCAGTAACCCCTAACATAACGTATTTATTCTGAGCAGCGCTCCAATTCACCCGTTGACTCCAGAAACGGGCTATAGCAATCAGCACCTCAAGGCCGTACTCAATCAGGTAATCCTGATCGCCAGTGTATCTTATGTAATTGAAAATAGCATAAGCAATAGCACCGTTACGATGGATCTCCTCAAAAGTGATTTCCCATTCGTTGTGACATTCTTCGCCGTTCATTGTCACCATAGGATAAAGGGCAGCGCCATTCTTGAAACCCAACTTTTCGGCATTTTCAATGGCTTTCTGCAGCTGTTTATAGCGATAGATCAGTAAGTTTCTGGTCACTTCATGAGGAGCTGTAGCCAGATAAAAAGGAACACAGTAAGCTTCCGTGTCCCAATAGGTTGAACCTCCATATTTTTCGCCTGTAAAACCTTTTGGCCCAATATTCAACCGTGCATCTTCACCGGTGTACGTTTGATTCAGCTGGAAAATATTAAACCTGATGGCCTGTTGAGCAGCAATGTCCCCTTCAATTACAATATCGCTTTCAATCCATTTAGACGCCCACGCGCCTGCCTGCTCTCTCAGCATTTTGTCAAAGCCCTTCTCAGCTATGCGGCTAATCACCTGCTTGCAATTAACAACCAACTGTTGCTTATCGTGATTTTCTGAAGAAAGATTGGCAGCATATTTATATACTACGATTTCTTCTCCCTCGTGTGCTTCAAGTTTGAAAGCACTTGCTACATATTTTTCCCTTGCTGTACATTCTGTGGCAACATCTACAACTTCTCCTCCTTTCACCACCTCGAACTTCATCCCTGTACATACTTCAAAGCCTGTTTTCTTCGTCCGAAGTGTCAGGTATCCTTCATTATTCTGAACTTCCTTATTTACCTCGTCCCAAAACTTTTCATCGTAGTTAGAGTCCTGATTTTTAACATCCCCGTCAAGCGAAACGTTAATTGTTACTATGTCATTAAAGTTTAGAGGAGTTAGGGAATATCGGATAGCCCCCGCTTCGTCATCAACAATGCTACAGAAGCGTTTGGCAGCAACCTTTACTTTTTTTCCGCTTTCCAGTTCGGCTGTGAAGCATCTTTCAAGGTAACCCTCCTTCATATTCAGCTGGCGTCTGAAGCCTGAAACCTTACACCGGTTTAAATCTAAAGTTTCTTCACCGATACTGATCTTGATACCAATCCAGTTAGCCGCGTTCAAAACCTTGGCAAAGTACTCAGGGTAACCATTCTTCCACCAGCCTACACGAGTTTTATCAGGATAATACACCCCTGCAATGTAGTTTCCCTGTAATGTATCCCCGGTATAAGTTTCTTCAAAATTAGCCCTTTGCCCCATTCGGCCATTACCAAGACTAAAGATACTTTCGGATATTTTATTCAGATGTGGATCAAATCCTTCTTCAACGATGTTCCACTCATCAAGTTTTATATAATTCTTCATAACATCACTCTAACTCTCTTACGAGAGCTAGTCTACTTATATTTTTAATAATTTTTCTATTGTTAACTCATTCAGACCTGTTACAACCAGGTCCGCATCTTTTAGAACTTCCTTTGCACCAATACCGACCACTTTCATGCCGCCTGCCTTAGCCGCTTCAACACCTGCAATAGCATCTTCAAGAACGATACATGATGCAGGATCTACACCTAAGAGTTTTGCACCTGTTACAAATACTTCGGGATCTGGTTTTGACGCCGAGACCATGTTTCCGTCGACGATGACATCGAAATAGGAAAGAAGCCCGGTGTTCTTAAGAATAATTGCAGAATTCTTACTTGCAGACCCAAGGGCTGTTTTAATACCTGCCGCCTTCAAGGCTTCAAGAAGGTCTTTTACACCAGGCAGGATTTCATCGGGAGTCATTTTATTGATCATTTCAAGATACCCCTCATTTTTTCTGGTAGCCAACTCGTGCCTTTCAGTTTCGTCTTTCACTACCCCACCCCATTCTAATATTAATTCGAGCGACTTAACACGACTGATCCCCTTCAACTTTTCATTATCTGCTTCTGTGAAATCAAATCCCAGTTCGTTTGCCAGCTTCTTCCATGCCTGGTAATGGTAAACAGCTGTATCCACTATTACCCCATCCAGGTCGAAGATGCAAGCGCTCAGGGTATTTACAGTTTTAGATTTATGATTTACTATTTCGTTCATTGTAATTTTGTATCTCCTCTTTGAGTATTGTAATTTATTAGCTTTTGGCTGTTAGCTGTTGGCTTTTAGCTAATGGCTAGTAGCTAGCAGCAAACAGCTATTAGCTATTTTCCCAGTTCAAGAACAACTGTGCTTTTCGCTGGAACCTTTATCGTTTTAGGATCAGAGACAACCTCATTCGAAATAACGTTTGTGGCTTTTTGAAAACCTTTAAGGCGTTCGACAAACCGGTCTGTGGCAAGGTTCTGCTCTTGCTCGTTACTGTTCATGATAACCATTACCGTCTTATCAGCATTATACCGGAAATAAACATAAGTCCCGTTCTCAGGCACGAACTGCATCATCTTTCCCGTTTGGAGTACCTCGTTATTCTTTCGATAGTTGGCTAGCCTCTTAACATAATTAAAAGCTTCATTTTCTTGAGTTGATCGCCCCTCAGCAGAAAACTTATCGGTGCTGTCACCCTTCCATCCTCCTTTAAAATCCATACGAACCAAACCATCAGGATTCGAAAAGTTCTTCATTAAGATCTCGGTTCCATAATAAAGTTGAGGAATACCGCGGGTAGTAAGAAGCCAGGCAATACCAGACTTGAACTTATTAAAATCTTCTCCTACAACCGAATAGAACCTTGACAGGTCATGATTATCAAGAAAAACGACATTACGGGTCGGATCTTTATAGATGAAATCGTTAGAGAAAACATTATAAAGGCGCACCACTCCATCTGTCCAACCAAATTTTCCGTTTAGAGCCTCATTAATCCCCCACAATGCCTGAAAATCAGTTACCGCCTGCAGCTGTGTATCAAAGCCCTGATTGAGGGTATTCCCTTCTGTAAAGAACGCTTGGTTCGGTATTCCATGTACCCAGGTCTCTCCGAAGAAGGTAAGGCTGGGATACTCTTCTTTTAACTGTTCGCCCCATTCAGCCATATATTCTAAGTTATTGTAAGCATAAGTATCCAAACGAAATCCGTCTAAACCTGAGTACTCTACCCACCAGATATGGCTTTGTGTAATATAATTTCTAACAAAGGGATTTGACTGATCTACGTCGGGCATGTGAAAATCAAACCAGCCGTCAGACATCTGCTTCTTATCGGCACTTGAGGCGTAAGGATCCATCAAGACCTGTTCCCGGTAGCTTGTCTTGGTGTATGATGGCCACTGATGAACCCAGTTCTTCATTGGCAGATCCTTTATAGTCCAGTGTTCGCTCCCAATATGATTGTGGACGAGATCTTTAACTACCTTCATTCCACGTTTATGACATTCGTCTACCAGCTTCTTGTACAATTCATTTGTTCCAAAGCGACGATCAATCTTATAGTTTTCAGTATTTGCATATCCGTGATATGACGTTTTTGGCTGGTCGTTCTCCAACACAGGATTAAGCCATAACGCGGTCACGCCAAGATCTTGAAGATAGTCAAGCCTATTAATGATTCCTTGAATATCTCCTCCATGCCTATAGTACATTGAATCTCTATTCAAAGCTGTTTCTTTCATCCCTTTAATCACGTCGTTACGAGTGTCACCATTGGCAAACCGGTCAGGCATGATCAGGTATATAAAGTCCTTATTGGTTACACCCTGAACGCGTCCCGGCGATTTGTCTCGGGCTTTTAGCTCATAGGGATACTTAAGTGCTTTTGCACCTTTTTTAAGAAATTCCAATTGAAAGGTTCCCGCAGTTGCCGAAGCATCGATCTTAAGGTCTACAAAGACATAATTAGGATTTTCAACCTTGTGTACCTGCACAAGAGTTACGCCGGGATAGTTAAGCTTTACTGTTCGTTCATTTATTTTATTACCGTGTATGATTAATTGCAGGCTAGGATTTTTCATTCCAGCCCACCAGAATGAGGGTTCTACTCTTTCAAGAGCAGGAATTTGGGCACTAACATGAAAGGCAGTAAGAAATAATACTGCAAGCATCAGATTTTTCAGTTTCATTTCCGGGATATATAGATTAGGAAATATTATTAGCTCTGGAATCGGCTTCGCCTTATTTACCTGGAGAGGAATAATTAAAATTAAGTACCGCTTACTGCGGTACTTAATTCGCTTGGGTTCTAATTCCTTTTAAGGGAATACCCGTAATTGCCTGCTACACCAACATCAAAAACTATTGTGTAGTTCCCCGCATCGGTAACCGGAATATTTTCACCTCCTGGCTCTGGTTTACCGTCATTACCATTATCTCCAAAGTTGATATCCCAGCCGTCATTAGCCCGGAACTTTATCGCTCCAGCCTGTAGATCCAGCGTAATCCTCCAGGTTTTTGTTGCAGGATCATAAGTAAGATCTTTGTCTGAATCCCATCCTGTACCGGGGATGCCATCTCCTATTAAACCCCAGCTGTTTATCTTAGTAGAAGTTAAGGTCATTGCCGTTGTGTTAACATTAAGCAAATAGATTCCTCCTGAAGGAAGCTTGATATTATCTCCTCCATTACCGATTTTTCCTGGGGCAGGACTTCCATAATCACCTCCGTCCCAACTAGCACCTTTAACAATTTTGAATTCTGGCGTTTGAGTATCACCAAAATCAATGAAGCCGCTGAATTCCTCGTACTTCCCGCCAACTGCCGTAAGTGCTACCAGTTGTGGCGCAACATCTGGTGCCCATCCCTGGAAGTTTCCTGCAACATTCAACGCCTGAGGATAGCTGTAAATAATCAAGTCTTTGTAGGGCGTTACTTTCACAGACAGGATATTAGAAAATACGGCTGGGGCTGTTGCTCCAACTTCTGCCTTCACCCGCACTTCCACATCAGTGGCGGCACCGGGTTGCAGTACTTTCAGTAATTCTTTATTTAAATCACCTACAGTAAAAGTGCGCGATTTGGTAGTATTATTTGTGAAAGGTAACACTACTTCTGTCGTTGTGGCTGAAGAAAACTCAGTACCTTTTTTAGAGATTTGAAGTGAATAAGTTACGGCCGCATCATAACCAAATTCTACCGCGGGCCAACTGAAAGTCACCGCTTCCTCAGTCGCTTTATCCTGTTCAAGGACAATTGTATTAGCCGTAGCAGTTAGGGCCGGAGAGGCACCTGGTTGTATTATTGTCATATCCTCATCTTTTTTACAAGACAATATGGACAATGCCAGTATGCCGAAAAGTAATATTTTATTTAACATGGCTTTCATATAAAGCATTTTTATGTTGATAGCTGTATGTATTTGTTAATAACCGTCGTTCTGTGTTAATTTTGGATTAGCAGAAACATCCGCTGCAGGAATCGGGAAAATGTTACGATAGTCCTCGAACGATCTTCCGACCTTTACTCCTCCTTTAAAAGGCCATAAGTATGATGATCCGGCAAACTTTCCGTACCTCACCAGGTCTGTTCTTCTGAAACCTTCCCAATAAAGCTCGCGTGCCCTTTCATTTAATACATCATCAAGAGTGAAGCTTGTTACATTCCCTGCTGTACTTCCAAAGGCTCTGGTTCGCAAAGCGTTGAAATATCGTAACGCTGTTGCTTCATCTCCTCCGCTACCACCTCTTTTCACCGCTTCAGCGTACACAAGATGCATTTCGGCAAGACGGAAGAGAGGGAAGTCGGTAGAAACGAAAGTACCATTTGCAGATTGCCCATTCGCACCTGTAGAAGTTTTGTTTGTAAATTTCACTACCGCTAATCCTTCGGTAAAGGTTGCAATATCATCCATCTCAGGATCATTTCCCGCAAAGAGCTTCCTTGAATCATTCGCATTAAACAGTGCTGAAAGCGGATCACGACTACGATTACCTCCCCAACCTCCATTCGGCACACCGAAGGATGAAGGATTCATTGCTCCATTAACCGCCGCATTAACAAGGAAGGTCGTTCCTCCCCAATTCTGTGTTTTCACTCCATCATAGTTAATAGATAAAATGATTTCAGAGTTGTTTGTGTTGTTATCTGCACTGAACACATTTTGATATTTCGGAGCTAAAGCAAAACCTGCGTCAATCACCTTTTTAGAATAAGTGATAGCTTCAGTATACTTTCCGTTTCCTGCCCCCAAATATACTTCAGCGTTAAGATAAAGCCGGGCAAGAAGGGCCCATACTGCAGCTTGGTCGGCGCGGCCATATTCATTCTGGCGAGGTGCCTTTAGCAATGGCTCAATAGCTTTCAGTTCCGACTCGACATAGTTGAATAACTCGGCCCTGCTAATTTGAGGAGGAATATAAGTTCCGATTGGATCTGCTTCTGTAACGAAAGAAGGATTTCCAAATAAGTCCATTAGAACCCAGTATTGGAAGGCTCTTAAAAAGCGTGCCTCTGCTTTGTAGTAAGCAATTTCTGTTGCTGCTGCACCTGTAATCCCTCTGCCGCTTACTACATCATCAGCCGATTCGCGAATAAATTCATTCGCTACTGTAATTTGAAAAAGACTCCTGTTGTATAAACCCCTAAGCAAGGGGTTGCTTGAGGTCCAGGTATTATAATTCAAATCATAGATTCCTGGGTCGTTCCAAACGCAGGCTGCCTCATCAGTAGTCAGTTCCTGTAAATTCCAGTACAAACGAAAGAAGTCGGAGTTACCCGGGTCAATTCCCCCTAAGTCTCCCGAGCCAGCCCCGGAGTTTCCGGTCATTGCAAATGACCCATAAACCTTAGCTAAAACCGATTTATACCCTTCCGGCGTACTATAAGCTCCTATTGACGTAATATCATTAGTGGGTGTGAGATCGAGGTCTTTATTACAAGACGAAGTAATACAGGCTACTGAAAGTGCCGATATTGTAAATATTTTGAAAATGCTATTTTTCATATCCATGAATAATTAATTAGAAGTCAAGATTTAACCCTAACACAAACGTTCTCGGTCTTGGATAAAAACTATTATCTATTCCGTCTCTTAACTCAGGGTCTAAACCTTTATATTTTGTTACAACAAAAACGTTCTGGCAAGTTGCGTTTAAGCGAAGGTTGGAAATACCTAACACCCTACCCGCGTTATAACCAAGTGTTAAGTTTTCCATTCTCAGGAACGAGCCATTCTGAACATAATAATCAGAGAGGAACTGGTTATTGGAGAAGTTAGTATTGTATATATCTGTAGTACTATTCGCGATGTATCCACTCGGATTAAGGATATTTCTCTCAACACCGTAGTTTGATGCGATGTTATTGTACACGTAATTGCCGAGGTTCGAGCGAAGAACCGTGCTCATACTCCATTGTTTATATGAAAACTGAGTACTGAAACCAAGGATCATTTTAGGAGTTGGAGATTTATAGCGATATACGTCTGCAGGTGTAACTATACCATCGCCGTTTAGATCTACATATACTCCTTCAAGTGGTCTGCCATTCTGATCATAAACCTGCTTTTGCACAAGGTAAGAGAAAGGAGTGTAACCTACTGAATGCACCTGAATGGTTTGTCCCGTACCCCCTGCTATACCCCCAACGGTCAATCCCTGATAATTTGGATCAGGAACAAGAGTCAGGTTAGTTACTTCGTTATCATTATAAGTAGCGTTGAAGCCAAGGGTCCAGTTGGTATTTGTGGTAGCAACAGGGATTAGATTTATATTGAATTCAACACCTTCATTAGTCATGTTACCAACATTGGTCAACAACTGATTACTGAAGTTACTTCCTGCTGGAATGTTAACTGTAGCTAAGAGGTCCTTAGTTTTCTTGCGATAAATGTCAACACTACCATTTATACGGTTATTAGCGAAACCATAGTCAATACCAGCATTATAGGTCTCTGTAGTTTCCCATTGAAGGTTACTATCATAAGCTACTGGTCTGAACATTGAATAATAAGAATCGCCGAACTGATACTGGCTATCGTTTCCACTGATCGAATAGTTTGGCAGATAGGAGTAGTTAGCAATTCCTTCCTGCTGTCCGGTTTGTCGAACGCCTTAAAGGTTTTCAAAAAGCCACAAACGTTATTT
>Ga0181464_1000121_pt2 | contig 22559 bp, 13 predicted proteins | sample InSIn2gowninarea_FD_119074 | JGI IMG/M metagenome (GOLD analysis project Ga0181464, IMG submission 119074) | Clean room microbial communities from NASA Spacecraft Assembly Facility at Jet Propulsion Laboratory, Pasadena, California, USA -... ...
AGTCGTGTTTTCGCGCAAACCAGTTGTCTTGTTTAGCAATGGGAAAAATCCAATCTGGGTTTGCCCAGTTATGAATTACAGAAATTTTGTCTTCGACTTCTGGGCATTTGGCGCTTACACGCTCTTTCATTGTGGAGCTTAGGACAACAATACTTTGTGCTTGAAGCCAAATTTTTTTGTTTAGCCAATTCCAACTTTGTACTAGCCAGTTGTTGCTAGATACTACTTTTAATTCTACAGCTACATCTGGGTACAAGTCATATATTAAACACATGTAAGGCGTACCAAAGCAACGATTAGCCAGATAGCCCAAAACTTGCAGAAAGGGGGGAGCGGTAGTGAGCAGCAAAATATCTCCTCTCCCGGCGGCTTTAATTAAGTGCAAACCCGATCGCATGCAAAATAAAATTCCGTTAATGGCTTTACCGCGAATCCTTGAGTTCCATAGTCTAGCTGTGCGACTCCGCCTAATTAGTAGTTTATCTAAACGTTCTTTTAAAGGGGCAGAATCGTTTTTAAAAGCATAGCCTGGTTGTCCGGTAAACACTTTTACATTTATTCCTTGCTTTCCTAATTGAATTGCTAGTTCTTCAATTAGTTGCCCTGTAGCTGCATAGTCTGGAGGATAAAATTGTGTAAAAATAGATACTTTTAAATAACTATGCAATTCTGTTCTATTGTCATTTTTTTGCTTTACTACTTTTAGTTTTGTTGGAGCAGGTTTTGACAAATCTTTATCTAACATCCGCAACTTCCCAGCCTTTGATTTTTTTAAAATATTCCCATCAAATAACAATTATTTGCCGTTATCGAGCGCTTCTTTTTTGAGTATTTTGGCAAAATTTAAGTTCTTATTAAAGATTGTTACAAATTGTTTTATTATAGAAAAATAGGCACAAACTAAAAAGTTACGAGTTGAAGCAATAGAGATTTACTCCAGCGCGATAGGTAGCAAAAGTTGCTAGTTAGGTTTGCACAATAAAAATCACAAGAGGAATTTAGCTTGCATTTTATTTTAAAGCAAGTGTAATTATACTGATATAGCTATTTTGAACGATACTAATTATTTTTAAGATTTACGGTAGCACAAAATTATTTTTTGTGCTTACCTAAAAACATCTTTTGAAAATTTAAGTTTTGTATGTATTAGAAAAAAAGCTTGCTATTGCATCGCAATGACAGCCTACAAACTGTAGGTTGTCAGTAGTAGGAGATGCAGCTTTACTCTTGTTTGTTTACAATAGGTCAAACAAAGTTCAAAGTATTAAATTATACGTTCTTTTAATGGTTGAGCAGGGTTGCCAGCATAAATAATCATAGGTTGAAGACTGCGCCCAGTGACGCTAGCTAAACCTAAAACAGCCCCCTCGCCTACAGTAACACCAGGGCCAACGATCGCGCGAGCAGCGATCCAGCTACCTTGTTGAATATAAATGGGGGCAGGAATAAGTTTAAAATTGCGATCGCTATAGTCATGGTTTCCGGTACACAAGTACACATCTTGAGACAGACAAACATGGCTTTCAATGGTAATCGGGGCAACATTATCTAGCCAAGCGTTTTCGCCAATCCACACGTAATCGCCGACAGTTAAGCGCCAAGGAAATTTTACTTTTACACCGGGTTTAATTGTTACTTGTTGCCCAATTTTTGCCCCAAAGCGACGTAAAAGCCAAACTTTAAAGCGAGTTATAGGTAGCCAATAACTGCGAAACAAAGGCGCTCCGATAAAGTACCAAAGAAGTTGTCGAACGATGGTTGCACCGGGCGTATAAGTACCAACAGTGTAATTGTCTAAACGCATTAAGCTATATTTACCAGAGCTTATAATTGCAACTGACTTTAAGTATCGCTTGAAAATTATCAAAGGAGAATAATTTAGCAAATTATTTTTCAAGCGATCGCATTTATCAAGTTTAATTAGCTAATTGCCATTGCTTCAATATAAACAATATCCCAACCTTGACCTTTGACAGCTACCGTAGCTTGATAATTTGGGGCTGGAGCAAAAGAGCGCAGCAACCAACAATTAGTATCGCTGGATTCCTGTGTTGCTACTGTTCGATCGAAATCATCGTTATTTGCCGCCAAACCATCGCCCACAGCTTTTAAATACGCTTCTTTGCGAGTCCAATGGTGAAAAAAACCTGCGGATTTTTGGTCGGGAGATAAAGCTTGAAAAATAGCATTTTCGCATGGAGAAAAGTAACGCTGGGCAATTTGCATTGCGTCCTTCATCGGGCGGATAAATTCTAAATCTACCCCTAGTTCGCGATCGCACGTTAGGGCATACAACGCTAAATTTTGGGAGTGAGACAAGTTAAACCGCAATGGAGTCGCTTTAATTGCAGGCTTACCATAAGGCCCGTAATCAAACTGCAAGCGATCGGCGGGTATGCTTAGGTAGTTACTCAAAATTGTCCTCAGCAATCCCCGCGCCACTATAAACCTCTGCCTGTCTTGCTCGAAGTGAAAACGAGCCGCCCGCCCGCGCTCGTCGGTAGATAAAGTTTGAGCCAACCGCTCGACCTCCTCTGGGGGGCGATCGAGGGTAGCGCGCCAGATATGAACTTCACTTTTACTAGCTAGTAACGGGTGTGGTGGCAATTGCCAAACACAGTTAGAATTTATGCCCATTTGTTAGTCTGAACTAAATTATTGCTAATATCTCGACCTTTGTTACCTACCTTACTTAGTTAAGCAGCATTAAGGCATTGACTACGGGTCAAAGCAGACAAATAGGTATGTAGCAATTGAGTATCTATCGTTGGGCAATTAATGTCACTAGCTCTAAGCCCCATTAGGGTATTTTGACAATCAAATACTTGCAACACCATTGATGATAGCTCTATGTACGTTAATTGAGATTGAGCCACTTTCTCGGTAAACATGGAAGAAATCGGGGTTAAGGCATTTTTTGCAGCATTGGGATTGAGTAGTTCCTTTTGCCACTGGTCGTAAGCAATTTGCTTAACTGGATAGCCAAAACTATTAATTTCTTGCACCAATTTACCTAGATGTATTGGTTGAAGATTGACCAAGTGAAAAGCTTTGCCAAGGGAAGATTTTTGCTGCGATAAATAAACGATCGCGTTGCTGACGAAATCTACCGGAGTAAGAGAGATTTGCAAGTCTAAGTTGGGCGCACTCCCCATTTGAATAAAGCCTTCAATTAGCCTGCAAGTCAAATCGTCAGTTTTGGAAGCTCCAGTTCTACTATGACCTGAAACCATACCAGGTCTGTAAATGCTAACGGGAAGTCCTCTAAAACGAGCCGCCATCATGAGTTTTTCCGCTACCCATTTACTTTGAGAATAGCCATCGTTTAAGCCTTGATGTTGAGGTAGCTCATCTTGTTCCCAAATGACGCTCATTTCGGAGTACATAGAGGCTTGAAATACATCGAGAGTTGAGATGAAATGTACGGGCTTGATTTTGATTTGGCTTGCCAATCTCAAGACTTCTTGAGTACCAATGACATTAGCCGCTTTCATGGCAGAGTAAGGATAAATTAAATTAACATTAGCTCCAGCATGATAGATGACATCAATAATCCCAGCCAATTGCTGAAACTGCTGCTCGTGTAAGCCGAAAAACGGTTTTGCCAAGTCTCCCAGCACCGGAATAATTCTAGAACTATTGGCTCTTGTCGCCACTAAATAGCACTCTAGATTGCTACAAATTTTCTGTTGACCTGCTTCAATACTGTCTGCACGAACTAAACAATGAATATTTGCGGTGGTTTCCTTCAATAACTTATCTAGTAAAAATGCGCCCAAGAAACCTGTAGCCCCAGTTAAGAAAATCTGCTCTGGTTGAGCATTGAACTCTTTAGCCCTACCAAGGCAGATTACAGGGTCTAAAACCGTTTCAGCATTCAAATCAATGGCGATCGCACTGGTGTCAAGAGCCGCATCTACTCCTAAACGTTGAGCAATTTCAATTGTTTGGGCAAGTCCAACAATGGTAGGGGTTTTGAACAAGCACAGCAAAGGCAAATCTACCTGGAAAGTCTCTCTAATTTGAGCAAGTAGATTGACTGCAAGCAAAGAATGTCCGCCTAAATCAAAGAAGTTGTCGTAAATTCCTACAGGTTCAACTTGAAGCACCTGCATCCAAACTTGCGCCAATTGCTCCTCAAGAGTATTTGTAGGGGCTACAAATTCTTGGGCTAACGTTGGTCTAAATCGATTTGGTTCTGGTAATGCCCGCCGATCGACTTTACCATTTGGGGTCAAAGGTAATGCGTCTAAGACGACAAAAGCCGATGGAATCATGTATTCAGGCAATTCTTCTTTTAACTTAGAGCGCAATTGCGGAATTAAATTGCTGGTAGTTTGTTTTTCGCCAGGGTTGTTAGCGTAAGCACTCCAAGGTTGAATAGTCGAAGTTGGGTAAGAAAAAGCCGGGACGGAATCGCTAATAGGGCGATCGCTTTTCACTCTATGAAATACTACGTCATACCTACCGCGAGCGCCGAAGCCCGACTCGTTGATATAAACTTTATAAGGTAATTCGTAACTTAAATTCCACAAATCCTCTGGCTCAATACTAGCTTGGTCGAACTGGGCAATTTCTACTATGGCTTTTAGTTCTTCTACGGTTGTAAAGTGACTGTCTTTTTGCTGCAACAATTCTACAGCTTGCAAATCTGCTAATAAGCGGGGATTGGGAATCCGACTAATACCCAAAACTTCTGGCTCAAATTGTTGTAAAATTTGGCGAATCGATGCTGTGGTTAATTCCGGTTCCCAGTCTTGCCACAAAATTTCTAATTTTGGCTTAACCTGCGTACCGATATGCAGAATTACATCGTAGCGAAACTTTGTAAACTCATTATGATGCTGACCGCTTTTGAGTTGAATTTCCACCATACCGATCTGCGGTAAATGCTGTTTTAAAGCAGTAAAAAAGGCAGGATTGATAACCATTTCTGGTTCTTGAGCTATCTTTTCTTGAATGCGTTGCTGCAATTGCGATGTGGACAAAGAGTTAGAAGCAAGATTCAGTTGTACCGATGTATGGAAAGTTTCGAGTAATGGCAAACTGCGGACATCACCAATAAAAATTTGTCCCCCTGGCTGTACTACCTCTACAGCCTTTTCTAAAACCTGGACTAGGTAATCCATGCTAGGAAAATACTGAACGATGGAATTAAGCACTACTGTATTTATAGATGCGCTTTCTACTTCAGCAAAAGCTGCGATCGCATCAGTCGTTGCAAGATCGATGCGCGGACAATCTGCGCGATTAATTTTCAACTGCTGCTCAATATAATTAACGGCTGCATCAGAGATAAAAGCTGCGATCGCATCAGTCGTTGCAAGATCGATGCGCGGACAATCTGCGCGATTAATTTTCAACTGCTGCTCAATATAATTAACGGCTGCATCAGAGATATCTGTGCCAAAGTAATAATTGCAGTGGGGCGCAATTTTAAACAACAGTAGCCCAGTACCGCAACCGATTTCTAAGACGCGCTCTGGTTTTGATGCCAAAATCCGCTTCACAGTACGATCGACCCATTCGCGCATTTCCGGCGCAGGAATCAGTTGACCTGTGTAGCTATTATTAATACCGTTAATATTGAAAGTTGGGTCTTGACTTGGAGTAGGGTGGCTATAGGCAACGTTCCAAATCTCCTGCCATTGCAAAGTCCTTTCGGTGTTATTTTTGGCGATCGCCTTTTGCTGAGATGCTTGCAAAAACTGCGATTCTAAAACTAAATAAGCAATCAAGCGTTTGTCGCCTTCGCCTAAATCTTCGCGAGCAACAACGACGGTTTCTCGGATAGCAGCATGTTGACTTAAAGCCGATTCTACATCCCCTAAGTCGATGCGGAAGCCGCGAATTTTAACTTGATTATCCGCACGTCCAATCAATTCAATCGTCCCATCGGGGAGATAACGAGCTAAGTCACCAGTTTTATAAAGGCGGGAACTAGGATCGTTGTCAAAAATGTTAGGCATAAACTTCTCCTCGTCAATCTCTGGGCGATTGAAGTATCCGCGCGCCAAACCATCGCCACCAATACATAATTCTCCAGGGACATTAATGGGGACAGGCTTGATGGGGTCGGATTTGCGGCGTAACAGATGATCGATGATATAAAACTGTGTATTAGCAATTGGTTTGCCGATATGTATAGCGCTTGTCCCAGGTTCTACTTTACACACCGCCGACCAGATGGTAGTTTCGGTAGGCCCGTACATATTCCACACAGAGCCGACTTTTGCTAGTAACTGATTGGCTAATCCTCTAGACATGGCTTCGCCGCCACACAAAACTTTTAGCTGTTTGTTGCCATCCCAACCAAAAGCTAAAAGCATCCGCCAAGTAGCAGGAGTTGCCTGCATAATTGTAGCGCCTGACGTAATGATGCTACTTGCTAGTTGCGCTGGATCGGCTGCTACGTGGCGGTTAACTAAGGCTACTTGAGCGCCGACTATAAGCGGCAAGTAAATTTCTAATCCAGCAATATCAAAACAAATTGTAGTTACAGCAAGCATGACATCAAGCTCTGTAATGCCTGGTTCTTGACGCATCGAGTAAAGAAAATTGACTACAGCTTGATGGTTAATTTGTACGCCTTTGGGTTTACCTGTAGAGCCAGAAGTGTAAATCGTGTAAGCCAAGTTTTTGGCAGTAACGGGACTTGTAGGGTTGTAGTTACTTTCAAGAGCTATTTGTTGCCAATTAGTGTCGATGAGTACGGTATAAGCCGAATTTTCTGGCAGACGCTCTAAGCAGGCGGCTTCGGTTAAAATTACGGGCAACTGCGAATCTTCTAGCATAAATGCCAAGCGATCGTAAGGATAGGCTGGATCTAATGGCACGTAGGAAGCCCCAGCTTTAAGAATGCCCAAAATCCCAACTATTAGATTAAGACTCCGCTCTAAACAAATACCTACCATTACGTCGGGCGCAACCTTTGCTTTTTGGAGGTAATGGGCAACTTGGTTAGCGCATTGATTTAGCTGTTGGTAAGTAAGTTGTTGATTTTCAAAACTAACAGCTATATTATTGGGAGTTTTTTGAACTTGAGCCTCAAATAGCTGGTGCAGGCAAAAGTTTCGCGGATAATCGGCTTGAGTATTATTCCAATCTTTAAATAACTGCTCTTGTTCTACGGAAGTTAGCAAAGAAAGGTCTAAATTTCGTCCTTGAATTGGGGAAAAATCGCGCAGTAAATCACTCATCAGTTTGCTCCTATGTGTTAACTGAAAAATTTGTTTATTAATGAAACTTGAATAGTGTCGCTATCTATTGCGAGGTGGAACTGGTATTGACGCAATCAAGACTTAAAGACATCAATGCGGTAGCTGCGTTGCTATTTAAGGGCTTAGAAAATAGATAGCCTTGCCCTAAATATTCTTGCCCAGAACTGGATTTAAGAGCATTTAGTTGGAGTATTTGCTTTTCGGTTTCTACGCCTTCAGCTACTATTTCCATACCTAAATTCCAAGCTAAATTAACGATCGCCCGGATAATTTCTATCCCTTCGCCGTCTAAGTCATTAACAAACGAGCGATCAATCTTTAAGGTGTTGACAGGAAAACGATGTAAGTAAGCTAAAGAGCAATAACCAGTGCCAAAGTCATCAATAGCGACTTGAATACCCATTTCTTGCAACTTTGACAGCATCAGCGCCGCCGATTGCATATTTTCTACAATGCAACTTTCAGTAATTTCTAATTTCAAACTGCCAGCTTCTAAGCCTGTTTCCTCTAAAATTTGGTTAATCTGTTCTAGTAAATTTGCTTGAGCAAATTGTTTTCCTGACAAATTTACATTGATAGTTAAAGGTGGCTTTACTGCAAACTGTAATTGCCAAGCGCGCATTTGCCTACAAGCTTCTTTCAATACCCACCAGCCCAAAGGGATAATCAACCCGGTGTCCTCAGCTACGGGAATAAACTCCATAGGTGCAACTAAACCTCGAGTTGGATGTTGCCAGCGTACCAACGCCTCAAAGCCGACAATTTTTTGGTCTTTAAGCGACACTATTGGTTGGTAATGCAGTTGAAATTCTTGGTTTTCTACCGCCCGTCGCAAATCGTTTTCTAGATGCAATAGGGCGATCGCGCGATCGCGCATCCCAATATCAAATAGCTCGTAACAACCTTTACCTTGGGCTTTGGCTCGATACATTGCTGTATCGGCATCCCGCAATAATTCCTCTGGGCGCTCGTACTCTTTTGTACCTAAAAGAATCCCAATACTGGCGGCGGCAAATACTCCATGTCCTTCTAAGTTAAAAGGCAACTTTAATTCTTGTTCAATGCGGTCGGCTATCTGCGTTGCATCTTGTTCGTTTTGAATGTCCTCTAGTAAAATCGCAAACTCGTCTCCCCCCAACCGAGCGAAAGTATCGCTAGTACGCAGACATACTCTTAATCTTTGAGCAATAGAGCTTAACAAGCGATCGCCAATTAAGTGTCCTAGGCTGTCATTAATTACCTTAAACCTGTCTAAATCGATAAATAATACGGCGAAATTATAATCTTGGCGGCGTTTGGCAAGGGTGAGGACGTGAGCGAGGCGATCGGAAAACAATACTCGATTTGCTAACCCCGTCAAAGAATCGTAGAGAGCATCGTGCAGCAAGCGCTGTTCTGCAACCCTTCTATCGGTTACATCGGTTTGCGAACCTGCAACTCGGTAGGGTTTACCTGTGCTATCTCTAACTACTTGTCCGCGACTAAGCATCCAGCGATGGGTTCCGTCTTTGTGCAGCAAGCGATGTTCGTTTTCAAAATATGGAGTCAAGCCTTCCAAGTGAGCAGATAGTTCGGCTCTAACTTGTTCGATGTCATCGGCGTAAACGCGATTGAACCACTCATAAAGATTAGTATCAATTTCGTTTTCTTGAAAACCTAACATTGCCTTCCAGCGCACAGAAAAATAAATTTCATTGGTGGCTAGGTTCCAATCCCACAACCCGTCATTAGCTCCCCGGACTGCCAGCGAATAGCGTTCTTCGCTTTCACGCAAGGCTTCCGAGTGCTTGCGTTCGGTGATGTCGCGCAAAATTATCGTGTACTCCTGTTGTTGGTTAGCGTTGCCAGAAACCGAGGTTTCAACAATGCAGGGGTTTTTAGTTTCAGCAAACAAAGTTTGTTCGCTGCGCTTAGACCATTGCTGGGGTAGTGGTTCTAAATTGGCGCAAAAGGTTGGCAATGGTTGCCCAATTAAAGACTGCCCAACTTGCTTGAATAGCTCGGCGGCGGCGGGGTTAACTTCTAAAATGATGCCTTGTCCATCCACAACTAAAATGGCATCTAAAGCATTCATAAATAAGTTCTCTGCTTGTTCGCGAGCATCGTCAATTTTGGCTATTTGCGGTAGCGTAGTCCAACAGGCGATCGCCAAACCGATAAAAGATAGCGTTACAAGCAAGACCACCAACAGATCGTTACTATGGGTTGACGAGGAAAGAACTAACGTGCGGCTAAATCCCCAACTAATAGTTGCCGAACTACAAATTAATCCCAGCAGGATGATTACTTGTAAAAATATAAAATCTCGGTAGTGAGTTTTAGTTCTGGCGTAGTAGTAACTTATCCACCATTGGGGCTGAAATAAAGCAATGTTAGATTTACGAATAAGGCGATCGCCCCCTAAAACTGCGAAGGGAAAAACCAAGCCTATTAATAAATCGCCCCATCCCCAAGCCCAGCCGCCGATCGCTAAAACCGCAATTTCTACAATTAAAAAAGCCAGCGACCACCAACCCCATAGCACTTCTGGGCTACCCCGACGCAACCATAGTCCCAAATGCAGCCCCATAATCGATAGTAAGTATCCCGTACCTGTAACTATCAACACATGAGATAAGTTTCCCCAAGCTAAACAAGAAATGCTTAAAATGCCAGTAAAAAAGAGCGCAGACCCCAGCACTCCCCGTTTAGATACGACGGCAAATAAAGGGGAAATGTGTTCGTCTTGGGCAAGTTGATATAAAATTCGCGATGTATTTGCTACCGCCGTGGCGCAACTAAGCAAGCAGCAAGAAGCAATTAATAAAGTAATTAAAAACGATGCTGATTCTCCCCAAAATGGTTTGGCCGCAGCTACTAAATTCAAATATAAGTTTTCTCCTAATCCCGGCCCGTCCGCTAGGCGCATCAATACCCACGAACCGCCTAAAAATACTACCGGAACTAACCAAGCAGCAAAGGACAAAAATCGCAAAGTTTTTGAGGGATTTCGACTATCCGCTACAAAAGAAGACGCGGTTTCGCCAGAGTAGACAGAGTAAGTAGCAATAAAAAACCATTTTGCCCATTCGCTAAAACTAGGAATAGATAGCTCGGCGGGGAAAAAGCCAGGACTAGAGGGCGAGAACACTAACCAACCAATGCCTTGAAAGCAAAAGGTAAATAGGAAAGCGACAGCCGGGACAACAAAAAATAAGTGTAAAATTCCTAAAGTGCGCGTTCCGCTTAACCCGACAATAAAAGCGATCGCTGTAAATCCAAATCTTAAAAGTGTTTCTGGACAAGGAAGACCAGAGCCTTCTAAGCTTGCTTTAATTAAGTCTGTTAGTACAATTGCATAGACGGCGGGAGCCGCTACCCAGCCAAGAAAGTAACCAATTGCTACATACTTAGCTAACAGAGGAAACTTATTAAGCAGTTTGGCTGCATAGTTCGGGGTTCCACCAGACATATTTGGCCAACACATCCCTAAATGTTTTACCTGTAAGTTCAGCGCCACAGAAACCAAAACTCCAGGCAACCAAACAAAAATTGCTTTAGTTCCTAGCGCCGCATGAATCACTGGCGCAGTGCCAATCCAACCTACATGACCCGTTAGACCAAAACCCCAAGTTTCAAAAGTACCTAAGCTTCGTTGTAACTTCATTGCTGGCTGTTTTGCCACACTATTCGTTTTTAATAAGTTTTTTAAGCTAGACAAATTTATAGGCATAACAAGTTTTACAAATGTAGGCATTAAAATACTTACAAAAAGCAGTTTTTCAAAAATAGGTATTTGATGTTTAGCAGTTGTATTTTGAGGTTTGTAAGTCAAACTTTGTTTTACAAGCTATGTTATTTTTTTAGCAAATATTGAGCTATTGCCGCCATTCGTGGAAACACAGGCTTTTTTTTACCAAATCATTTTCAAAATTTCAAAGCACCGTAAATTTCCCGATCTGTATGTTTTTAATAAAAACCACAACAATTTACTGTAAAGTTGATGTTTTTATTTGTAAAGTCTTTATAAACTAAATGAAATTTTGGCTTTAAATAACTATTAATTGGTTGAATCTTTATATACTTTTTCTATGCCAAAAAGTTTTGGAATCAGACCTACAGGTAGATAAGAATTACTTGATATCTAGATTAAATTCTTGTAGTGCGGGATAAAAGTTTTTGTTTTCGTGACTGGGACGACTGAGTTTAATCAGGACAAATCGTTGTAAAGGAGTCAAAGCTTGCCATTGTGTCACGGTTAAAGTAGCGCCTACTTCTTTAACTTTTTCTTGCAGATTAGGCGGAATATTATGTTCGTTTGTCCACTCTGGGTTTGCATCTATTGGTAAATCTTTTGCCACTTTCCCTGTGTATTTTTGCACTAGGCTTTGCAACTGTTGGCGGTAAGCTTTAATTTCTGTTTCTGTAGTGCAAGGTTGCAGGGCGATTATTTGCCGCTCGGCTTCGCTAAAATAACTCCAATCTGCTAGTTTTAGCTTAATTCCACAGGTGTCTAATTTTAAACGCACTTGCATGGGGATACACCGGAGACTATCAACAAAATCTGCTTCAAACTGAAAAAAAGTCATAATAATACCTAAAGCGATGGTTTGATATTGCTGCGGCGAACAATCCAATAACTAATTGATAAGGCAAAAATTGCGATCGCAAGTCCGATTAGCTGGCTACCTGTAGTTTTTTCTAAGTCTAAAATAATTAATTTTCGCGCTACTGCAATTAAAGACGTAACTATCACTAATTCAACTTGAATTACATTCTTTTCTAAATAGGCTGTAATATTTTCCAGTAGTTCTAAAGCAATTAAAATATTTAAAAATAACCCAAACAATTCAATTAGTGTTGTATTAAAAAAACCTATAGGCTCGGTGAATAATTCTCTAAATAAAAGTATTCCTAAATCAAATATAGCAACAAGAATTACCAGCAACATCGCTATAGCCAGCAACTTAGAAACAAATTTCTCGATGTAATGAACTAAATGGAGAAAGTTCTCATCTCGACTTGCTGCTCTAAACTGCCTCCATAGGGTTTGTAGGCTCATAACTTATTCCTGCGTTAGCATGGCACGGTTGCTTAAATCTAATGACACATTATATTAACAGCATCGCTCAGGGAATAGCTATTGTGTTGGCTATCAAAGCAATGTTCTATTTTCGTGGGTGTCCATTTCATCTTAAAATGCCTTTTTAAGGGAGCGATCGCATATAATCGCTCCTGTGCCTAATCTAAAAAGTGGAGAAATTTTGTGGATTTAGACCGCATTCCAGCCCAACCCAAGCCTGGGTTAATCAATGTTTTGATTGAAATTACGGCGGGTAGCAAAAATAAGTACGAGTACGATAAAGATTTACAAGCCTTTGCTTTGGATCGGGTACTTTATTCGTCGGTAAAATACCCCTACGATTATGGCTTTGTACCCAATACTTTAGCCGATGATGGCGACCCCCTTGATGGCATGGTATTAATGGACGAACCGACTTTTCCGGGCTGTGTAATTGCGGCAAGACCCATTGGCATGTTAGAAATGATCGACGGTGGCGATCGCGATGAGAAAATTCTCTGCGTCCCCGATAAAGATCCTCGCTACGCTCATGTAAAATCGCTTAAAGACGTTGCTCCGCATCGACTAGATGAAATTGCCGAGTTTTTCCGCAGTTATAAAAATTTAGAGAAAAAAGTTACAGACATTCGCGGCTGGCAAGATGTAGAAGCGGTCATGCCTTTAGTGGAAAAGTGTATCAAAGCTGGTAGCGAACAAGGTAGAGATTCTGATTCGGAAACGACTTAGAAAGTATTTTGTAAAAGTGCTGGAGGCGATCCCCCTATCTTAAGAAGAAATATTTGTTAGTCGTCTTTTGGGGAAAATATTTATTCTTCCCCCTTTTTGAGGGGGATTGAGGGGGATCTAAACGTTTGGCAACTTAACTGAAAATGCCAAAATATCCCCAATCAGCTTGTCTGCTTCTTCAAGGCTAAAATGTAAGAGGTAAAAGATTAGTTTCTCTCCTCTTGCTTTATCGCTCTATACAATGCAACGGACATTTCTTTGCGCCAAAATTCATAGTTGCACTCTTACTGCTGCCCATCTTAATTATGTAGGTAGTATTAGTATCGATCGCGCTTTACTCGATGCTGCGGGCATTTTACCTTACGAACAAGTGCAGGTAGTAAATATTGCTAACGGCGAACGATTGATTACTTATGCGATCGCGTCTCCCGCCCATTCTGGGGCAATAGAATTAAATGGAGCCGCCGCTAGGCTAGGTATGGCAGGCGATCGCGTAATTATTATGACTTACGCTCAATTTGACAGTCAAGAACTTAAAACCTACTGCCCTACGGTGGTTTTAGTAGATAAGCACAATCAAATCACCGAAGTGCGCCGTTACGACGATTTACTAACTTCTGTCTAAATCTAAATTTATAAGCGATCGCCTAAACTCCCAACTTAAGTAAAGAGCTTATTAAAAAAAAATTAAGAATTGACCGAGCGAGAAAATTATTGTAGTTATTAACTAGATAATTTCAATAATAGGAATAAGTTGTCTGTATTAAAGAAACATTTGCTAGAAAATATTTTTCTAGCAACAATTATTTGTATATAAGCTTTGGTGTATTTTTGAGGCTATCGCAGCTAAACTTGTTACTATAAACAAACCTTTACATTAAGAAATAGCACAAATACTGTACAACAAATACTAAACTTAAAAGCCTATTAAAGTAAGCTACTAGCGATATAGCTACAAATACCTAAACTGCTAATACCCGAAAAAACTGAAAGTATGTAAGACCTAATGACTAAGCAACACCGCACTGTTTTAATAGTTGATGACTTTCCACCCGATCGGGAAGTTTATCGCCGTTACTTGCAAGCCGATCCAGAGTATGCTTACACCATAATAGAAGCTCCATCGGCAGAAGACGGATTAAGATTGTGTGGAATGCAACCATTAGATGGAATTTTACTAGACTTTTCTTTGCCAGACTTGGACGGATTAGAATTTTTGACGGCGTTAAAAATACAGTCAGGAAAATTTAATTGTCCGGTAGTAATGATAACAGGACAAGGAAATGAAATATTAGCCGCCAAAGCAATTAAAAACGGTGCAGAAGATTATTTAGTTAAAAATCAAATAACGCCCACATTATTGCAGTTAGCAATAGGAAGTGCGATCGCCTCATTCAAATTACAACAGCAGTTACAGCAACGGATAGAGCAAGAAAGAATTGTCAATCAAATCTCCCAACAAATTCGGCAATCGCTAGACTTGGAAGAAGTTTTGCAAACTACAGTGACGCAGGTAAGAGAATTTTTGCAAACCGATCGCGTAATTATTTTTAAACTCCAACCAGACGGCGGCGGGACGGCGATTGTTGAATCGGTGGGAGAGGGCTGGAAAAGCCTTTTATCAGAAAACTTTTACGATCCTTGTTTTGCCGATTTCTACATTGAAAACTATCGTCAAGGACTCATTTCTACCAAAGCAGATATATATAATTCCGGGGTTGATGAGTGCTATATCAAACAGCTAGAGCCGTTTCAAGTGCAAGCTTGTTTAGTTGCGCCATTATTTCAAGGCGAGGTATTGTGGGGATTGTTAATTGCTCATCATTGCTTATCGCCGCGCCCGTGGAAAGAATCGGAAATTAATTTAGTCGAACACTTATCAACGCATATTGGCATTGCGATCGCCCAATCGGAACTTTACCAAAAAGTTCATAGCGAACTAACTCAAAGGCAACGAGTAGAAACGGAACTAAGTAAAAGTGAAGCAGGGCTGCGCCTTGCCCTAGCCGCCGCCCAGATGGGAACGTGGAATTGGAATATTCAAACAGGTCAAATTGTTTGGTCTGACAACATGGAAGCCTTATTTGGCTTTCGTAGAGGGGAGTTTGATGGCTCTTATGCCATGTTTGTTTCGCGGCTGCACCCAGAAGATCGCGATCGCGTCCTTCATGCTATTGAGCGATCGGTAGCTACGGGCGCAGAATACAATACTGAATTTAGAGTTGTTTATCCTAGCGGTCAAATTCGCTGGGCGCAAAGCAAAGGACAAGTTTTTTACAATGAAGCTGGGCAACCCGTCCGTATGGCTGGAGTCGATTTAGACATCAGTGCTTCTCAGCAGTTGAGAGCCGAAAAAGAAGTATTGCTACAACGAGAACAAGCAGCTAGAGAAGAAGCCGAAGCCGCTAATTTGAGTAAAGATGAATTTTTGGCGGTGGTATCTCACGAACTAAGATCGCCCCTCAATGCAATTTTAGGCTGGGCGCGACTACTAAGGACGCGCGAACTAGATAAAGAAACAACCAACCGAGCCTTAGAAACCATCGAACGCAATACCCAAACCCAAGTTCAACTAATTGAAGACTTGCTAGATGTTTCGCGAATCATGCGCGGCGACTTGCAGCTAACTACGGCTCCGGTAAGATTGGCTATGGTAATTGAAGACACTATTAGTAGTATGAGCTTGGTAGCGGAGGCAAAACAGATCCAACTTTGTGCAACTATCAATACCGATTGTCAAGTCTTGGGCGATTTGAGCCGCTTACAACAAATTGTCAGTAACTTATTGACGAATGCCATTAAATTCACGCCATCAGGTGGGAAAGTAGAAATTTGTTTGCATAAAAATGATAGTCAAGCCCAAATTCAAGTAATTGATACGGGGAAAGGAATTAGTAAAGAATTTTTGCCCCATGTATTCGATCGCTTCCGCCGTGCTGATAGTTCCACAGAGAGATCGAAAGATGGGCTAGGTTTGGGCCTTGCGATCGTAAGTCAACTAACCCGGTTGCATAGTGGGACAATTGCTGTAAGTAGTCCGGGCGTTGGGCAAGGAGCTACATTTACTGTAAAACTGCCAATTTTTGAGCCAACTAATAACGTCCTAGCGCCAGAAATTACTCAAGAAGTAACGCAACTGTTGCCATTAAAAAATATCCGTATTTTGGTAGTAGATGATGAAGTAGATAGCCTAGAACTTACCGAGTTTGCCTTGGGAGAATCTGGCGCTATTATTAAGCCCGTTAGTTCCGCCGCCGAGGCTTTGGCAAGTATCGAGCAGTTTAAACCAGATATTTTAATTAGCGATATTGCCATGCCGCAAACCGATGGTTATACGCTGCTAAATCGCATTCGAGAAATGAAACAAGTGGGACAAATACCAGCAATCGCCCTGACGGCTTTTGCCAAAGAAGAAGACATCAAAAAATCGCTTCATGCTGGCTTTCAACGCCATTTGACTAAGCCAGTAGAACCCGCCGAATTAGTTAGGGCAATTTTTAAGGTGTTAACGGGAGTCGATGCCGTTAAGAGCCGATTATTATAGCGAGGGTTATGTGTGCGCTCCGATTATATTAAATTACAAATAAACTAACCCATGCTTCCGTCGGAAAAAACTGCTCCAGAAACCTTCGATTTAACTAATTGCGATCGCGAACCTATACATATTCCTGGATTAATTCAATCTCACGGTGTTTTGCTGGTAATAGACGAACTTGAGCTAAAAATTATCCAAGTGAGTGCCAATACTAAAACCCTTTTAGGGCGAGAACCAGAGCAATTGTTAAATACCCACCTCCAAGACTTACTGGATGAAAACAAAATTAAAGCAATAGCTCAGTGTTTAAAAAAAGACTTTGACAGCATTAATCCTTTAAAAATATCCTTAAATAATACAGTTTTTGATGGCATTATTCATCGTTGCGATCGCGCAAGCGCGCAAGGGTTAGGGCTTCGCCAGCTAATTTTAGAACTAGAGCCAGCCCAAACCACAAATAAAACTGAATTTTCAGATTTTTATAAGCTAGTTATATCGAGCATTAATAAACTACAAAACCCATTCACACCAGAGCAAATTTGTCAAGAAATAGTTAAAGAAATTCGCGTTTTGACTCAGTTCGACCGCGTGATGATTTACCAATTAGACACCGAAGGGTGGGGAGAAGTAGTAGCAGAAGATAAGCAAGAGCATTTAACACCTTTTTTAGGCTTGCACTATCCAGCTACAGATATTCCTAAGCAAGCAAAAGAGCTTTACGCGCTCAATTGGTTGCGCTTAATTCCCGATGTGAATTATCAAAGTATTGAGCTTATTCCCCAACTTAATCCCCTGACAAATTCCCCCACAGATTTAAGTTTATCGATTTTAAGAAGTGTCTCGCCGTTGCACGTTGAGTATTTGCATAATATGGGCGTAGCGGCTTCAATGTCGGTGTCTTTAATTAAAGACGGGCAACTTTGGGGTCTAATTGCTTGTCATCATCACTCACCTAAATACATTACTTACGAAATGCGGACGGCTTGCGAGTTTTTGGGTAAAGTAATGTCAATGCAATTGGTGGCAAAAGCAGAAAATATTGATCTTGACTACAAGGTTAAATTAAAGTCAATTTTATCCAAATTTGTTGAATCAATTGGACTGCAAAGCACTTTATTTGATGAATTAGTAGCCGCCAAAGATAATTTAATCCAACTTACAGGAGCTCAAGGCATTGCTATTTGTTGGCAAAAGGAAATTATTGTTGCAGGTAAAACGCCTAGCCTCAAACAATTGCAGGACTTATGTATTTGGCTAGAAACAAAACTTCAAGACAATATTTTTTATACTAATGCCTTAGTTAAAGAGTATCCAGTTGCCGAAGAATATACCGATATTGCAAGTGGACTAATAGCTTTAGCAATATCTAGAACTAATAAAAACTATGTTTTATGGTTTCGCCCAGAAGTATTGCAAACAGTTAATTGGGGCGGAAATCCTCAGAAACCAGTAGAAGTAGATGAAAAGGGCGGAATGCGTCTATCTCCCCGCAAATCTTTTAAATTATGGCAAGAAACCATTAAATTTCAGTGTTTACCTTGGAAAACGTGGGAAATTGAAGCCGTTTTAGACTTGAGAGGAGCAATAGTTAGTACAGTATTGCGCCAAGCTGACGAACTTGCCAAAATAAATATTGAACTAGAACAAAGCAATACCGAACTCGATGCCTTTGCGTACATTGCCTCTCACGACTTAAAAGAACCATTGCGCGGCATTCATAACTACTCTAACTTTTTAATTGAAGATTACGCTCATATTTTGAATGAGGAAGGTGTTTCTAAGCTACAAACCTTAGTACGCTTAACTCAGCGCATGGAAGACTTAATTAATTCCCTGCTGCATTTTTCTCGGTTAGGACGGGTAGAATTGGCGATTTATCCGACTAATCTAAATGATGTAGTTCGGCAAGTTTTAGACCTATTACGCGCTCGAATCGAAGAAACTGGGGCAAATATTTCAATTCCCAGACCTTTGCCAGTAGTAGAATGCGATCGCGTCCAAGTAACAGAGGTATTTACTAATTTAATTAGTAACGCTATCAAATATAGCGACAGAGCGGATAAATGGGTAGAAGTTGGCTATCTTGATTCTGACTTTTCGCACCAAGAAAGAGCAACAATATTTTACGTCCGCGATAATGGCATTGGCATTAAAGAGCGATATTTAGACAATATATTTCGGATTTTTAAGCGGTTGCACGCTCAAAGCCAATATGGCGGGGGTACGGGGGCGGGTTTAACTATTGTCAAAAAAATTGTGGAGCGTCATGGAGGTAGAATTTGGGTAGAATCTACCTTCGGATCGGGTAGTACGTTTTACTTTACGTTGCAGGCTTAAGAAAATTCATGCCCATCGAGCTAATAGATTCTTTACTGACAGTTGAGGATAGCGACGAAGATTTTGCCGCTTTTGAGCGCGTGATCAATCAGCTTGCTATTAATAAGCCGATTTTTCGCTGTACCGATGGCGAAGATGCTTTAGAATTTCTTTACCACAAAGGTAAGTACAACGCTCGTAAATCACCACGTCCGGCAATAATTTTGCTCGACCTCAACTTACCTGGAATGGATGGACGCGAGGTATTGTGGCAAATTAAACAAGATCCAAACTTGCAGAATATACCCGTTGTGATCTTTACAACATCTTCTAACCCTACCGATATTGAAATTTGCTATCAAAGGGGTGTAAATGGCTATATTGTCAAGCCCATCGACACCAACAAACTAATTTGGACGATTAAATTATTTATGTCTTATTGGTTTGACGTTACAACACTACCCCATCAATTAGATTAATTTTTTTATGAAGCTAAATCCTAGCGTTAGTTTAATTCGCGCCGACTCTTACGAATTAGAAGCCTTGCAAAACAGTATTGCCCAACTCTTAGCACCGATGGGGGGAATGGCAGCTATAGTCAAAAAGGGCGATCGCGTTTTACTCAAACCCAATTTGTTAACCGGGGCGCGTCCGGGGAAAGAATGTACTACTCGTCCCGAATTAGTTTACGTCGTCGCGCAAATGGTCATAGCGGCGGGGGGTAAGCCTTTTTTAGGCGATAGTCCAGCTTTTGGCAGTGCCAAAGGAGTAGCAAAAGCTAATGGCTATAACCATTGGATAGAAAAACTAAACTTACCCATTATTGATTTTCACGGGCAACGTTACCAAACCGCCGGGGCAGAATTTAACCATTTATTACTATCCACCGAAGCAATGGCGGCGGATGTAGTTATCAACTTGCCCAAACTAAAGTCGCATATGCAGCTAACTTTAACAATGGGTGTAAAAAACTTATTTGGTTGCGTCCCTGGCAAAATGAAAGCTTGGTGGCATATGGAAGCAGGTAAAGACAGCGCCAGGTTTGGACAAATGCTAGTAGAAACGGCACGAGCAATTAATCCTACCCTAACGATTCTTGATGGCATTATTGCCCATGAAGGGAATGGCCCTAGTGGGGGAGAACCTCGCCAGTTGGGGATGTTGGGGGCAGCAACCGATGTATTTGCCCTCGATCTGGCGACTTCTCATATCTTAAATGTTGACCCTTCTATTGTGCCAACAATCGCCGCCAGTCAGAGGTTGGGGCTTTGTAGCAACTTAGATATTATTGACTTTCCGCTTTTGCAACCGGAGGAATTACAAATTGACGATTGGCGGCTACCAGATACCTTAATGCCGATTGATTTTGGCATGCCGCGCGTTTTGAAGTCTACGTTTAAGCATTTCTACATTCGATTTATCAAAGAACCGATGAGTGCTTACTTATAAACTTACTAAAACCGAATTACCTTCAATCTTAGCTTTGTAGGTTTTTAAGGGCTTGGAAGCAGGCCCTTTTAAGACTTTGCCATCTACGCCAAATTCTGAAGCGTGACAAGGACAAACAAATTTTTGTGATTTAGCTGCCCAATTTACTTCACAACCTGCATGAGTGCAGGTAGGATTTACGGCGCTAAGATTGCTAGTTGGACTGGTGCGAACTACTAAAACTTTACCAACCGGGGAATTTTTGTTGAGTAATTGATTGGTTTTGCTCAACTGCGCCACTGTACCTACAGACTTGAACCCAGCTTTATTGTTAGTCTGTTCGGCTTGGGATGTAGAAGAAGAACAAGCAGCGATCGCAATAGGCAAGGAACTTGCTAACCAACCTACACCTACCCAATTTAGAAAAGCTCGGCGATTCATTCTATTTTTACCCCAGATTAGTTTAAAAAAATTTAATAGTTAACCTAAATTCAAAACTTCATCGGTGTTTCTACTGATTCATCTTACTTTTGGTAGGTCTTTTATGAAAAAAATACATAATTTCTATGCGTTTTTTCCATATAGCGCAATATTTTGTTACTAAAGATACGAATGCAATCTTTAATTAATCTTAACTTGAATACTAACAAGCATTTAACGATTGTCTGAGCGACTTTACCCCAATTTAAGCTCTAACGCCGAAGTGGTGTAGCCCAAGATACGAATAGAGTGCTTGAAGTCTAATAACCTAGCAGCAAATAGCAAAATTTTTTAATGGATGCGACTTCAAGTGCTAGGTAAACGAAAATACTAAGGTTTCTAGTCCATGACAGAAGATGCGATCGCCAAGGCGAGCCTAAATAAATTTGAAAAATTCAAAAGCGAAAAAGATGGGTTAGCGGTAAAAGCCGAATTGGCACAATTTGCGTCTATCGGCTGGGAAGCAATGGACAGTACCGATAGAGAACATCGGCTCAAGTGGTTGGGCGTATTTTTTCGTCCCGTCACCCCTGGCAAATTCATGATGCGCCTGCGCTTACCCAATGGAATTATTAATAGCTCTCAGTTGCGAACCTTGGGCGAAATCGTCGAACGCTACGGCGATGATGGTTGCGCGGATATTACAACACGGCAAAATATTCAACTGCGCGGCGTAAGAATAGAAGACTTGCCAGATATTTTTCATAGAATGCAGCAAGTAGGCTTAACTAGCGTTCAGTCGGGTATGGACAACGTTCGCAATATTACCGGAGATCCAATTGCGGGGTTAGATGCAGACGAACTATTTGATACGCGGGAACTCGCAGGTCAAATTCAGGACATGATTACAGGTAACGGTGAAGGTAATTTAGAATTTACCAACTTACCGAGAAAGTTTAACATTGCGCTTTCCGGCGGACGAGACAATTCAATTCATGCCGAAATTAACGACTTAGCATTTATTCCTGCTTACAAGGGCGAGCAATTTGGCTTTAATGTTTTAGTTGGTGGCTTTTTCTCTGCCAAACGTTGCGACGCGGCGATTCCTTTAAATGCTTGGGTAGCACCATCGGATGTAGTTGCGGTATGTCGAGCAGTTTTAGAAGTTTACCGCGACAACGGATTAAGGGCGAATCGGCAAAAATCCCGGTTAATGTGGTTAATTGATGAATGGGGAATTGATAAATTTCGCACAGAAGTAGAAAAGCAACTAGGTAAAACCCTAACTAGCGCCGCCGAAAAAGATGCAATAGATTGGGAAAAACGCGACCATATCGGCGTTTACCGTCAAAAGCAACCAGGCTTGAATTATGTAGGCTTGCATATTCCCGTTGGGCGCTTGGATGCCCAAGATATGTTTGAATTAGCAAGACTTGGGGAAGTGTATGGAAATAGCGAAATCCGGTTTAGCGTCGAGCAAAACGCTATTGTTACAAACGTTCCCGACTCGCGCTTAGAAGCGTTGCTTAATGAACCCTTGTTAGCAAAGTTTTCAATTAGTCCCGAACCCTTAACGCGCGGATTAGTCTCTTGTACGGGAGCGCAATTTTGCAACTTTGCCTTAATTGAAACCAAAAATCGCGCCTTAAAAGAAATTGCCTCTTTAGCCCAACAAGTGCAGCTAACTCGCCCCGTCCGCATACACTGGACTGGTTGCCCCAATTCCTGCGGACAACCCCAAGTAGCGGACATCGGGTTGATGGGAACAAAAGCCCGTAAAAATGGCAAACCTGTAGAAGGCGTTGACATTTATATGGGCGGAACAGTAGGTAAAGATGCCCACCTGGGAACT
>Ga0181464_1000168_pt1 | contig 22512 bp, 21 predicted proteins | sample InSIn2gowninarea_FD_119074 | JGI IMG/M metagenome (GOLD analysis project Ga0181464, IMG submission 119074) | Clean room microbial communities from NASA Spacecraft Assembly Facility at Jet Propulsion Laboratory, Pasadena, California, USA -... ...
ATAGATTAGTATACGTACTATTCTACTTACATCGGTACGTACGTACGTACTTACTTACTCTACTTACTTTACTTACTTACTCTACTTACTTTACTTACTTCACTTACTTACCTACGCAGTAATAATACTTACTTACGTACTTATATACTTATTCTTCTAGGAAGGAAGAAGCAGACGAAGCAGACGAAACCGAGGAAGGAACAGCAGGTAGAAAGATGAGGAAGGAAGAGTGTATCGTTCTAGGTGATGTACCGCTCCTCTTCGTTCGTTGTTAGCAAGTACGCACAGTACATACGTAGTTTCGTATATATCCTAAGCGACGTGATACACGCTCAGTGGTGCGGGTCCCCAACCCCTTCACGATCTAACCCTGTCCATTGTCTGACCCCCAGCATTGACATCTGATCAGTTGACCTCTCTACCAATTTCAGTCTACGTAGGCACCAGAAACGAGGTTCGCTCATGGACAGCAACAAGAAGCGCTGGTGCACGATGCACCGACTGTACACCCACGCCTAGCACCATGTTGGTGTAGGCGAGGGCGAACTGAGTTGCGAGATCCTGAGACTTATTTGCGCTAGCTGCCACGACTGATGCAGCAGTTTGAGGATTCGGCTGCGCAAGATCCACGTTCGCCATAGGAGCCTGCCAGACATTAGTGGCCGAGTCATTGCTTCGAGTGGCCACGAAACGGGATGATGGATGTCGTCGATTCAGTTATACTCAGCATCATATGTCGTGATGTTGTACAGTAAGAACAAAGCAATTCCATCGTGCACTGGTGTCACCATTTCGGCTGGGCTACCCTCCGTTAGTGGTGAGCCACCAGGATCCCCGAGCAAAGCTGCTAGTCTATGGTAGTAAGGAGTTCGAACTCCTCACGTAGTCGCACACTGGTTTCCGTGGTCTGGTCTGAGAAGTACCGGGAAGACCATTCATTGAACCCAGTATTGTCGTCAAAAGGCCTCAGTGCACATGTAGGGAATGTATTCTTCGCGTCAAAAGCATTAAGAGTACATCTGTTGAAAACGGTCTTGCAACTGGTACTCATATCGAACATCGTGGCCGCGTGATCTCGGCTAGCCAAGCTTCGAGTTGACGGAATTCTTCGATATGTACACATCGGAATTAGATCCACCGTTGAGGACGGCAATCGTCTCTGGTATTTTGCTCAACGTTTGAACGGATTGAGTAGAATTCACGAAAAGTATGCGGGTGACTGCAGGGTTGTCATTGCAAGCTGAATCAATCAGCTGCCGCACATGTCTTATCGGGTAATAGGTTTTTGCTTATATCGCATGCTTGCCAAACGATATTGCATATTCATATCTCTAGCTCCATAGACGGCCAGCATTACCTGGTCTGAATTTCGCACTCATCCGTCCTCCTCTGTTTTATGATGTCTGTTCGGAGGCGCACAGATGACTGAGAACCAAATAACGAAACAAGCGGTGCGGGGAGGATACGAGCGAACGATATGAACAGAATTTCGAAGTGACGAGAGCATAGGACGAGCTAGGGATAATCGATGGGTTGGGATGAGTCGACTGTAGGTGGGATCTTCTGAGGTGGAGTGAGTCGGCCTGTCAGCATCAGACACGCTCCTCAGAGGCTGAGTTGTGCTTATTCATGCGTAGGGTAGTCAGATGTTCAATCGGAATCCGTAATTGAGGATCTTCCGTGGCCGTATTTTGGATCATTGTCCGGGTATCAGTACCATCGCCTACCTTGATTAGCTGTGTTGAGTTCGTACTGCGCGTTGCCAGTGACCGGACCAGCGTGAAAAAAGTCAGTAGTTAAGGTTGTAAAGTGTAACCACATGCCTGCAAGGAAGACAAAAAGGTTGCCACGAGTCAACAACGTACAGGCAGCCCAATTTTCAATCAAGTCCAGAGTCCTGATTGCGCCCAGAGCCGCGATGGATGCATCTCGCAGCCAGAAGCTTTCGGTTTGCAATCGCCCTGTGTAGGTTTTGGGTTGGGATTTGGGGTGGGTGGAGTCTCGGTTGAGAGTTGAGAGTTTGGGGATATGCTGTAATTCAACTGTACAATGCGCCTCATCCGCAATTGTTGATGACTTCGACAACTAACGCAGACTGAATTTGCGTCGGTAGGTCGGGGTCGGCCCTTCGAGTACCATTCCAGAACTTTCGTGCAAGGGCATATGATGCAAGCTTCATGACGACACCAACCACGAGTGGCGCCACGCTGCTGGGACAGGAAGCGATGAAGATAAGAAGAGTAGCACTAAAATTCACACATCAGGAGCATACCCCGAGCTCGTGAAAAGTGTCAGGGGGGTGTCAAGACTGACGCTTGCCGTGAGAACCTGTATGACTCTGTGATGGTAGACAAGCTCGAGCAGTACCGTACTCCGAGCGAGTGAAGGTAGCGTGACAGGGAAGAACTTAGCCATATACGTATCACTATGACGAGGAGAGGTTTCTTCTCGAGGCCTTTTTGTGCCGCGGTGGCTGACTCCAAAGTCCATCGTTTGGGAATACCTGCTGCAACCCACTGATTGGTCAATCCTGTGGTACAGGTTTTCGGTTTATTTAGACACAGAAAGTTATGAATGCTGGGTGAGAATGTGCAAGAGCTGGTATCGAGGAGTGGAGAGAGCGTGAGGCAATGTCCATTCTCCAAAGTAGGCAAAGGACGAACAGTCCTCAGTGTGAAGCACCATCAAGCTGACGATCACCAAGCTCGTTTGACTGTCTTCTTCAGAGGACGTTGTGCATACTAGCTAAGCAAGCATGCCCTGTGGTGACGCAGAGTATGTGGTTGGCAGGAGCAATGGTGCAGTCCAGGCGGGCAGGCTGCTTTGATCGAGAGGTACCTTATAGCGCTTAAACGAGCACAACCACGTTCTGACTTTGTGGCACACGTAGTGCATAGCGCCATAGGTGAGGCAGCTGCGTGTTCAGCCAGCGATATTTGGTCTTCATCGTGAGATCGCGTGGATTGAATATTTGTATTTCGCCAGCATGGTTCAAAGAACATCTTAGCGTCATCTGAAGATGAGGCATAGCCCGTCTTGAAGTGTTTCGAGGCGGTCGATGGAGTTCTTCCATATGCGGAGCTGTTGATATTGCGTCAAGGTCGGGTAGTGTAGAGCCAGTTCGATTCTCGAGAGCAATGCATTGTCGAAGGTTCCGACACGATTGCTGGTGAGTATCAAGATACCCTCATAGTGTTCCAAGACGCGGATAAAGACCAACACTGGTGCGTTCCTTTCAAGATCTTTCATATTACATTGGCTCAGGAAGACGTCGACTTCGTCGAGTAGTACTACACAACTCCATAGTTTGCCTAGGTGGAAGACAGATTCGAGGTATTGCTCGACGCTTTCAGCCTTCGTATGGACACCGCCACAAGCAACACGGTACAGAAACTTCTCCGCAATCTCGGCCACGCTCTCTGCAGTTAGAGTCTTGCCCGTGCCCGGACCTCCGTGAAAGGAGAAGTATCAGGCCAATACCTTTGCCGGCGACAATGTCTGTTGAATGCTGCGTGGCAATTTATACCGCTCTTTCTTCTTAGGCCAACCTACTTGAATCCAGCCTGTATATTGATCTTCGGACTCCCTGCGTACGACAACATCGCCAGGCTCAAACAGGAAGTCGATGCACATATACGATTTCGGCCCTGACAGATGCTTGTGTCTGCAAATTGGTAGAAATGACCTTGAGACTCCATAATATAGTCAAGAAGCACCCTCAACTGCTCCTTGGTTGACTCGTTCACCTGATCTGCGAGAGCTTCGAAATCAGCACGACAATGGCAACAGTACACAAAGGGCACTATAAGCTCCGACCTGGTTCTAAGAAGCTCCCAGGCATCAGCATATTCTGTGCGCGTTGCAAGCGTTGAGGCGAGAACATTGATGGGGTCACACCGCACTGGTTTGACAGATTCATTGACAGTCGGAACGAACGGCCTCTGGGAATTTTTTTTCAGATGCTCTTGTATCGTTAGAGCGCTTGGTTCCACATATGCCATGGAAACGAGGAATGATGCATCTTTGTTCTTCTCCAGGTGAAGATTTAGATTCTTAACATAGGTAGCACCGATAGGTTCTTTCAATACTTTGACTGTCGTCCAGCCCGGCACGTCAAGAAAGACGATGATAGACGCGGATATTAATCTCAATCGCTGTATTTGTCGGTCCAGGTCATCATTCTGTGTAGAACTTGGCCGCGATAGGACTCTTTCTTATTCAACACACCCCCATATCCCTCTAACCCTCTTCTGTAGTCTTTCTGAGCAGAGAGAGTAATGCTTCGCGGTCAATATCGTGAATTAGATCGTTGTAACCACGCTTGTTGTGCGTCACCTGCTCAGGCTCCAGGCTCCAGCGTCTGCACTCGAGGCATCGTTTTGACAATTGTGTTTGTAGTGTGATCTCAGATCCTCTACACTCGCAGTGGTGTTATCACAAGATGGCATTGACGTACACTCGGGTTGTACATCATCTCCAACCGCCTTTGCAAATAGCACAACATCGTACTCATCCACTATCTTTTTGTTGGTCCTGCCCTTCCACGATGGTTTACGACATTTGGAAGGCCGGGGCCGCCTTTGTACCACTTGGATAGTTAGCATGAAAGTCGTTTTCTTGTTCCTGTTCCTGTTGCAGCGCGGCCAACATCTGCCTTCTCTTGTTCTGTTGTTCTTGAAGTATCACCTTCTTTGAGAAATCCTGCGATGCAAGTTTGCGGATACTTGCTGGTGGGTGTGATTGCACTTTGGCACAGTAATGGGGATGCACAGCGCGTGGTGGCTGACTTCCCCAATCCTTCTGGGCACGTTGCGGTCGTTGGATATTGTGAGTGAGAGAGGGTCATCAGATCTGAAGGTGGAAATGGAAGTGTTAAAGTGTGGTTCTTGGGTGAGAGGGATAGTGCTGTACGGTGATGGATTTGTGCCTGCGCCGCCCATTACGCGATCGTCTTTCGAGTTGTATTCACCCTCCTCTTCCAGGTCGTAATTCGCTCCTAGAGGCCGAGTCGCGTGATCATGAAAGAGACGTCTGGTCGCTGTCTGACACTGATCTGCTTGATGTAATGGTGGGGATTCTTGCTGTTGCTGTGCTCATGAAATGGATCAGTTAATCTCGACAGATTACACGACGAGGCTCGTAAAAGCAATTCCCTAGCCTCCGCGGAGTCAGTCCTTGTGTTGTCGCGATTCAGGGTATTGATGGTCTTTGTCAGCTGTGATTGGCGACTTTCAGCTATCTAAGCGGTTAGAAGAAGTAAAGTGTCAAATCTCGCACCAACGTACTGTATCTTCTGTGGTAGATTCCGTAGTAGATAACTTGCCATGCTGCTCAGGTGCCTCATTGCTGAATTCGGTGCAGGACAGCTTTGACAGCAACGGTGGTTGACAAGAGCTTCGTGGAAGGAATCCGGCAACGCTGCCATCAAATCGCTGCTGTATTTCATTGCAAAGACATGGTGATACAGCCGTGATAGCGGTATTGAACAGTTTAGCTATGCTAGATCAGAGGGATGATCGAGATCAGGTCAGTTCCAGCTTTGAGTAGACCGCTCTAGAGGCAACACCGTGCATCGTTGAAATACGATTGGGTCAAGGAGTGTAGTACATTCAGGCAGCATACACTTCAGGCATTGTGTTTGAATCTGTCAAGCCTAGGAAGGTATTCGTTTATCTAGGTAGATCTGACTACCTATTCACCCAGCATGTTATATCTCCCCGTCTTCATATGTTCATAAACAGTCATGCTTGTTTTCATAGCTTCCAGATGTTTTCGAATGGTTTAACACCGTCTGTAGTAAGAGCTCCAGCACAACCGGATCGAGTACGGAGACAATCAGTAAGACTCGGAGGAGCTTGCGCAGTGTCTACCCAGGTTAAAATAATCAAGGCGTTGACCGAAAGGCCCTAACAGGTGCAACAGAGACAGCTACTTCTTCAGCGATAGGTTCTTCCGCAACGGCCACAAATTCTCGTTGAGGAGGGGAACATTTGCAAAGGTCGCCCTCATTATGTTTTCCAACTCCACATCTATAGCAGAATATCTGGTGACACTGGTTGCACCTACCAGCAGATTAGTATCATCACCGTCGCACAAGGAAAAGTACTTACGTGACATTGTTGCATCCATCAATCTTCTGCACAATGACATAACACTTTGGGCATCTCATGAATTCGTTATCTTTAATGGCTTCCTCGAGAAGTGTATCATCCAGATGCGTTTGACATGCTCTCATACGTCCTCTATGTGCCGTCCAACCCTTCCAGCAGCTGGCACAGGTCTGTCGGCGACAACTTCCGCAACGTTGGAAACCACTTGCATCTGGATCGATCTGAATATGTTAGCCGGTGTGACCCCTTGACATTAGGGCTTTGACTTTACCTTGATGAGCTTGCCGCATGATGGATTGCTGCAATAAAGTTTCCGCTCTGCGTCGAGTTCAGCCTTCAGCGTTCTGTATCGTGCCTTTAGGCCAGCGCTCAGCCACCTAGTGTACTCCTTTGGGTCAACCACATCATCGCAACACCGTGGTAGTACCCGGGTAGCCAGAGAGGCATTGAACCATTCTTCGAAGCAGGGCTTGCAGTATCGCTCGTGGCAACATCGGAGACGGGCGAGGGTAGTAACAGGAATCGTATCACAACAACTGCTACATTCACCCAGCCGTCGTTTGGGGCCAGGCGTAGAGAATTCCACTTCCTCTGCGCTGCGTTTACCAAGGATGCTTAGGCTGATAGGACCGCCAGCTTCGATATCTTCCTTCCATTCCTCTAGTTCTTTGCGGAACTCCTCAAACGCTTGAGCGTGGTCATCTGATGTGAAGTCCCCGTCGTCAATTGCTTCGAGCTGTAAATCGATCGTTTGTAGGAGTGACGCTCGCGCCTCGGTATCTGAATTGTCTGTCATGGTGGGTCTGACGAGCAAAGAAGGATAGTGATCAAGAATGAGCTAGAAAAGTTTCGATGAGTAGAGAGGTGTCAGCCAGGAACAGGAACCCGTTACAAATTCCGAGATATCGAACACAAAGTTATGATATGTAGCTCGCACCGATATGTAAGCTTGGTAAATGTGAGTGAGCCTTGAGAACCAAGGAAGCTAGTGGCAGCCTCCAGCCAGTCCGATAGAATGAGAAAATGCCACAGTGCAGGAGTCTCAATTTGATTTCACCGACAAGCTGTCGAAGATACAGTGACCACGTGACCTAGTACCCTCACATTCGAAGAAGTCCAGTCTTATGAAACCATTGTTGTCATGAAATGCATCATTCGGCGGTTACCACTAATATCAGCAGTACTTTGACTGCCAAACCAACACTAGATCCTGCTTCTTCGATTGTCTGTTCGTTGCTGTGGTAATCGAACAGCTTCAACTTCGATCTCTGCTTGGTAACTTTTCCTGGTTTGCTGCTCACGCTCCATACAGGCTTCGAGTGGTGCGACATACCATGTCCAAGAGCATCACTATTTGTTATCTCCACTTGAGATCGAAGCAGTCCCTTAGTTCAGTTTCGTCAACAATCAACGCCGTGGGTTGGGGAGCTACGAAGTTATACTCAGGGTGCTCAGGACAACAGGCAGGTGCGGTATCCCATGTTTGTTTGTAGTCATCCTTATCGTTAATGGAAACACAACGCAATCGTTCCGGAATCACACTGACAGTGGGTTGCTGGATTTCAGGTTCTTTGAGCTGCATGTCACCGCGCACTCTCGACACACACCCACTTCAAGAGAGGGCCTCGTTGAAGGAAACAAATGCTGGAGTAGCTCGTCAACCAATTTTCCTCGCAATGCTGACCGTCTGGGCTCATGAGGCATCACTTCAGCGTCGCAGAACCGCCAGAGCATCAATGCAACAGCAAGCAGGTGGTGCGGTTGATTCGACCACACCCAAGCTCTTCGATAATGTACCTCAGCATTTTGAAGTGAGTACCACAGCCCCTAACCTGATGTTGGGATGAATGAGAAAAGGTTGCAAGGCTTCCTCGGCATCATGTGTTATCTTCGGGCTTATCTGGTAATGCTGGTGATGCTTCGTTGGCCCGACTTCTTGGCTTGACTAACAATAGCACAAACATGCCCACCACAAGGAGGATCAACAGTAATATGATCTTCCTCTTTGTATGTTTCTTCTGATACCCAGTAGCCACGACCAACTCCTTCTCGGCAGCTTTGACATCAGTCGCCATTCGCTCCACGTTGTAATCTATACGGTCAAGCATAGTACCCTGATCGATGACCATTGACTGCAAATCGCGGAAGATATCTGAAAGCTCGATTATGCCCTTCGCTATGTCGTTGATTTCCTGCTCACGTTGTGTGATGGCGATGTCGTTATTTGTACGCCGCTTCTGAGCCGTCTGCTGGAGCGTTGATTGAGATATCGATTTGTCAGTGTCCGCATCCATCAATGCTGGGTCAGTATAGGGATTTTGCACGGGCGTGCCTGATCGGCCAGCGGGTGACTCAAAGCCTCCTAGGGCTCTTAGCTTGTTCAAGTAGCTGCTCTGTTTCTTCCGAAAGGTCGCACTGACCTCCTGAACCCGTGCAGCCAGCGCCATTTGAATATTCCTAGCCATGACTTCGTCTCCCTTGTTCAGGGCATCGTTCTGTTTCGCTTCCTTCACCATACGTTCGATGCGCTGTATGGCCTTCTGACATTCCTGGAACCCTCGCGTGATCTCCTGTGTCAAACTTTCGATCTCTATCTCTTCTCTCTGTTTCACATCTTCATCGTCGAAGCCGGGGAGAACATGTTTAGAATGAAGTTTGTCAAGCTTCGCAGCTTTGAAAGTGATATCCTTGAGAATGTCACCGACTTCGTCCTGTATGTCAACCCATCTCGGAGGTAATAGATCCATTTCTATCACCGCGTCTCCATCATCATCAAAAGCACCTCTTGACATAAGACCTCGAGTCTCCTCCGACCCTGAATCCGTGAAGCCATTTGCAGCGCTGGTACGGCGATTGCGTTTTGAGGGATGGTGAGTGTATGACTGTCGGAACGAAATGTATCTGTGCTCGTTAGCATCGAATAGCTCGGATACCCATCAAGCTTACAAGTTCGTTCTGTCCCTCCACATATTGAACTACCTCCTCACTAAGGAGTTGTGCTGAGCCTTTGCAATCGCTTGTCCTGTCACTGTTCGAGACAATGTCATGGTGAGTGCTCCAGCCCAGTTATGTGCTCTAAGTTCAACGGCCTACAAAGCAGACAAATCCCCAAATTGAAGGATTGTAGTCAAGATTGTTACCTGATCGAACACCTACACTGTTCCTTGCGGTTCGGGAAGCGTGGTACCTGCAGGCATATATCCTAGGATGCACATGGCACACCAAATACAATCAAAATGTCTGGTGCCAGGACCATAAAAAGTGTCTCGACTGGTCACTTTTGTCAGACAGAGCGCGCATGGCATTCAGCATCAATGCTTCAATTACACTAATCCCAAAAACAGATTAGCTTCAGCACACCCCTGCTCACTTTTTCCATTACGCATTTCTTTTCCATGCGAAGAATATCAATACGAATGACCTATCCTTGAAGCTGCAATCATTTGGTAGTATGGACCGTGGCTGTATTGATTCTAAATAAGGTGATTGTGCATACAGAGTCTTCGTTGATATAGCTAGAGCTCCAATCACACCAGGTGTAGAACTCAGAAGCAAGATATGTCCTCTGCGGATGAAGTATCAGAAGACGAACAAGTCAAACAGCTACTCTCAGCTGCTGGCTTACACGAGAATGAGCGGCTAGAAAAATTACTCAAGGAGTACAAGTTCAAGGACTGCGATGCAGTGGACGTCCAAAATGCTGAAGGCATAAGTCCACTCCACGCAGCTATTGCTTCGTGTGAGTACAGAAAGCTCAACGGTGAGTCTAAGTCTGAGGACGTTACTACTGAGTCAGCAGCCTGTGATACTGTGAGATTATTGCTTGAAAGCGGCGCGATATGGAACCAGCTGGACAAGAACGGTGAAACTCCCGGCTGCATTGCTTACAGACTCAGTCTGTATGATTTGTATGAGCTCATGGTTGATGCTGGTGTTCGTGCTGAGATCATACTCAATCGACTGGATGGATACGAAAGATTGAACGATGCCGAAGATCTTGAAAGTGAACCTGAGCAAGATCGTCAAGATGGTGCGCAAGACATCGAGGTCGAAGATGTTGACGACGAAGAAGTGCCAGTCCTGGTCGAGTCAGCGGCGCTAACGACGACGACCGACGTTACGTCAGGTCTCAACAACGATGTCAATAGTGTGCAATACCTTGCCTCTAATCTTGTTCTCACACGAGACAAGCTTCTGGACGGACAGCAAAACGGCGTAATGATGGCATGGGAGTCAGACATTATGAAGCAATCTGCTGATTCACTATTGACGAGGCCTGGCATGAAGATCCTTAATATTGGTGCAGGCATGATGATATTCGATTCATTCGTTCAAGGCCACGAGAATAAACCTGATGTCCACCACATCGTAGAACCACATCCGGATATCTTGACCAACATGGAAGAACAAGGCTGGGACAAGAAGTCCGGCGTGACCATTCATCCCGGAAGGTGGCAAGAGATACTCCCACAGTTGGTTGCCGAGAACCAAATCTTTGATGCCATCTACTATGATACTTTTGCTGAGTCGTATTCCGACTTTCGAGAGTTCTTCACAGAGTATGTGCTTGGTTTGCTCGAGCCGGATGGAAAGTGGTCGTTCTTCAACGGAATGGGCGCCGATAGACAGATCAGTTACGATGTCTACCAGAAAGTTGCCGAGATTGACCTCCTTGAAGCTGGGTTCGACGTTGAATGGCATGATATGGATATTCCCGAACTTGAGGCCGAGTGGGACGGAGTGAAGCGAAAGTACTGGAACATCAAGCAATACCGACTACCTGTTTGCAAATTCATGGATTGAGAATGGCCGCAGCAAAACACCTCTTCGTCTTTCAGGTTCTGCAGACCTGGTCTCAGTTTTCAACGCGGACCGTCTGGGTCTGGTACTGATCATCTTGGATTTATACTCACCGTGCAGAAGGATCGACAAGCACCAAGTATCTGGCAATTGTTACCGGTAGTGCGTGGTATCTACACAATTCCTTGTCCCACAGGACCTTTCACCCTCCCAAACATGCTCCATCATGATTTAGCGGGATCTCAACATCAAAACGCTTTTGGAGTCGTGGCTTGTTGGTGTTGCGAGCAAACAATGCAAAAGTACCCTCGGCCATAGAAATACCGAAAGTCGGCTCAGAACCAAGTGGAACTCCTTCACCAGAACCTCCGCAGATCAACCATTCCCAAGCAAGTTACTCCGCAACCATGATCTCCATCTCTTGCCGAAAGGCATCTCCGTGCAGGCATGAAAGCATACTGTACAGAGCATGGATATTAGATTGTTGCCCTAGTTGAGGATATATGCCCCGCATCTGAGCCCCCTCAAAAGTGTTCTCTACCAAGAAGTGCATCTCCACAATAGATGAGGACAGTAGATGGAGGAGAACCATGTATCAGGCCATCAGCCCGATGAGGAGATCCCTCGACAACGCTCGCTATAAAAGTTAAACAACCGCTACAGCTGGGATGGCCTCTTCAAGAGTCCTCAGTATTTTGTTTGTAAATCTACTTAGTAACAGAACTTGAGGCATTAAAACAAAATCCACCCAGGCAAGATGACGGTCGGTCACAAACGCTCAGCAATCGTTACTGGCTCAAGTCGTGGAATGTAAGCAGATGCTCTCCAACAATTCCTTCATCACACTGCTGACTTCCTACCAGTGGTGAAGCAATCATCCGACGACTAGCAAAAGAAGGCTACCATGTCTGTGTCAACGACGTGTCCGCCAACAAGGAAGGCATCGACAAGCTCGTAGCCGAACTCAACAAAGAACATGGCGACGGAAAAGCCATCGGCGTAGTAGCCGATGTCACGAAGTCTGCTGAGGTGGAAGCCATGATCAAAGAATCCGTGGAAAAGCTCGGCCCACTGACCGTCATGGTTGCCAATGCCGGCATTGCTCAAGTCCAAGCTGCCCTTGAGATTTCCGATGAAGATGTACAAAAAATGTTCAATGTCAACATCATCGGTGTATGGAATTGTTACACGAGAGCGGCGAAGCAGATGATTGCACAAGGGCCTGTCGCTGAAGGCACAACAGGCTACAAGTTGATTGGATGCGCAAGTATTGTGGCCTTCAAACCTTTCCCGTTACTGAGCCACTACTCGGCAAGCAAGTGGGCGGTAAGAGGCATGACACAGGTCTTTGCTATGGAAATGGCGAAACACAAGATTCAGGTGAACGCGTATGCGCCAGGTATTGTAGGAACAGCCATGTGGGAATTGATTGATGAGAAGTTGGGTGAAATCGAAGGTCGGCCAAGGGGTGAAACGGTCAAGAAGTACAGCACCGAGCTGACTGCGATGGGTAGAGTCAGTACACCAGACGATGTTGCTCGGGTGGTTGGAGGTTTCCTATGCGGGCCGGACTCGGACTTTGTGACAGGACAGACCACTGTGGTTGATGGGGGTATAATCTATACGTGAGCCTTTCCGAGCCTATCTCGCTCTGATAGTGTGTTACATTCCTGATCATCCTTGTCTGAATACCTTCGATCAAGGAGCAGATGTAACCAAACGCTTATTCCCAACCCTAACCCTAAAGAATCTGCTACCACTCGATCGTTTTCCTACATCGACTCTTTTTATTGTGGAGCAGTTTCGACAAGATAGGCTGCAATTGATCGCGTGACATAGCTGCAACCCACGTATTTGCATGCTGAAAGACCTTCGGAAAATTGCTGGATACAGTTATTTCAATCATGGAGATTCGGTGTTTACAGTCCCCGTCGGCTTTCAATGTTAAATCGAGTGGCAAGCCGGTAAAAGTTGCCCGCCACCTGAGAGCTCAATTTGGTATAGTACCGAGATTTATACCAATAGACATCGGTTGTACACCAAGATGGAGTTACACGTGGTTGAGATCTACCTGATCACGCCTAAAATTTAAAGAACAACTCGTACCGATATTTAACATTAAAAGCCGACGGGGACTGTAGTCAAGGTAGCTTAATCCGGATTCGCGGTTTCCCTCACCACATAAATTGTAAGCATCAAGAGTCTTTGATACGACTTTTGCATCGAATTACTGTAGCATTCGACAAGATCAAAGTGCTTGACTATTTCATCGCCAAGATCAGCACATAGCCACAAAGTACCTTGTTTCTCCTGCAGTAGGTAAGTGATAGCACACGCACGAAAATCAGAACAATATTGACGTTTCAGCTCAAAGAACACAGAAGCTCCATCCTACCAGCAAGATGTGTATGCGAAGACAATGTCCTGTGTGTGGTAAGTGATTGCTTCTTGCACTGAGACAAATGCCACAGCCTCATATGAATTATCACGAATCATCAGGAATCATATGTAGCCAGGCGTATTCACAGTACGAGGTGGTGTAAATCACGTCGACTATTGTGATTCTCAAGCACTCTCCGTCAAGCAACCGGAGTCACCGGAGTCACCGAAGTCATCAAGCACGATCTGGAGCACCTCACTACTGCATAAACCTACACACGCCGCGCTATCTTCCATTGCTTGAATGAGCAACGACTAATCTCCGTGCTACAGATAACGCAACCTGGTGGGGATGCGGTCAGCACATTCCATCGGTCCTCGACGCCGTCCCGGAATCAGATTGGTGTACATGTACTCCCAAGACCACCGTCAATGGGAAGAAGTACCCACCTAAACAAGGAGAAGGTACGGCGAAGCAATCGGCCGAAGCGCCGCGGGTTGAGGTGGGCTATGGGAATTGATTGCGGCTATTGTCGGACTGGTTGGAGGAGATAGTCCTGGATATCTCAGTGCCATACAGGATGTGGTTTGTCCTACTCAAGTGATGGTGCGGACCTGAGTTATCGCTTGCTAGTTGATAGACTTCTCCTTTCATGATGGGGTTCAGGGTTCGAGTGCCAGTAAATCGTGCAGAATAGCAATTCAGCAGTCTTTTCAACACGTTCAACGACGCGACTTCACCTCTGGTCAATTGTCGATAATGGATCCCGGGTGGTAAAGGACTTGAAGGTATGAGTAGTCGATCGAATCGCTAGGTAGTTTGCAACCGAGTTTCCCGATGGAGGCAGGAAGGCAGGACGGCTGGGCAATGCAAGCACAACTGGTGTTGCCAAGACTGGTGTTCCTTCCTCCCACACGGATTGTTTAATCACACACAGTGAACGAATTTTGTTACTGCCACCTGCTTCAAGACAACGACTCGAGCCTCGATGAATAACACATGACAGCCAATTGATCCGCGAAACGAAATCGGCGAATTATTACCTGTACAGGATGGCGCTAAACCTTCATTTTGCTGCACGTCAATACCGCATCAGCTTTCTCCGTGAGCTTCGACATAATGCCGACATTGTACTGTATCAGTATAGCATTGGAAGTTGTAAGTCTTGATAGCGACAACACATATGTACCACAATGTGCATCTCTGCCATAATGGGAGAGTCTGGGACATAGTGAGGAAACGCTGTTTGACAGAAGTACAAAACGGAAAAGATCTCATCCGCCACTCCACTGCACTCCTGCATGGGGTGTGCCCCGTGGGGAGACGCTGGACCATCCAAGAAATGTGGGTAATGTACTCGGCGATACGATATAACACTGCAGCCGCCTACACTTTCCAAGATGTTCGCTCTACGTTGATGGCTGCCTTCACATCAATTGAATCATGTCTTCACGCAATCTTTTCGTAGCAGCAACCATTGCTTGCATGACAGGTTGTCTCTTTGGATACTCTGTGGGCTTCATTGGTGGCATCCTCGTTCTTCCCTCGTTTCTGAGGCATTTTCGCCTTGATCACCTTCCCGCCAAGGACATTGCATTGGCTCAGTCGAAGATCGTTTCATCCTGGATCGTCGGTTGTACAATCGGAGTACCCATCGGTGTTCCAATCTGTTCAAAATATGGGCGCAAACTCTGCATCATCTTCAGTGCCAGCCTGTACATTGTTGGCACATTGCTCCAAGTACTAGACGGGGATGGTATGCTTGGGATCTTTCAGCTAGCTCGACTCATTAATGGCATCGGAGTAGGGGCAGGTCAGTGTGGCCACCAGTGGCTGACAAATAGCTTACATCTTGAACAGGGACGCTTGTGAGCCCTCTGTATATCACAGAGACTTCATCTCCCGACCAAAGACCAACGTTGATGTCGGGATTTCAAGTTACGGTTCAGAGCTTTGCCTTGCTTGGGTTTTGGGGCGCATTCATCTGCCACTCCATCTTCGACACAACCTCGAACCTTCAATGGCAGGTACCAGTGCTGTTTCAATTGATCCCTGGGATCATCCTCCTCATTGGAGGTCTATTTATCCTTCCTGAATCACCACAATGGCTAATCAGCAAGGGCGAAACTGAAGCCGCTCGCAAAGCCCTTTCCTGGCTTCGTATGACTGACCAGGATAGCGACATAATTTCTACCGAAGTTGTCCATCTCGGAAAGGTCGTCAAAACAACCAGCAGCACATCATCTCCTGGACGTCAAAAATCGTTCGTCAAGCAAATCACGAGTCCACCCCTCCGGAAGCGAATGTTCGTCGGAGCTGGCCTCATGATACTTCAAAACCTCTGCGGTCTCAACGCTCTAAACTACTACTCGCCAATCATCTTCATCTCAGCAGGATACACCTCAGTCTCCAGCTCTCTCTTCCTAACCGGCTTGTTTGGGCTAGTCAAATTAATAACATCCCTAGCCTTCATGTTCATCTTCATCCGCCTCCGAGGCAACAGATTCTGGCTCCTCCTCGGCTCCGCAATAATGGCAATATGCATGTTCATCCTAGCGTTCTGCATCGAACAGTTACCAACCAACATCAACACCAACCCTAATTCCAATCACACCATCTCATCTCCATCTTCATCCAGCATATCAAATGCATACGGCATAACAGCAGTCCTAATGGTAAACATATTCGCCTTCGCATTCGGCATCTCTCTGGGTCCCATAAGCTGGAATGTCTGTGCCGAAATCTTCCCCTCGCGCATCAATATCCAAGCCTGCGCCGTAACAACATGCATCCAATGGCTCGGCCAGATCCTCATCGCCGCCATCACACCACCACTCATAGCATCAATCGGCTGGGGCACGTACCTCATCTATGGTGTCTGCTGTGTCCTGTCATTTATTTGGTGCGCTTTGTATGTGCCGGAGACAAAAGGGGTGGCTATTGGACCGGATATGGATCGTGCTTTTGGTGATGATGCGAAAAGTGCAGATCATGATGATGAGTTACCGGAAGTAGAGGAGATTGAGGACGTTGGTGGTGGTGAGGTAGATGAGACGACGCCGCTTGTTGTGCAGAGGAGGCGGAGGAGTTCAGTTGCGCTTGTCGTTTGAGAAGCAGAGATGGTGGGCAAGAACAGTTGAGTTTGTTACTATGTCATGTCAATGCTACGTTGCTACCCACGGAAACATGGCCGGCTTAGAGCATATTCATACCTACGTAAGTACTCAACTCACCTCATTCTACTCAGCATACTCGAACCTCAAGCCTCAATCAAACCCTACACCCAAGTCCTTGCATAATTGCAACCACGGGCCCTGTAACGAACAGATCTTCATCCACCTCCCACAATATACGATCCCTATGCACGAACCCAATATACTGCATCCTACAGTAAGTAACTACACATCCGCAAAAGAACAGCAAAACCAAACAATCAACAAGAATTAAGTCAAATCCATCAACCACCAACTATTAATCTTTCGACCGCCTCCTCCCCTCCTCTCTCTTACTTTCCTTCTCACGAAGAGCTCCAATCAACTCAATCTCCCCCGTCTCGTATGAAACAAAATCCAGGTGCAGCAATACATCCAAGCTCAACCACCACGACCCTAAAATATCTCCTCCTCACCCCTTTTCCTCCTCCTCCTCCTCCGATAACAAGCAACGCTCGTCCTAAGTTTAACTACATGCGTAGGAAATATATGTATAATAATAAATTCCTATGTCTCTCATTAAAACCCGCTTCATACAATATACACAGACACACACCCACGTATATATTCAACAATCAAAAGCCACGGCTCACGCACAGCTACATTGAGAATATATATCCATATACATCATACCCCACCCGTTCGTCTCTATTATCACTTTTCCCAGTCACGACAAGAGATTGCGATGGTTAAAGATGGTGCTTTTCGGGAGTTTCAAGTACACTGTGGTGCCTTTGATGGTGTTGAATGGTAAACAGGATAGGCTAGAAAGTGCATGCATGCTATATGTCATATAAGTTTGGGGATGGGTAGGAGATGTATAAAACTAAGTTGATGCATCGGACTTTGGGTGGGTAGATGTAATATCATAGCTGTGATATTCCTTGTAGAATTTATTTGACTATGTACTTGTTTCTTGTCGCAACACGTCGTTAATCTTTCCCATGCTCTCAGACTTGCTTGTTTCGGTTGCAGCATCATGCATCACCTCACCGCGAAGTCTTCGAATGCAGTGAATCCGACACTCCTCCTTGAAACATCCCGCTATACCAACCATGTGTACTTATCTTCCTCTAGATATACCTTCATTGAATCTGAGGACCCCACTACTTCGTACCATCTTGAGGTATCCCAGTGGGTTCCTCTCGAACGACCTCTTTCCCGTCGAAGCCTCCTAAGCTTCATCGACTTCGCCGATATCTGTAGTCATCTTTCGATGATCATGCCTCTTGTATCTATTCTTCTCATCTGCTTTCTCACAGCATTTCATGATGCTAACCTTTCCATCCGCAAAATCACGCCACTTCTGCAGCGCTTCCTCGACCGACTCAGTTGTATCTTCTATGTGGATGTTCCACGGCACACGGTTGATCCACGATTGTGCTTGACCATACCACTTGGAAGTTTCATCTTCGATTTGCTTGCCTTGTTCGTCTGTCTCTTGCTCACTATCGGAAGCATCATCGCCGTAACGTGAGTAGTACCTGTTCCATCTCCCCTTGAGACCTCGTGCTTCTCGTCGACGATTTTCAGCGTTTTTGCGGCGCTGTTGAGTGGCGAGCCGTCGAGCAACTTCGTTTGCATCAAGGACAGAGACTAGCTGGCGAGGTTGAGGATTCTTCCGGGCGATGTGGACAAGAGAGGAATACATCGGATCACTTGTCGGCAAGTCGTCGTCCTCATTTTCATCATCGTCTTTGCTTTCGGCAATGTCCATTTGTTCATCTTGTTTCGTGAAGTCCCTGGCTGGCTTATTCAGTATGCTATCATCCCGTGCAGAAGAGCTAACATGTGGAGCGTTTTGCACACGCTTCTGAAAATACTGCGTCTCCGCTACGTCAATAGGGGTCATACCAGTCGCATTCTCGCGGAATAGCAAATCGGGACGTTTCTTAGCCAAGTATTCAGCCTTCAAATCATTGTTGCCTCTTGTTTCGACATGCAGTGGGTAGTCGCCACTGCCGTCCATAACAGTCAAGTCTCTCCCGCCCGAAATCTCAAGCATCGCATCAATCAGTTTAAAACTGTCGGCGTTATTATACCCTTGTTTTAGATACAACGCCAATGGCGTCAATAAGCCTGGCTTTGTCCCTGAGCAGCGCTCTAGGATGAGGCCCTGCACGATATTTCGGTCGATCATGCTAACAGCCTTTTTGAACACCGCGACTCGATCAGTTCGTGCATGATCGTAGATTGTGTGAAGCAAATTCCGACATCTTCGATCCTTCGTTCGCTGGTTGGCTCCTGCAGCAAGGAGTACTTCAACTGCTGGGAGATTGCCTAGCTTCATTGCCAGATGTAAAGGAGTATCTCCTGAAGCCGATCGTGTCTCAAGATACTCTGCCGGAACTTTCCCAAGCAAGTATCGCAGTCGGACGTTCTGTCCAGCTGGCCAAGACATGATCACAACATGCAGAATGAGATTGGTTCTAGTACTCATCCACGATTTCAGTGCAGCAGGGATACCACCTTTTCCACTGGCTAAAGCACGGATTCGCTTGTCTTTGTCAAACGCTTTTGTGAACTCCTGGTATCTTCGGTTGAGGGTGTCGGATGTGAAATAGTCGATGATATCAAGAGGACCATGCATCACACCATTCAGTAGAGGAGAGCCGCTATCAGTCTTGGCTTGCTGAGTAGCGTGTCTGTCCTCTTTAGCCCAATCCTTACGCTTCTGACCATGTACGGATAGACCTTGATAGTATTTTGGTTTCTCCTCGATCACAACCCCGGACCGCTCCGCCAGTCGGTCAAGAGGTAGGAGAGTGCCTCTCTGCGAGATAATTAAACTGACGAGGTCAACGTGACCAAGGCGCATCGCAAGTTCAAGTTGAGGGGTCATGTCGGCAAGTGAATCCATTAATTCCTCCGATGGTGCCATGGAGTACTTGATCTCTGTCTCAAAAAGGGACTGCAGAAGCTGGGCATCATTTGTAATGATAGCGTAGTCCCAAAGTGAGGTGCTTGTTCGTCCCGACTCGTCGATAAGGCAGGCATGGAATTGAGCCCATCGCTTCTTTTGATCGTTCCAATGGACGTAAGGAGTAGGATTGAACGCACGATCGACCCTCAGTTGATGAAGCGCTTGTTGTCTCGCAACGTTCATCGCACGCCACAACTCGCACTTCCGGTTCAGCATATGAAGAGGTTTGACCGTAGACCTGACGTTCTGCGCTAGAGCACTGACATCCTCGATGGTGAATTTGTCATCCACGAGCTGTTTGTAGAGCGTAGGGTGGTCATTGTCCGTGCTGTCTTTCTCTGATTCACTTCCATCGTCGTCTTCCTCGTAGAATGGCTGCAAGGAGTACTGCAGTCGTTTCGTTTCTTTCTTGTCTTCGTATTGGGCCGCAACAATGTCGAGGACAACCCTAGCAAGCTCATAATGACCTCGTAACATAGCGAGATTATAACAGTCGAAACCATTATGGTCACTGACCGAGATCTCTAGAGGTTGAAGGGTTTCGTTGCTAGTTAGGCATAGGTCTTTCACAGTGGCAACATCTCCAGTGAAAGCAGCCTCGAAGAGCTGTAAGTAGCGCTTGTGTTTCGTGGGTGTCATGTCTGGAACGAGGAACTTGAAAGTTGTTTCGTAAGGTGATCCAGTGCTATTCTCATCAGCGTCTCCTCCGGGTGGTGCACTTGGTGATTTCCCTTTGAGATCTGGATACAGTTCGTAGAAGGATTTGGCGCCTTTTTCGATTAAGAACTTCTCCACAACCTCGAACTTTTGTGCCAGTGTCGCGGCAACAATCTTCTTCTCATCTTCGCCGGTGGTATCGGGCCCGGGAGTTTCAGCATCCTTTTTAGCTCTTTCTGCTTGGATAAATCTAGCTCTCTCCAAATCCTTCGAGGCCGACCAATGTTGGTAGGTGCCCTGCTTCAAGCCAATGAGATAGTGCTCATCCTGCTCTAGAGGTTCCACAAACAAGGCCTTCTTCTCTTCGGGTTTGGACTTCGAGTAACTCTCAAGTCTGGTACGCTGATCTCGAATGAGGTCCAAGACAGTTTTGTCTTCAGTATTCCATGTCTGTGAAGGATTCTGGATCAGCTCCCATGATTTTGCAGTGATGGTGTTCACATCCGCACCCAACTGGGCTAGTTGTAGTACCACGTCAACCATACGTTCCTGCTTCGCTGCTTGAACAATTGGTTGTTCCACAGATAGACGATATATCGTCTTTGTTGCGTCTGGATCGCGGTTCCGTTGCTCTTTAGCACTATAAGCTTTTGCGAAGGACTCGAAGTCTATGACAGCGCTCGCACCCATGGACAGAACCTCGCTTACAATTTGTGTTGAACCACTTCGAATAGCTGACAGCAAAGGCGATGATGAAACGGCGTGGCGCCATTGGGGCTTGACTGATAGATGGTTGATCGCCTTCGCGGTTTGTGTCTCATTCGTCTCTTTGTAGATCTTCAATATGTCTGCTTTTGCCTCAGCAACGACATGATGAAGAGCTGTAATCTCCTCGAGATCGGCCTGCACCGGGCTCGCCCCTTTCTGAAGCAGTAATTGAGTGACCTCTCTTGCCCGCTTCGACGGCAGTTCCAAAGGAAGCAGCAATGTCAGAATTGCCATTCGAATACCTCTCGTGCTGGTCTTGACCGGAAGCAACACATCTGCACCATAATTATCGATAAGGACTTGTATGACTTGTCGATGTCCTGCCATGATTGCAAGATGAAGAGGGCTAACTGGGCTATCCCAAGCGACGACATCAACATCATACACATCAGGGTCATCTTTATCGTCTTCCAATTCAGATTCTTGCTCCTCTTTGACCTTGACGAAGGATCCCTCGGTCATGCTGTCATTACTTTCAGAGTCGACGTCCATCAGGTCATCCGAATCGTTATCCGTGTCTTCATTGTCATCAACTGCAACCTGAGTTGTTTTGTCAGCCTTACTGTGAAGACCAGCTGCGGTTCTTCGTGCTTCTTTGCGCTTCTCCTCCCTCCTGTCCTCTTCAGCTTCATTTTCTGCACTTTTGTCGAGTAATGCTTTCACCATCGTAGCATTGCCACGAAATGCAGCGAGGTGAAGAGCTGTCAGACCATTGTACAACCTAGCGTTGATTCGCGCATTCCTATCGATGAGACACTGGACGATCTCCGCGGAGGAGCACATAACAGCCAGTTGCAGTGGAGTACGACCAGTGTGATCCCGCCTTCTCACATCTGCGTCTTGATCATTGAACCAGTCAAGGACACCTTCCATATCCTGATCAACGATAGCCTGGCACAGTCTTGTGGTATTGCCAATGTACGCCATTTCTGTCCAGTCATCGTCCGTCAAGGGGTGAAAGCTGCCAATTTCTTGTCTTCCAGGATCATCTTCCAAGAATGCAATGTCGCCAGACATGAAGGTCTTGGACTCTTTTTCCCAGATAGCGAGATCCTCGTCAGTGACTGGTTTTGGACAATAGCCACAGCAGTCATGAATGACATCTTCGACTCTTCCAAAGAAAGCAGGGTGGCGGTGAAGTTTGGTTTCCCTCTCTTTTGGCCGATTCCACTCGGCATTTAACAAGAGATCCTTTGAATAAAGAAGTCGTTCTATTTTCTTCGGTGTATAGCGTGGACCCCAAGGGATAGTGAAGGTATGATAGTTCGATACATCCTCTTCCACCCACTCAGCCACGTCGTCCGGTTGTGTATCTTTGATATTCCCGGGAAGCTGGTGTCGAAAACGAGCATTCCATGGCAATTCAGGTCTACCCCTCTCTATCCTCCGCTGGGTCAAATATTCGTCTCTGTCTTGAGGGTGGGGTAACTTCTCCAGAACCAGTAGCCGAGCAAGGCCAAGAACTCGATTAAAGGCTCTTTCGAAGATGGTAGGATCAATTCTTGATCGATCAAGCAGAGGCCAATAAACCTCGAAACCACGATGAGCATATTTGGACAATCTGTTCTCGTAAGAAGGAGATCGTCGAGTCAGGTCGATAGTGTTCATCTGGGTGGCGAAGGCTGCCAATGCACGTGGTGCAGCCCATACTTGATCACCATC
>Ga0181464_1000172_pt1 | contig 22455 bp, 23 predicted proteins | sample InSIn2gowninarea_FD_119074 | JGI IMG/M metagenome (GOLD analysis project Ga0181464, IMG submission 119074) | Clean room microbial communities from NASA Spacecraft Assembly Facility at Jet Propulsion Laboratory, Pasadena, California, USA -... ...
GATTTAATAGTTGAGCTACCAAAGCTAAAGCCTGAGCGGTATTTCCAGAGGCTATTTTTTTTACTAAATCTAAGCTCGTTTGCGATGTAGCTTGAACCAAATTATTGACAATATTTGTACCTATGGGTGCTGAAGATTCTCCAGCATACAGGCGCAGTTTTGTCAGTTCATTATAAAGTTGGCGGGTATTGTTACCAACAGATTCGGCAATTAAAGTTGTACTGCTAGACGTAAGTTTTACGCCAACTTCTTGGGCAATTGTTTCTACTTGCTGGATTAACTGTTTGGTTTCCCAAGGTGGAATTAAGGCAAACTCTTTAATTTCGGCGTACTGTTTCCACAAAGCGGTAGCTTTGAGCCGTCCATCAAGTTTATTGCGGCTAGTTAGCAATAAAACTGATGTTTCGGGAATTACAGGCAAGGTACGCTTTAGTTGCTCAAGTAATTCTTCTGGGCATTGTTGGCCAATAGTCGTATTTACAAGCCAAATTAAACGACTACCGCTCCCAAAAGGTGGAGTCATCGCTTGATTTAGCGCTTCTATAGCTCCATCGGCAGTATCGGAATGTTGAGTATAGTTAAAACTAGCCCAGTTAGAATCGACAGTGCGATCGCGTAATTTTTGCACGGAGGAGGCGATCGCAAATTCGTCATCTCCCCAATAGTAGTAAATTGGCATAAGAAAGCATTTGTTAACTATACGAATGTTAAAGGGCTAGAATTGGCGTAAAATCTAGCAAGTGAAGCGAGGCGACGGATCTTGGATGACAATTATCAGACTTATTTAAACCGAGTAGCAAAGCTGGCGATGCCAGAAAGTTATAAATCGCAAGTGCAGCATATCCAATCGTCGCCGAAGTTTCAAATACTTCCCACTGGTGAGAGAAAAGCTGTACCGTTTGCGGGTTATACCGTAATTGCGCCACCCGCCCAGGAAGACAACCAAAATAGCGATTTTTATCAAAGTCTCAATAGCTTTCAAAAACAGCTAATTGAACTTACACCAGATAATTTAATTGTACCTGTCCCGCCTAGTAGTCTTCATATTACCTTGGCAGATTTAATCTGGGAAAGTGCTTATCACTATGCCCAAGAAAAAATCGATGAATTTGACACGCAGTTACCTAGCGCTATTGCCAAAGTATTTGAACAGTATCAGCAATCAAAACCTGCATCAACTCCGATTGAATGGCAAGTTTTGAGCGTAATAGTTATGCCAAGAGCGATAGGCGTTTCTTTAGTACCCAAAAATGAAAATGCTTACAACCAAATATTAAATCTCCGTCGAGCAATTTATCAAAGCCCAGACTTGACAGCTTTGGGGCTAGAACAGCACTATCACTTTACGCCGCATATTACGTTAGGTTATTTTGGGGAAGTGGCACAAGACTTAGATCGCGATCGCCTCAGCGACACAATAGGCGAACTAAATCAACAATTGTCAGACTACCCATTTAAAATTTATCAAGCCGAGTTGCGGAAGTTTGATGATATGACGCACTATTACCGCGAACCAGATTGGTCAATTTTGACCTTTTAATTGCTAGAATGCTTCCTATTCATCCCATCATGGTACAAAGTTTCGCTGCCATTGACAGCGAAATTGGCGCTCATAGTTTTAACTCCTTTGAGTATGCAGTTATTCGGCGAGTAATTCACTCTACGGCGGACTTTGAGTTTAAACAATTGATTTACTTTAGTCCAGAGGCAATTGCATCGGGAATTACAGCTTTGCGTCGCGGCGTACCGATTATTACCGATGTAAGTATGGTTAAGCAAGGGATCGTCAATTTAGTGGCTCAAACTTTTAATAACCCCGTAATTAGCGCTGTCGAGCAAGCATCGGTAGCGCTTCCCGGCAAAACCCGCACTGAAACAGGTTTATTAGAGTGTTGGCAAAAGTTTCCTGAAGCAATTTATGCGATCGGTAATGCGCCTACAGCACTTTTAGCTCTATGCAACGAGTTAAAATCTACTTCTATTAACCCAGCATTAATAATTGGCGCACCTGTTGGTTTTATTTCGGTGGTGGAATCCAAAGCCGCTTTAGCTAATACTGCTGTTAATCAGATTCGGATTGATGGGCGCAAAGGCGGATCGCCTGTCGCCGCAGCGATTGTTAACGCATTAATTGCGATCGCCTGGGGTGAATAGAATCAATGTAGTGGGGATTGGTTTAGATGGCGCTTTGGGGCTAACAGAGCAAGTACGCGAAGTAGTGAGTAGTGCAACATTATTAATAGGTAGCGATCGCCATTTAAGTTATTTTCCGAGTCACCCCGCCCAGCGATACACTTTTGGAGATTTTACCCAAGCAATTAATTTAATTGGCTCTTGTGTAGATGAATGTATCGTTATTTTAGTTACGGGCGATCCTTTGTTTTTTGGTTTGGGGCGGCTGCTGTTATTAAAATTACCCTCAGAAAACCTGACTTTTTACCCGCATTTATCCGCCGTACAGTTAGCCTTTAACGCGATTAAAGTCCCCTGGCAAGATGCCTGTTTTATCAGCATTCACGGGCGCTCTAGCGACCAATTAGTTCAAGGAATGCAGCAAGGTAAAGAAAAAATTGCCGTGTTAACCGACGGTGTTAATACCCCAAGTGCGATCGCCCAACTATTTCTATCTCTAGATTTACCGACTAATTACAAATTCTGGGTATGCGAAAACTTAGGCGGCGACAACCAGCAAGTTAGTTGTTTTGCGGCTACAGAATTAATTAATCGAACTTTTGCACCGTTAAATGTGGTGGTTTTACTGCGCCAGGAAACAGCAATCGATTTAGACATCACACTACCGATTTTTGGTCTAAACGATCGCCACTATTTAGGTTTTAGCGATCGCCCTGGCTTAATGACTAAACGAGAAGTAAGGGTGTTGGTATTAGGGGAACTTGCTTTACAGCCTCAACAAGTAGTTTGGGATATTGGCGCGGGTACGGGTTCTGTTTCTATTGAAATTGCCCGTTTATGTCCCGATAGCAAAGTGTACGCAGTTGAAAAAACTGCTGTTGGTTATGGATTAATTACAGAAAATTGCCGCCGCTTTGGGGTAGACAACATTACTGCAATTCAAGGCGCTGCACCGGAAGCTTTAGCTAATTTACCCAATCCCGATCGCATTTTTATTGGTGGTAGTGGCGGAAACTTGAGCCAAATATTAAATGCTTGCGATCGCCTCTCGCCTCAAGGGGTAGTAGTTTTAGCCTTAGCTACGGTGGAACACCTAACAGAAGCTTTAGCATGGCTAGGCGATCGCGCTTGGAATTACTGGCTATTGCAAGTCCAGTTATCTCGCTCTGTCCCCATTGCCCACTTAACGCGCTTTTCTCCGCTAAATCCTGTCACAATTATTACGGCAACCTCAGCCACAAAACCGCGCCCATAGCAAGTAAAAAACTAATCCCCGTGACTCCAGCTAAGGGCTTTCCATACTTCCCCGTCACCCATTGAGGTACTTTCTCTGTATAGGTTATTAGTCCGGCGGTGTCTAAGGTTGCGATCGCCCACACAAGAGCGCTATGCAATCCCCAAGCTAAACCCAAGTTTCCTTTATCTACATATCTTGCTATTACTAATATCATCCCCATTAACCACAATCCGGGTAGCTGAGGAAACGTCTCTTTTTGTTCCCAAACTAAATGTAGGACGGCAAAAATTAAACTAGAAATTGCTGCGGCTAAATATATTGAGTAGTTTTGCTGCAATTGCGTCAATACAAAACCGCGAAATATTAATTCTTCAATCGCGCTAATTAAAACTGCTAATAACAAAATAGGCAGCGTAACTGATATTATTTGTTTCTCAGCTATTTGCCACTTTACCCAACCAAGTAGCGTTTGCAATCCAAATAAGATTGCTAAACTAATTGCCCCAATTACAAATCCTACCGCTAACGATTGTAAGATTGACCAGTCCCAAACTACGCCATAACTGGAAAAAGAATTAGCAAATATTTCGTTATATCCCCATAAAACGAAAGGGGCTATGAAATAAAGTGATGCTAATAGGGGTAATTTTTGCTCGGCAGTTATCGGTTTAAAAATTTGCCAACTAGCAGAAGTCGCCTTATCTTTCTGCAAAATAATTTTACTGGCGACTCCCAATGGCAACCATAAACAAGCCCAAGCAACAAAAAAAATTGTTACTTGAAGCAGTGATGAAGGTATGAAATTTAAAAACTCTAGCAAAAAAATCTCTGCTAAGTTTAGATTGGATCTTACAACCATCATCACACTGGAATAGTTTTTAAGCTGAAATTGATAAAATTTAGTAGGAGCTATTAATTCTTTTTTCTCCTAACCCAATTTCCCAACTTTTATTTTGGTAATTATTCCTTTAACTACCTTGCGATTTATCTATTCCTCATCATCGCCTGCGTCACCATTTCTATCGCTGTCAATCTGAATTAAGTGGATGTGCTTATAACCAAGCTTGATTTCAAACTGGTCGCCAGGTTTCAAACCCATTTGCTGAGTGTAGGTTGCACCGATTACAATTTGATGGTTTTTGTGTACGCTAACTCTATTAGTAGGTTCCCGTCCACGACCGTCTTTTGGTTTTTCAGGGCTAAGAGGAATTCCTCTAGCTGCTAACAATGCGTCATAAAAATCTGTTAGATTAACGCGAGTCTGATTATTTTTAGTTACAGTGTAATATCCGCAGCGCTTGGCTCTTTCTCGACGTGGTAAGTCAGAAAGTTCTTTAACCTTTTGCAGTAGTGCTTTCCCTGTTAGTGGTGAAGTTTCAGTAGTCATCTCACTCAAATATCCTTACAATTTCCAAACAAATAAATAGCGGCTTATGCTATTTCATTCACTTATAAAAAATATAGCCTCAAATCTCTCCTTTTACACATCTTTTCTGCTTTATTTACATTTTAGTCCTCTTTTACTAAAGTTATTAAGTTAATCGATAGTTTATAAAGTTTACCCTATGCAAGTCAATTTATAGCAATATATAAATTTTGATTAAAAATTTTACTTGCTCCTCTAAGCTAGTACATCCATCTTTGCTTACTACTTAGTTTTACAAGTTGGATAATTGTACTTAAAACTAATATGGAATCTGATTGCTAAGGGTTAGCTGCATTCAAGTGAAGTTGTAGGCAATCATCAGTCTTAAGATATATCTATTGTTACAAAAATGTTGGAGAGCGCGTGAAGTTAATGGGCATTGCTGGCGCTAAAAATGCAGGAGATTAATTTTAAAAAGTTACCTATAAGCAATACCGCTATACAATCAATTGCGTTATTCTCAAGTCTCTAGTAGTGCCAATAAGCTGACAATAAGCACTCCAGCCAATAAATAATAGGGCTAGAAAATAAAAATCCAAGTACAAACTTGGACTAAAAGCTAGAGATTAAACTGAAACTTTTGACGTACAATGGCAACTTGTACCAGAAAATTTAGCGTTAAAGTCTTAAAATAGAAGCATAGACCTAGGAATAGTTAGAAAAATACTAGCTAAAACAAGTAGCGATCGCACCTTTTAGTAAACTAGCCTTAGTCCAAGCTGTAAAAATGATTTTCCATCGTCAGTAAATAAAAATCCTAATATCTTCCTGTAAAAATGCAAGTTATTTTTAAAATTGTCAGGCAAGCAGGCAATGCTACACCGCAAGAAGTTCAAAGTTACGAGTTAGAGGTAGAAACTGGTAATACCATTTTGGATTGTCTTAATAAAATTAAGTGGGAACAAGATGGAAGTTTAGGATTTCGTAAAAATTGCCGCAATACTATTTGCGGTAGTTGTGCGATGCGAATTAACGGGCGTTCGGCTTTAGCTTGCAAAGAAAATATTGGCAACGAAGTCAAGCAATTATATGGGACAAATAATTTAGCCAAAGGTATTATTCCAGAGATGACTATTGCCCCTATGGGTAACATGCCTGTAATTAAAGACCTAGTAGTAAATATGAGTAGCTTCTGGGATCATTTGGAAGCCGTAAAACCCTACGTTAGTAACGACGCGGAGGTTCCTGAAAGAGAATTTTTGCAAACGCCGCAAATGCGATCGCAAATAGAGCAAAACGGCAATTGTATTATGTGCGGTGCTTGTTATTCCGCTTGCAATGCTAGGGAAGTAAACCCCAATTTTGTAGGTCCCCACGCCTTAGCTAAAGCGTATCGCATGGTAGCAGATAATCGTGATGCGGAAGCAAAAAGTCGATTAGAAAAATATAGCGAAGGTACTCAAGGAGTTTGGGGTTGCACTCGTTGTTTTAATTGCAACACTGTTTGTCCAATGGAAGTAGCACCCTTAGATCAAATTACAAAAATTAAACAAGAAATTTTGGCAGATAAAGAGGTAAAAAACAGCCGCCAAATCCGCCACCGTCAAGTATTAGTAGAATTAGTCAAACAAGGTGGTTGGATTGACGAACGCGCCTTTGGTTTACAAGTAGTCGGTGACTATTTAAGGGATGTGAGAAGCTTACTGAGTATTGCCCCCTTGGGACTGCGAATGCTGGCTAGAGGCAAGTTTCCGCTCACTTTTGAGCCTTCAGAAGGGACAAAGGAAGTTAAGGGGCTAATTGAAGCTGTCCAATCGTTAAAAGAGTAAGTTTAGCGTGGTTCAGTAGGGATATTTAGGCGATCGCCCAAACGGTTATAAACTACAATATCCCATTGACCATTATTACTAAACTCGAACGCAATAGTATTACCATCATTGCTAATTGTCGGGTTTTGAACTTGGGCTTGTAAGCTAGCAGTAAGGTTGCGCGATTGACGCAATTGGCGATCGTAAAGAAAAATTCCCGTGCGTCCTTGACGACTAGCGCTAAAAACAATGTAGCGTCCGTCATTAGAAACATCGGGATGAGCAGAAATTGCATCTAATTGATTCAAAAGCGGTAAATCGACTAATTTTTGGGCAACAGTATCAAATAGATAGATATTTTGACGACCAGAGCGATCGCTTGTAAAAGCAATATATCTTCCGGCAATTTGGGGAGTAAGATCGCTACTTGGGCTATTTAAACTTTTTCCGCCCGGATCGAAAGGATAGTTTACTAGGCCAGAATAGCCCGTACAGCCGCTTAATAAGCTAATTAAAACAATTACTAGCGCCAAAATAGATCGCATCATGAATAATTAAGGCGATGTTCCAGGGAGAGGAGAATCAGGCAGATCCAATTCTACATTAGTACCTCGATCTAATACTTCAATATCCCATTGACCGCGAGAGCTACCTTCAAAAACCACAAAACGACCGTCAGGACTAATACTTGGATTGCGTACCCAGCCTTGATACCATTGATTGAGAATTTGGGGAGTACGAGTCACGCGATCGTACAGCACTAATATAGGTCTACCGCGATCGCTTGTAACGTAAACAATATAGCGTCCCGTATAACTAATACTAGGATGTTCAACTATAGTCTCGCGGCGATTTAAGCGTGGTAACGCGACTAATTGCTGCAATTGCAAATCGTACAACAAAATATTGCGACTTTCGGCGCGGTTAGAAACATAGGCTAAATACCGCCCATTACCGCTTAAGGCTGGTTGTTCTTCGGTATAACGACTATTAAGCGCTCCGGTACTAATAATCGCATCGCCACCTGGCGTACAAGAAACAATTAAAACAATTAGACTCAAGCTAAAACTCCAACGCCAGCAGCGTTGGAGTAACGATTTTATAGAAAACTTTTTCACATTTCCGTCGCCGCTAAAACAAGTTATCGATCTGTTTTAAAACTGGTCAAAATCTGTAGAATTATCTGGGTCGTCATTTTTAGAAAGATCGATCGGTTTGTAATCTACATAATCTGTAGGGATGGGATCGTCATCTCTAGAACGCTGTACGGGATCTTGAGTGGGGCGACGCTTGCGCGGTCTAGGAGAAGGGGTATCAATATTTTCTGATGAAGGCGATCGCACGGGCGAATTATTAGTAGTACGCGGTCGCTTTTTGCTGCTGCTAGAAGAATTACTCCATTCTTCGTCGGAATTTTTAGGCGAATCCCACGTAGGATTTTTAGGCGAATCCCATTCATCTTGATAGCGAGTTTCTACGCGCGAGGGCGACGAGGGGCGTTTGCGCGGTCTATCGCTTTGTTGGCTCGTATTATCTACACTTCCCCGATTAGAGGAGCGCCGTGGCTCGTCTTCATAGCTATCGTTGCGGAGACGGCGGCGAGGAGTTTCTTCTTCGTAAGAGTCATCCGGGCGGCTGGCTCTAGGATCGCGGCTTCCAGGAATCCGGGGACGCGCTGGGCGATCGTAATCAAACTCTAATTCGTCTATTTCAGCTTGCTGATAGTAATTACTCACCGGGCGATCGTCGTCTACAATTTTTGTGTTGCGCTTGGCTTGCTCGGTCGCTATACCCCTTAAGCGCACGCTTTCAACAGCAAAAAACACCGTAGAACCAACTAATAGCACCTGACCAAATTGTAAAATCGGGTCTAGTCGCCATCCTTGAGAAATTAAAATAATCCCACAAACTAAACCAATAGCGGCAAAAAAGATATCGTGATCCCGCGATAACTCTGGGCGAACCGAGCGCAGGAAGTACAATGCAGCCCCGGCTACTGCCAACAAAATACCTAATAGGGTATGCGTTCCACCCCCAAAATTTACCTGGGCGAGCGTAGGAACCCAGTTCAGCCCAAAATTTATCATTATTTTTTACCAAGACTCAAATCTATGTTAACTATTTGTCAATAAAATCTCTAGTCTAATTATCTTTTTGAGCGCGATCGCCTCAATTTTGCAGAGGCGCTCCTGCTTGAGCAATCAAAAATAAAAAGCCTCGGTTTAGGTCTTTAACAATTGACGGCTTACCGAGGATAAAAGTAGCTTGTTGGTTATTTAAGCATATTTATTTGGGAGCCAGCAAGCGCGACTCCCAAAAGGCTTAAGAGCGTTCAATTTTATCTTTTTGGCTAATAAAAATTAGAAAAGCGGTGGCGGGGATCACAATAATTACTGCACCAGCCAGCAAACTATAAAAGAAATTCATTAAAGAAGGGGTCATTATATTGTCAACCTTTGCTTACACACTGCATTTTAATTTTAATCGTCTGTTACACCCTTGCAAAGAAGTTTTCGGGCGTTGGCTATATTTGTTTGCGGGATTACCGTTACGTTAAAATAATGTGTAGGTTTATTTACAAACTTTAAGCTCTTTTTAAGTAGGCGATCGCGGCAATAAATTATGAGTGCTATTACTATTACTACCTGGGGTTTGGGAATATTTTTAGGTTTAATGATTTTATTGTTCATTTTCCGCATTGTTCTTAGCTGGTATCCTCAAGTAGACCTAAATCGCCTGCCGTTTAATTTGGTAGGTTGGACAACAGAACCCTTTTTAGTTCCAGTGCGGAAGCTAGTACCCCCCATTGGTGGTGTTGATATTACGCCGATTATCTGGATTGGGATTTTTAGTTTAGTTAGAGAAATACTCATCGGTCAGCAAGGCTTGCTCAGAATGTTTGCCCAGTTGCAATAGCTTATTGTTTAGGGGGAAACATCACTTTTTCAATAAAATCAGTGTAGATTTCTCCCGCTAAAAATTCTGGGGTTTCTAAAATTCTTTGGTGAAAGCCAATCGTAGTCGGTACGCCTGTAAGAGCAAATTCTCGCAATGCTCTTTTCATGCGTTTAATTGCACTAGGGCGATCGCGTCCCCAGACAATGAGTTTACCTATCAAGGAATCGTAGTAAGGCGGAATTTGATAATCGGTATAAACGTGGGAATCGATGCGAACTCCAGGGCCTCCAGGGGGTAAATAACCGCTAATTCTACCCGGTGCGGGACGAAAATCGCGATCGGGGTCTTCGGCATTAATTCGACATTCAATCGCATGACCGCGCAATACTACTTGTTCTTGGGTTTGTTGCAACTTATCTCCTTGAGCAATTTTAATTTGTTCGGCAACTAAATCGAAGCCCGTCACCATTTCTGTTACGGGATGTTCTACTTGAATGCGAGTATTCATCTCCATAAAATAAAACTCGCCATTGGGTGCTAACAAAAATTCCACCGTTCCCGCGCCAGTGTAATTAATAGATTTCGCCGCCCGTACCGCCGCCGCACCCATTTTTTCTCTTAACTCAGGACTAAGGGCGGGGCTAGGGGCTTCTTCTAATAGTTTTTGATGGCGGCGTTGAATTGAACAGTCTCGTTCGCCTAGGTGCAGTACATTACCGTAATTGTCGGCAATAATTTGAAACTCAATATGGCGGGGGCGCTCGACAAATTTTTCTATATATAGTCCAGGATTGCCAAAACTAGCTTCTGCTTCACCTCTAGCGGCAAAAAATAGCTTAATTAAGTCATTGCGATCGCGTACTAGCCGCATTCCTCGTCCGCCACCCCCTGCTGTGGCTTTAATCATTACCGGGTAGCCAATAGAATCTGCCAATTCTTGAGCGGCTTTTTCGTCTTGTAATAACCCATCGCTACCCGGTACAGTAGGTACACCCGCCGCAATCATCGTTGCTTTAGCAGTGGATTTGTCGCCCATCGCCCGCATTGCTTCTGGGGTTGGGCCAATAAACGCGATTTTATGGTCGGCACAAATTTCGGCAAATCGGGCATTTTCTGCTAAAAAGCCATAGCCGGGATGAATAGCTGTAGCATTGCGAGTTAAAGCGGCGGCAATTATTCCCGGTATATTTAGATAACTTTTACTACTAGGCGCTTCGCCAATACAAACCGCTTCATCGGCTAGTTGGACGTGGAGGGCATGGCGGTCAACGGTAGAATGTACGGCAATAGTGGCAATGCCCATTTCTTCGCAGGCGCGCAGAATGCGTAAAGCAATTTCTCCACGATTGGCAATTAATATTTTATCGAACTGCATTTTTTAAAAATAATGTCTGTATCAGTTAGGTTGCCATCCTTCGAGGACTAACTGCAAGAAATATATTTTAGAGTAGTTTCGGATCGATAATTATATTTAATTTCAAACTTGGGTTTTAAAGTCTCAAATAACGGCAATTGATAACTATTTTTTCCAGCTTTCCCAAAAAGTGTTACATTAGTCTATGCCTACAAATCATGCGGATGTGGCGGAATTGGTATACGCGCACGCTTGAGGTGCGTGTGGGCTTGCCCTTGCGAGTTCGAGTCTCGCCTTCCGCATTGTGTAAGTTAAAAGTCTTGAGTAAATTAATACTCAGGACTTTTAACTTTTTTGAGGTTTTTTTTCGAGGAATTGTTTATATTTAAGATAAGTGATGAAGTTTTGTAAATTAAATTGACTGCAATTACTACGGCAAATAGCGTAATCTTACCGACAACCTGGCACAGACTTATACCCCTATGGCAAGGAAATGAGGCTGATGTACAACAAGGCTTACCGCATACTCAGTTAGCCCCAGCTTGGCAATTACTATTATTGGGGGATGGTTCGCCAACGCGACACTTACAATTACTGACGGGAGAACCTACCGAAGTAGATGTAATTGATATGTCTTTAGTTGGGGTAGATTTGGATGGTGCGCCGAATTTGATTCAAGCTGTACCCGAACCAAGGCTAAGAAGACAAGTGTGGCTGCGGACGGCTTCAGGTCAGCGTTTAGCTTATGCGACTTCTTGGTGGGAAGCAAGTCACGTTGATGAGTATTTACAAAATCGTTCTCTACCAATTTGGGCTAGTTTGACGCGATTGCGGACGGAGTTGTATAGAGATGTCCAAGGGATTTATTACGGCAATTGTGCGGCGTTAGAGTCAGCTTTTGAACAAAAAGGCCCGTTTTGGGGGCGACATTATTTATTTTGGCATCATGGGCAGCCTTTGACGTTAATCTATGAAGTATTTTCGCCTTATTTAACTAAGTATTTGGGCGCAATGCAGTTAAATAAATAGTTTTTGCGGAGTAGGAAAGGAGATTTTAACAGGTATGGTTAGTAATTTTCCCACCTTAAGAGATCCCCCCTAGCCCCCTTAAAAAAAGGGGGAAAATATCTAGAAATCTTCTGTTTGAGAGAAATGAGCGGGGAAAGTTTAATTGTTAGCTACCAATAACAAGACTTTTAACTCCTCCTCTAAGTGCGATCGCACTTTTATGCTGCGTAAGACAGATATTAAGTCTTGTGTCGGTGATTTACGGTTATGGATTCCTCAATATCGGCAGTATACTTATCCTGATGTTTTTTTGATTAGAGGTCAACCCGTTTTTCAAGAGCCATGCACGGATACAATCTTGAATCCTTGCTTGATTGTAGAAGTTTTATCAAAATTTACCAAAGATCGCGATCGCACTGATAAGTTTCGCTATTACCGTTCTATTACTGAACTCCAAGAATATGTACTAATTAACCAGTACAAAACCGAAATTGAGCATTACACAAAAGCTGAGGGAAACTCTTGGTTGTTTTGAGTCTGCGAAGCTAGTACAGACAAGATAGCTTTTGCTTCGATTAATCTGGAAATAGCGATCGCAGATATCTATGAAAATGTAGAATTTGATTTAAGCGATCGCATTTGAGCGCTTGCGATCGTAAGTTATGCCCCAATAGTAAATAATGAGCAAGCCTAATTTTGAATTAATAAGCTAAAAAGACTTGCGCGATTACGTTATGACGCATCGAGATGAACAAGAAGCTTTTTATGCCTATATAGATAAGCTCCACTCTGAAGCCACCTGGGTTGAGATGCCAGCAATGGACTAGAGAATTATCCTGAGTTCACTAAACGTTTTCGTAACGGTTCAGAGCCTCAAGATAACTTACCTTAAACCTTTGTTGGCTCTAGCATCAACTTAGAACGCTTGACAGTTTCGGGAATTGCGATCGGATAATCGCCATTAAAACACGCTGAACAAAAATTAGTTGGATCTTCTTTAGTTGTTTGTAACATTCCTTCATGGCTTAGATAAGCTAAGGAATCCACCTCTAACAATGTCGCTATTTCTTCTACAGATTTAGTAGCTGCAATTAATTGATCTTGGTTATCAGTATCAATCCCGTAGAAGCAAGGATGAGTTACAGGGGGAGAAGATACGCGCATATGTACTTCCGTTGCGCCAGCATCGCGGAGAGCTTTTACTAACTTGCGGCTAGTCGTTCCCCGCACAATAGAATCATCAACAATAATTACTCGCTTACCAGCTAGTACATCTTTAAGCGGGTTTAGTTTCATGCGGATACCAGACTCGCGCATCGTCTGCGTAGGCTGAATAAATGTTCTACCCACATAGCGATTTTTAATTAATCCCTCGGCGTAAGTAATGCCCGATTCTTGAGAAAAACCAATTGCCGCCGGAATACCCGAATCGGGTACGCCAATTACAATATCCGCGTCTACAAAAGATTCTTTAGCTAATTGCCGCCCGATTCTCATCCGATAGCTATACAAGCTTTCACTATTCATAATGCTATCGGGTCTGGCAAAGTAAATCATTTCAAATATACACAGCTTGCGTTGCGGCTGCTGCGCCCAGTAGAAAGAAGCTAATCCTTTTTCGGTAATCCAAACTAATTCTCCCGGCTCTACATCGCGCAGGTAAGTAGCGCCAATAATGTCTAAACCGCAAGTTTCCGAAGCTAGAACATAACGTTCCTCGGCGGTGTCTAAAGTACCAATTACTAAAGGACGAATACCGTTAGGATCGCGTACTCCCATTATGCCTACGGGCGTACCGATAACCAAGCTAAAAGCTCCTTGGCAGCGTTGAAAGGCACTAATTGCCCCATCTAACCATTCTTTACCCGCATCGATTTCTTCGGCGATCGCAAAAGCTATTACTTCTGAATCTGTAGTAGTCAGTAAATTATGCTTATTTTGCAACAATTCCTCGCGTAAAGCCGGAGTATTGACTAAATTGCCATTATGTGTCAACGCTAAAGCCCCGCGTTTAGTTTGCAAAACTGCGGGTTGAGCATTTACAACCCGGCTAGAACCTGTAGTAGAGTAGCGTGTATGACCTACAGCTAAGTTACCTGGCAACTTATTTAAAATTGTTTCGTTAAAAACTTGGGAAACTAGCCCCATTTCTTTATGCAGGTGAACTTCATCGCCGTCAAAAGCAGCAATTCCCGCCGATTCTTGACCCCGATGCTGCAACGCGTACAAACCAAAGTAGGTAAGCTTGGCGACATCTTCCCCTGGTGCAAATACACCAAACACGCCACAAGCTTCCTCTGGCTTATCCGCAGCATGATTAGATTCGGGCATATTTAACTCATCAAAGTTGATAGATTCTACAGGGGGATAGTTGGCGTTCATGCTTTGGCTTTACTCCTGAAAAGTATGCAAGTTCTGGGGATAAAATATTGCGATCGCTTATTGGTTTAAAAAGATTATTTTATAAATTTTAATTAGGCTTAATAAAACGTTAACAAGCATTAATTACAAGATTAACGTAATTATGCTCATTGACAACAAAATCGCCTCAAGTATTTAGGCGGCGTTCGACAGCATTGTAGAAAGCATTGCCCATATCCTCGATATTAACCTCAATTAAAGGGCGATCGCTCTTAGCGCTACGCTGTGCGTAATCGATTGTAGTAAAAACCTGGAAAGAAGAACTATTTTCCACTACACCGATTTTTTGCCAATTATTTCCTAGTTGCTGTTGTAAATAAGTTTCCCAAACCTCAGCATGAGCAGGAGAGGCAGAAACTAAAATGCGCCCTGTGGCTTCGCCAAAGAGCATTTCATCGAGTCGCAAAGTAGAATTTTGTTGTAGTTGGACTTGCGCCCCCAAGTTTCCCGCAAGGCAAGATTCCGCAAGAGCAACAGCAATTCCTCCTTCCGCGCAATCGTGAGCCGAGCGCACCCAACTATTGCTAATTCCTGCACGACACGCCGCCTGTACTTGTCGCTCTAAGTCAAAATTTACCTGGGGTGGCTTTCCTGCTACCAATCCGTGCATGGTAGCTAAATACTCCGAACAACCCAGAGTTATACCGTCATCGCATCCTAATAAATAAATTAAATCGCCTTCATTTTGCCAGCCTTGTCCGCAAATATGAGTTAAATCGGCGATTAAACCTACCATTCCTACTACGGGAGTCGGATAAATCGGCTGAGGCGTGCCATCCGCATCAAGGGTTTCATTATAAAGAGAGACATTACCGCCAGTAACGGGTGTACCCAATTCTTGGCAAGCTTCCGCAAGCCCTCTACAAGCTTCGGCTAATTGCCAGTAGCCAATCGGTTTTTCTGGGCTGCCAAAGTTTAAATTATCGGTTACGGCTATGGGTTCTGCGCCCACACAGCTAAGATTGCGCGCGGCTTCGGCAACTACAGCTTTTGCACCTTCGTAGGGGTCTATGTATATGTAACGGGGATTGCAATCAACAGTAGCAGCAACTCCTTTATTATGCGATCGCAAGCGAATGACCGCCGCATCTGCGCCCCCAGGTAGTAACACCGTATTATTTTGAACTTGGTGGTCGTACTGGCGGTAAATCCAGCGCTTAGAGGCAATATTTGGGGTATCTAAAAGGGTAATTAAAATATCTTGCCAAGATTGAAAGTTGCCGTTTATTTCAATACCATCTAGGGTACAAGTTGGTAAAGTTTTACTTGTCCATTCGGCAGCTTTACGCGCATACTCTGGCGGTTGTTTTAACAGTTCGTGATGATAAAGCGGGGTATTTTCTGCTAAAGCTAAGGCAGGAATTTCGGCGGCTACTTCACCTTTAAATAAAATTTTGACAATTGGCTCGGCGATTACTGTCCCCGCTACTACGGCTTGCAATCCCCACCGATGGAATATCTCAATTAGTTCTTGTTCGCGCCCTTTATGCGCCACAAATAGCATCCGCTCTTGAGATTCCGATAATAGGTATTCGTAGGGAATCATCCCACTTTCGCGCACGGGAATTAGGTCTAAATCTAATTCAATCCCCACCCCACCTTTTGCCGCCATTTCTGAAGTTGAGCAAGTAATCCCGGCTGCTCCCATATCTTGCGCCGCTACGACTGCGCCAGTTTTAAAAGCTTCTAAACATGCCTCAATTAAAGACTTTTCTAAAAAAGGGTCGCCTACTTGTACGGCGGGGCGGTCTTTTTCCGATTCTTCGCTTAGTTCCGCACTTGCAAAACTTGCCCCTCCCATTCCATCCCGTCCGGTGGTAGAACCAACATATAAAACTGGGTTCCCGATTCCAGCCGCTCCAGACTTAACTATTTCTGGAGTTTCCATTAAGCCTAATGCCATGACGTTTACTAACGGATTGCCCGAATAAGCCGTATCAAAATAAACTTCACCGCCAACAGTGGGAACGCCTACACTATTACCGTAATGAGAAATACCCGATACTACACCATTAAACAATCGACGAGTACGGGCATCATCTAAAGAGCCAAAACGCAAAGAGTTTAGTAAGGCAATGGGACGCGCCCCCATTGTGAATATATCTCGAAGAATGCCACCTACGCCTGTAGCTGCGCCTTGGAATGGTTCTATCGCTGAGGGGTGGTTGTGAGATTCAATTTTAAAAGCTAGTTGTACTCCGTCGCCTAAGTCTACTACGCCAGCATTTTCCCCAGGGCCTACAAGTATGCGTTTTCCAGTGGTGGGAAATTGTTTGAGTAAGGGGCGGGAGTTTTTGTAACAGCAGTGTTCTGACCACATTACCCCAAACATTCCTAATTCTGCTTTGTTGGGTTCGCGCCCTAGTCTATTTACTATTTCTCTGTATTCTTCAGGCTTTAAACCTTCGCTGGCAATTTCTTCGGGGGTAAAAGGCATAGTAGATAAGGGCAAAGATAACACAGGGTTAATTCTATCTATGTTTGTCAGCTTTTATAATGCAAAAATGCGATCGCCTAAAATTACTATATAGTTAATTATGTTTTTGCCTCTGCCGAGCAGCAAGCGGAATTTGCAAGGCTAAAATTGATTGAAGATGCTTTTGATGCCCAAACCAAGCAAATAATTCAAAGTTTGGGTGTTGCAGCAGGAGGGAAGTGTAAAGTAATTGAAAAACTGGTAAATCTGCTAAAACCAGGTTGATTATTAGTATTAGAAGAACCTGATTTTACTGCTGCACAAGTAATAAATAATAGTTCGGCAGAACAAGCTTAAAAAAGAGTAAATGATGCGACTTCTAAAATGTTTGTTGATTTAAAATTAGATCCAGCTTCTGGATTAAAATTACCTATGCTGCTACAAAAAAATAATGTGCGTATCGAGAACGTACTAGATAATAGACATTTATGTTGTAGTAATTCCAAAGTTGCTAAATTAATGGGTAGTTCGGCTACAACTTTAAAGAATAATTACGTGCAAACTCAAAAAGCTTCGATTTAAGATGTAGAAGCTTATATAAATAATTCTGTAGATCCTAATTTCTGGACTATTTATTATTCAACTATCTCTATTGTAGGAAGGAAAATAATATGAATAATTGTATTTTTGCTAAACAGTAGGGGGCATTGCTCTTTGACAATGCACCCTATATTAAAGGCTGCTAAGGACAATATCATAGCTTAATTTAATAATTAAAAGCGAAACTACTGCTATAAATAAAACTCTAATAAAAGCACTACCTTTAGCTATTGCTAACTTAGCTCCAATAATTGCACCAAGAACATTACACGCCGCCATCGGTAAAGCAATGCTATAAATAATGTTGTTAGTCGAAGCAAAATAAATAGTTGCGGCTAAATTTGTAGATAAATTAATAACTTTAGCTGATGCGGAAGCGCGGAGGAAATCAAAGCCTAAAATCCCGATGAATGCAAAGATTAAAAAACTTCCAGTTCCAGGGCCAAAAAAACCATCATAAAAGCCAAGTAACACTGCAATAACTGCGGCATACATACTTTGCTTTACTCCTTGAACCTTGACAATATGCTGAGAGCCAAAATCTTTTTTTAACCAAGTATAAATAGCAACTGCTATTAATAGTATTAGTACAAGAGGGCGCATTAGATTGGGATTAATAATACTTACAGTGCTTGCGCCAATAAATGAAAAAATAAAAGCAAATGTAGTAGATATTAAAACTATTGACCAATCAATTGTCACTTTTTGAAAATAACTAATTGCGGCGGCTAATGTACCAGCAATTGAAGATAACTTATTAGTACCAAAAACTAGCGGTATAGCTGTATTGGGAAGAAAAATTAATAGTGCGGGAAGCTGAATTAAACCGCCACCGCCAACAATTGAATCAATAAAACCTGCTAAAAATGCAAATATACAAAGAAAGATTAATTCAAACACAAAAAATAAGCGATCGCCCTAACTAAATTCTCAAGTAACTAGCATTAAGACTAATAGGTAAAACAATTAGCTTTTGATTCTGCAAATTTAGTTCAATTCCCAGCGCTTCTAAAGGAATTACCCCTAATAAAGCATCTGTTCCGCCAGGAAGTTCGAGACATTCAAAAGTTCCTTCTCTTTCACGCAGAGAGATTTTTGCATCCTCAAAAATTCGGGCTTTACTGAAACCCGTAGCGGTCGCAATATCTACCTCTTTAAGTAAAGCTAACCCTAATTGAGCAATTACATTAGCAGGAAGACATAAAGTATTAGCACCAGTATTAACTAATACATTTTTCAGAGTAATAGTGCGTATTTCCTCTACAGGCATTAGTCCTCGTTCTGCTAAAACTCGATCGCCTCGGTTCGTAATAACTAAGGTTGTAGTAATTCTTCCCATCTGTTCAATGCTAGTCAGTTGCATAATTATATTCCTCCCTTGTACCAACCTAGCCTATATTGAGGACGGGACGCGCAGCTTTTAATTAGCTTGTTCTTTTAGTTTAAGTTAGAGCCAAAAATATGAAATGCCAAATGCCACCAGCGCTAAAACCAGGAGATTTATTAAAAGTAATTGCTCCTAGCGGTGCATTAAGAGAATTTGAGGCATTTGAAAAAGGTGTGGAAATATGGCGATCGCGCGGTTATAAAGTAGAAGTAAGTGAAAGTATAAAAGATCGCTTTGGGTATTTAGCTGGAAAAGATAGCGATCGCACTTATCAATTATCTGAAGCTTGGAATAACCCAGAATGTAAAGGTATTTTATGCGCTAGAGGTGGTTATGGTAGCGCCAGAATTTTAGAAAATTGGATGTGGGGAAACAGTCATAAATGGTTAATTGGTTTTTCGGATATTACTTGTTTGTTGTGGAGCTTATACAACCAAGGTAAATCGAGCGTACACGGCGCGGTATTAACAACTTTAGCCGCCGAACCAGATTGGTCAATAGAGCGCTTATTTAGCCTAGTAGAAGGTCGTCCCCTAGCACCACTGCAAGGTACGGGATGGGGAGGAGGAATTGTAACAGGGACGCTCTTACCAGCCAATTTAACAGTAGCTACTCATTTACTCGGTACATCTATGCAACCAAATTTAGATGGGGTAATTTTAGCCTTAGAAGATGTAACCGAAGCACCTTATCGCATAGATAGATTATTAACTCAATGGCGTTTAAGTGGAGCTTTAGCAAAAGTTAAAGGTATAGCATTGGGAAGATTTAGCCGTTGCGAAGCACCGCCAAATCTTCCGAGCATGAGTATTGATGAAGTATTGCGCGATCGCTTAATTGACCTAAATATTCCTATAGTATCTAACCTAAGCTTCGGACACGATGGTTGTAACGCCGCTCTTCCTGTAGGATTACTAGCAACACTAAACGCAGAACAAGGTATTCTAGCTATTTAAGGATAAACATTTATATGACGCACTTCGGTATTATCTGTCCCAGTGGAAGTCATCTCAATCCCATGACAACCTTGGGTTACGAACTGCAAAGAAGGGGACATCGAGTTACTGTAGTAGGAATTCTTGATGCGGAAAAAAAAGTACATTCCGTAGGATTAGAGTTCAAAGCGATCGCGCTTTCAGAATATCCCTATGGCTCTGTGGCGCAATTTTATGACAATCTGAGCAAATTAAGCGGATTAGCTGCACTGCGATACACAATAAATTATCTCCAAAAATCAACAGTTACTTTACTTCAGCAAGCACCGCAAACAGTCAAAAATGCTGGGATTGAAGCTTTATTAGTAGACCAAGTTTCGTCAGCCGGGGGAACAGTTGCAGATTACCTAGACATTCCTTTTATCAGCGTGTCTGCTGCTTTGATGATTAACGAAGATGTTAGCGTTCCTCCTTTTAATACTTCTTGGAACTACGATCGCGCTTGGTGGGGACAAATTCGCAACAGAATCGGTTATCGTTTACTGCGTCAAGCTCGTAAGCCGATTCGGGAAACTGTTGCTGAGTACCGACGCGAATGGAATTTACCGCCGCACCATAGTCAAGATGATGTTTACTCAACATTAGCTCAATTGTGCCAGCAGCCTGCGGAGTTTGAATTTCCCCGCGAAAATTTGCCGGGATGTTTTCATTTTACTGGTGCGTACCATAACTTAGCTTCTAGAGCGAAAGTTGAATTTCCTTTTGAAAAATTAACAGGTCAACCGTTGATTTATGCTTCTATGGGAACTATACAGAATCGCTTGATAGGAGCCTTTGAGACTATTGCTCAAGCTTGTGAAAAATTGGATGCACAATTAGTAATTTCGCTCGGTGGTGGAACAAGTCTTGAGTCTATGCCAAAGTTGCCAGGTTCGCCTTTAGTTGTAGGGAACGCGCCTCAATTAGAATTACTGCAACGCGCGAGTCTCACTATTACCCCTGCGGGGTTAAATACAGTTTTAGAATCAATTAGTCATGGCGTACCAATGGTGGCAATACCGATCGCAAATGACCAACCAGGAGTCGCTGCACGTATTGCTTGGACGGGTTGCGGCGAGATGATAAAGCTGTCAAAACTAAATGCTCCTCAACTGCGAAGTTCTATTGAGCGGGTTTTAACGCAGGCATCTTATCGAGATAATGTCCTTAGGTTACAAACCGCTAACCAGCAAGCCGGGGGAGTTACAAAAGCGGCAGATATTATAGAACGGGTAATGTCTACGGGAAAACCTGTATTAGCTGGCTCAAATTAATCTCAAGGACTTTTTCTAGGCTAGTGTCTAACCTTTGGTTTTTCCATCAGCTATTAGCAGAATTTAAAAAATGCGATCGCACTCCCAGATAATTAAGTTTTTTTTTCCAAATAAGATAATAAAAGGTTTGTAATTTCTTGCTCTAACTGTCCATCACTCAGCAATTCCGGGCGCTCGATAACTGCTGTATGAGTTAAGGCTTCAATTGTCCGCTCTATAATTAATACTGCTAGATCGATGTTTTGCGCCTCAATTTGGTTGCGGTTTTGCTCTAAGTAAGCACGTAGCAAAGCTGTAACCCGCGCCTCGGCGTTGGTGTTGTTGATGCGAGGTACTTGCTCGTTTAGCACTTTATGTAGCATGGGATCGATCGCATGAGCAGCAATACAAGCTTTTACTAACTCGCGCATAACAATTTCGATGGGCGCATTGAATATTTCTTGTAGTTTTGACTCGATTTTTTCCATCATGGTATTGGCATGATGCTCGGCTAAAGACGTAATTAATGCTTCCTTACTGGGAAAATACTGATATAACGAGCCAATGCTCACTCCAGCTAATTCGGCTATGCGATTTGTACTTGCTTTGTCGTAGCCCACTTGAATCAAAATGCGAGTAGTTGCTGTCAAAATAGCATCAACGGTCACTTTGGAACGGTCTTGTTGCGGTAATTTACGGGGTATTGTGCTTTTGCTAGGCATTCTAGGGAACGCATCAAATGCGAGTTGATGAGGATAAGTAACGCTTGTAAAATATGAGTTATAACTCACATTTTAGCAGGATATTCAGATGATTTTAGTAACAGGTGCAACGGGAAGCAATGGTACAGAAATTATCAAGCGTTTGGTAGAGAAAGATATTCAAGTCCGGGCAATGGTACGCGATCGCAATCGAGCTAATCTAGTAATCCCTAATGTGGAAGTAGTAGAAGCTGATTTCGATCGCCCGGAGACGTTGCAAAGCGTTCTAGCTGGTGTAAAACGTGCCTTTTTGGTGACAAACTCATCGGAAAACGCCGAAGCCCAACAAATTGCTTTTATAGATGCGGCAAAACAAAGTGGTGTAGAGCATATTGTCAAACTGTCGCAGTTCAAAGCCGATGCAAATTCCCCTGGGCGATTTTTGCGTTACCATGCAGCCGTTGAAGCAGCGCTGCAAGCATCAGGAATTGCTTACACCTTTCTGCGCCCTAACCTATTTATGCAAGGCTTATTAAACTTCCGCTCGACTATTGCTAGTCAAAACGCCTTTTACGCGGCGGCGGGTGACGCAAAAGTCAGCGTGGTAGATGTCCGCGACATTGCCCAAGTAGCCGTTGCAGCATTAACACCGGGACATGAGGGGAAAACTTACGATCTTACAGGTTTCGAGGCGCTAACTCATGCAGAGATGGCAGAACATTTATCCACCGCCCTAGGTCGTAAAATTGCGTTTATTGATGTTTCTCCCGAAGCTATGCACGATGCTTTGCTGGTACATTAGCCGCCGCAATTAGTTATTTTCAAAAAGTGACAATTGATTGGTCAATAGTTTTAATATCTACTACATTTGCTTTTATTTTTTCGGTAATCCAAACTAA
>Ga0181464_1000178_pt1 | contig 22396 bp, 18 predicted proteins | sample InSIn2gowninarea_FD_119074 | JGI IMG/M metagenome (GOLD analysis project Ga0181464, IMG submission 119074) | Clean room microbial communities from NASA Spacecraft Assembly Facility at Jet Propulsion Laboratory, Pasadena, California, USA -... ...
TAGTAATAGAAAGTTGGGGTTATATCAACCATTGATAGTTCCTAGAAGGCCTTGGAAGAGCATATCCATGGACTTTGTGAGTGGTTTACTTATGAAAAAAGGGTACATGACTATTTGTTGTATATTACTATCTGGTGAATGCTTTCTTAATATTTTTATTATCTCTATTAAATTCTTGTTGGGATTTATTTTCTTCATCTGCTTTCCAAATACCCAATAAAGATTTCACTAATAGATTTATTGAATGTAGAAGAATGTACCAAAAAGCTATGCTAGAGTATCTTGTGATTGGTATGTCCACATGTGATAATAATATTATATAATTAATAGAAGTTGATATGGTGCTTGCATAAATGAGAAGTGTAAAGATGAACAAAAAAGATAAACTTCTCTCTTATTTTGTATTCTACTATTTTTATTTAATAATTCACCAACCAAAAATCCAATTTTGAGGATATTTCTTATTTATCAATGCCTAGAGTATTTCACTAATGAATTTATTGAATGTAAGAGAATACATTAAAAACATCTATGCTAAAGTATCTTGTGATTGTTATATCTGAAAAAATAATTTTCAAGCATTAATAGAAGTTTATATGTTGCTTACAAAAATAAGAAGTATAAAAATAAGCAAAGAAGATAAACTTGTATGTTATTCCCCATCATATTCTTTTTTATTTAATAATTCACCAATTAAAAATCTAATGTTGAAGATACTTATTATTTATCAATTCTCATAGGATTTCACTATTGGATTTATTAAATGCAAAAGAATGCATTAAAAAAATAATTTTCAAATATGCCTATATGCACTAAAAAAATTTCATCACTAGATTTCTTCTTATTGGAGATGGATAAATTTATTCCTTTATAGCTATAGTTGAATTGAATGCAAGGTCAACTAAAACCTTATCATAATCCACTTAAATTAAGTCCTTATGGATATTTATATGTGCCCCTTTATATTTTCACTTAAAAATTATTTCTTTTATACATTATCTTATCTTTTAAAAAAATCTCTTGTGCTTCCTCTTCCTTCAAAATATTTCTGTAGGTCAATTTTTAGATCTCCAATTATTAATCATGTCTAGTTTTGGTATGTACAATACTAATTAGTCCAATAATGGGATCCTCAATGATTAATTATTCCTATTAATGGGACACCCAATGATTAATCAATCTAATCATGGGACCCCCATTTATTAATGAACCTAGTTGCGGGATCCCCAATGATTAATCAACCTATTCATTGTACCCCTAATTACTAGATTGTAAAAATTGGACCCCCAATGACTAGAAAAAAGTTATAAAAATAGAGCTCAAATATTTTACAATTATGTTAATGTTATATATTATTGTAAATATATTTCCAATAAATTCCCAACAATGTATTATTTATGATGTTTGAGTTATAGAAAAATGTTATAGGCTTTAGAAGTTGATTGAAATTTTGATAGGTATATATTGTAAGAAAATTTCACAAAACTCTTTGGTGATATTTTTAACACCTAGGAATGAATTTTATTACAAATAATCCTTAATCAAATATGTATATTAAATATACATATAATCCTTGTAATTCACACATCCCCATTGAGGAGGCATTTGATCTCCAAAAATATCACTTTTGAGTGAGGTGAGGAAATAACTCCTTAACCTTAATTTAATAATACCATTTTTCATTCTTAGTTATATGTAATTTACTAAGCTAAGATCTTGCAAGAAAATCATAAACTACATATTTTTAACAAAGTATGAAAATAGAACTATCGATGAGAATCAACCATTTGATTAACATGCAAGTTAATTCACTCTACCGTAATTTCAAACAAGAAAGAAAAACATAAATATTCAAATAATTGACATAATATTTAATAGGTTACTCTTATTATGAGAGTACGTAACCTATAACAATAGCCATCAAATCCATCGATTACTATGCAGAAGTTTCCAACAAGGATGAATTCCTTTACAACATCCTTAACATAGGAATAAATCACTTAGAACAAGAAAACAACTACAACCCTAAATGTAAAATGGACTAAAGTTTGATTCATGCTCTATCATCCCCTTCAATAGCCTCTTAAACTCTCTTTTAACCCTCAAAGTTGTTTTATTTCATTTTCTAACCTATTTAACTGCCCTTTCGATATGTGTTAGACTATACATCGATTGAAGGAGAAGATAAATGGTCATTCGATCATTTTTTATAAAATTGGGCCTTTATCTAGATATTCATATCATGATTTGAAGAGTCGATTCATTTAACAACGATGTTGTACCCTAGAGCTATTGATATCTGTAGAAGATTTATCGCACTCTAACAAAGTGTCACACTGAACACCATGTTGTGATATTGATGACATCAGCATAAAGTTTTTCACACTTTGATGAAACCTTTGTCATGCTACAAATTTGATGATATCAACATAATAGATGTCATACTCCAACGAAGCCTCAATATTGAATGTCATTTTTTGAATTTGATGACATCAGTAGAAGGAATGTTGCACTTTGATGAAGCCTTTAACACTAAATATTATATCATGAGGTTGATGATGTTAACACCACCTATATTACACTTAGGAGAAGCCCCAACATTGAATGTGGCAAAGTGAGGTTGATGATGTTAGCACCACCTATGTTGCACTCCAGCAAAGCCTAAACATTAGATGTTGTGTAATAATGTTGATGATGTCATCATAAGAGGTGTCATAATTTAGCAAAGATGATGTCAACACAAGAGGTATCACACTCTAATGAAGATGATTTCAGTATAGGATATGTCACACTTTGATAAAGATGATGTTAGCATAAGAGTCTTGGATCATGGAAAAGAGCATAACAAATCTTTTAACATATGGTAATGCTTAAAATGCATATGATAACTTGTGATAATGCTATAAAATATCAAAGAACACCAGATAAACATTAAAATAAGATCTAATTCAATCATGGGGACATTAGGTAAAATCCACACTCACAATTTGATCTTTGGATCACACCTCCCCAATGGGAAGTTCATTGTACCCACAAAATATTCATGTCATGGAAAGCTGAGGAAGCAAGTCCTTAACCTTGCTCTTGTCATATGACTTTGTTGTTTTGGGAAGCTTACCTTTAAACCCAACAAGCCAAATTTCTTTTTCCCTCTCTGTGTATGCCTCACTTTCTTTTGCAATATTAATTCCTCTTTTAGTTCATCTATTATTCTGGGTACAAGATCTTCAATGGATGATAAAATTATTCCTGACTCAACTTCATCCTCGATTATCATGGAAGGTTCAAATAACTTTAAGCATTCAACATTAATAACTGAATAATTTTGCATATGAAAGCATTATCACTTACTTTCTTAATGATATTAAAAGTCCCATACATAATCAATTTCATCTTCTTTGAAGGTCCCTCTAACCTTTCTTTATTGAGATGTAACCAAACTTGATCACCAATTTAACATTTATTATCAATCTTATGTTTATCATGCCTCGATTTATATTCAACTTGACTTATTTTGAGTTGTTCTTGCATCAAGTCTAATTTTTTCAATGAATTTCTCAACTTTATACTCTTCCTTCCCCAAGGTTGCATCAGAATCAATTTGCTTCCGTCAAATGGTGAAGATGGAAGGTATCCAAAATATGTTTCAAATAATGTATTACTTGTGGATGTGTGTACTACTCTATTATAAGAATATTGAATGTATGCAATATGTTCATCCCAAGAATTAGGATGTTTACCATAGTACCCCATAAGCAATTGCAAAATAATCATATTCACCACCTCAGTTTGATCATCATTTTGAGGGTGTAATTTTGTTCTTCATTTTAACATAGTGTCCATTTTTCCATAATATTTTCCAATATTTACCCAAGAATCTACTTTCTCAATCTAAAATAATAGGAGTAGGTAGTTCAAAATGTACCCACACATGAGAAAAAAATAAGTCTACTACAAATTATCTAATTATATTTTTTTAGCATGGTATTAAAACACACATCTTGCTAAATCTATTAATAAAAAACAAACAAATAGTCATGTACCCTTTTTTCATAAGTAAACCACTCACAAAGTCCATGGATATGCTCTTCCAAGGCCTTCTAGGAACTATCAATGGTTGATATAACCCCAACTTTCTATTACTAGGCTTACTTGTGTAACATAAAACATACCCCTTAATGTATTTCATAACTTTCTCGTTCATTTTGGGATAGTACACATACCTTTGCAAGTTAGCCACTGTCTTACCCATTCCAAAGTGTCAAAACATCTGAGATGTATAGGCTTCTCTAATGAGTTGCACTCTTTCCCTTTAAGGCACACACAAGGTGTTTCCCTTATACAACAATCCCTATTTTACAAAATAATTAATCTCATCACATCTAATATTCCAAATTAAACTCAAATAAATATCCTTGAAATCAAGATCATTAAGATATTTCTCTTTGTATGATTCTTGCACCAAAGGAAAAAGTTTAAGAATAGTACTCAAACTTGAAATAGTAGTTTGTATTGGTTTCCTAGATAACATGTCTGTAATGTTATTCATACTTACCTTTTTATATGAGATGGTAATTTTTCAAGAATCCCATCCACTAAAAGTGTCTTGCTTCCTATAATTTAAATTTAGTTTGTAGGTATTGCAATGGTTATTGTTCAGTATATATGATGGTCTCTTTTACTAGCCAAGTAATATTTCTATTTCTTAATAGCCTAAACCAAAGAAAATAGATCTTATCATACATTGGATAGTCTAACACTGCTCCACTAAGCTTCTCATAATAATAACACATGATTTTCCTTCCTTGCATCAACATTGTTCCAATTGCATAGTCACTGGAATCCATTTCTATCTTAAAAGAGTTTTGTAAATTAGGTAAGGCTAAGATAGGTGCATTGATAATTTTCTTATTCAAGGTATCAAATGTACTTTGTTGTTGCCTTTTCCATTATTCATTGAATATTTTATCACTTATGTCATGCAATGGAGAGGCTAGGATTGAAAAATCAATAATGAATATTCTTATGTATTGCATAGCTCCCAAGAAGCTCCTTATCTATGTGATATTAATAGGTCATGACCAATCAACAATGATATTTAACTTCTCAATATCAATCCACAACTAACCATCACCAACAATGTGTCCAAGGTACATCAAAATTTTCTTGCAAAACTCATATTTTCTCATTTTTAACAACTTATTCTTTTATAGAGTTTGTAACACTTGTTTGAGGTGCACTAGATGATCTGCCCAAGTTTGAATATACAAAAGTATTTCATCCAATTAAACAACAAAAAACATGTTAATAAAAGGTCTAAGTACCTCATTCATCACACACATGAAATTGGTTGGAGCATTGAGCAGTTCAAAAGGTAGTGCAAGCCATTCAAACAACCCCTCTCTAGTTTTGAATGCAGTCTTCTATATGTCTTCCTCCTTGATTTGAACTTAGTGATAACCACTTTGTAAGTATAGCTTGGTGAAAAGCTTATCCTCTTTTATTTGATCCATAAGATCATCAATCACTAGAAATGGGTGCTTATTCTCGATGGTAATCTTGTTCAATTCTCAATAGTCAATGCACATCCTCCATGATCCATCCTTTTTTTACATAAGGATAATAGGTGAACCATAGGATTAAGTGTTGGTTACAATCACTCCTTTATTAAGCAATTCATATATATGTACATCTTTACCTTCTCCCTTGAATCATATATTTCATATATATTCTAATATTAGTAAGAGTAGCATTTGAAATCAATTGGATTTCATGTTGGATGGCTCTTTTCGATTGCATTCTCTTGGGATATTTACATAACTCATCAAACTCCTATATCAAGATTTGGATTTACTTGTTCTTATCACTTAATTTTGATGTGGTACCGAACACTACAGTTAGTCCTCTAGAGTTTACAACCTCCTTTGGTCAGATCATAGCAACCATGAACCTCTAATTAGCATTGATAAGTTTTTTGGCCTAACTTGTTGTCACCAACTCCATCTTTTGCCTACTTTTATGAGCATTAATGTCACAAGAAACACCATTATTTACAAGTCAATATTGGTTTAATTTCCTAAAATAAATTACATCATAATCCCATAAATAATAGTTACCAAAAATAACACTATAGATGTCAAGAGGGACTACATCAAACACCACTTAATCAATGAAGTTATTTCTATTAGTAAAAATCAACTTAAATTGCTTGGTTACTGGAATTCTTATTTCATTTTTTAGCCAACCCAAAGGATATAGGTGAAGGTGAGCAGAAGTATCCAACCCCGACTTGTTAACCCAACTCTCGAAAATAACGTTGGCCTAGGAACTGAGATCAATGATAGAGTTTATTCTTGTTTTCTTGACTTGTATTTTAAGGTGAAATAATAGCATTTTTTGTTGCTCTTAACTAGCACCATCATTCCTTTTCACAATAGAACAAGCGATATCATTATCAACATTAGAACCATCATTTATTGTCTTATCTTTTATTTCCATAGTAGTCTTCTTGCTTTTTCTCTTTTCTTTCCTAGTTGCCAATGTTTGTTCCTTCTTTTATATATGAAGTTCCCAATAATTATCAACAATATACCCACATTTCTCACAATGATAATAATGCTTAATTACCAATTTTTTTGGTAGTGGTAATATTCTTCTCTTGCTATTATTTTCCCTTTCCCTTGTCTTGGGTTTTATCTTTCTCTTATTATCCACTTTGACCAACACCTTTAGAGTTCTCAAATTGCCTTCATTATTTCTTATCTTCCTCAAGATATTTATCTTGCACACTAACTTTATCAAGGTTAGTAGGATTAAACAACATAATTATCTTTTACAAATAAGAATGTAAACCTTAAATGTACTTCATCAACACACTTGGATCTTTAAGATAAATCCCCAACACAATGGCTTATTTTTTGAAGTCTATAGTGTATTCTTGGATCATCTAATCTCTTTGTTACCTCAAGAATTATGTGATAAGTTGAACTAGGCCTCACTCCTCAAATGTGCCCTAGGAGAGGGACTATGATGTCCCTATTGTATTATTGTATGTAATTATGGAATTCTATGAATTACCATTTGTAATATATTTTATCATTACATTGCACTTTAAGTTAATACTTGCGATAGAAGACTTAATGGGTCAATGGACCTCACTATGAGCCCCAACTGGGACATCTCCCTCTCAAGCATAGATTAAGAGTTTTATTATACTTAGAGATCCTAATCATGATTATGGGATTCCCAAGGTCTATTTAGAACTTAGGTGGATGGATGAGCACTTATGTACATGCACCAACCGTGGAGAGACTCCTAGACCCCCATGTTGTCCCATGATGGTACCCATCCCCCACACATGGCTCATAGACCCATGTTGGGAATGTGTGGTACTCCATACCCCCACATTGGTATTTATGGCACTTAGGTACCCATGTTGGGCATGATTAACCCCTAGCCACCCATGTTGTCCATTCTAGGCCCCCCAAGAGGCTAAAATTATATTAGAGGAGCTGGGAATGACTCCTAGGTGAGATCCAAATCCAATAAAGTATTATAAAAGGAATTAGAGCCTCATAGTTGGATATACTTGATTATTATATTCTTTGATACCATCCAGAGGATAAGATACTTAGTATAGTGCTAAGTAAACCCCTACGTGCAGCATCTAGGAGGATAAGCAAGTTGAGGGATCTTGTTAGTCTACGACATTGGTGTAGTACCCTTGCCCATCCGATGGTATTTCGAGGTTGTGCTTCTACCTAAAATGATTTTCAGGATTAGAGGAGGCCTCCTTCAGTGGAGAGGATTCAGGTTCTAAGGGAGAAAGATTGTTCCATCCATATGTCTAATTTGAGGATACACATTATTTCCTAGTTGGCTGCCTTGAGGCCAACATCAGCTCTATTGGGTCTGGTATTGTATTGTTGATTATCATTTATCTTATATATATTCATTGGGCATTGGATAACCATATTTATCTTATGTATGCTTCACTATTGTAGCGTTATGGTTTTTTTTACTCATTTATGCATGTATGAACCATAAGTTGTCATTATTGTGTTGTAGAAGTTTGTAATTGATGCCCTAATCCTAACATTGGCATTGTGAGGGTTTGAATACTTGTATTTGCACTTCTATGCTAGATGTGGGTATTTTCTTGGTTGAAATTGCTAATTTGCACTTGAGATTGTATTTGGATCTTAAAAGTGGTATCAAATCTTGGATCTGGCCAACCTATGAATGATACCAATAGTTCATCATTATTACAACAGATCTACCATTCGAAAGGAGATGGCATCTTCCAGGAAGAGCTGAAAGTCATAGGTAGAGGATACACCTTCTAGGGTCATCCAAAAGGAATAAAGTCAACCATGGATGAATGAAGTATCAAATGAAGGGGATATCATAGAGGAAAATGATGTGCTAGGGGGTAGATTTACATCAATAGGAGGAGAATCCCTACTCTAGCCTAAGCATCCACACCTAAGTGGGATTTTGATGAGCTTATTTTAGCTATCCATAGCATGATAGGGGCCATTACCACCATGTAGTGGAAGTTGAACAAACATATGGGAGTTTGAGAGAAGCCAAAAAGGCACATTATCCCCCCACATCCTATTCCATAGAAGGAGAAGAGCTACATGAGGAGAACAAAGAAGACAGGGAGGTGAGAATGAGGAGGTATTATAGTTTGAGAGATTGGGAATCCACTCATCATGGATCTATGGGTCATCCATAACCCACATTCCTGAGATCCCATTCACATCGAGCACCATAGGGTACTAACCCTCTCCTATAGAGGTACCTAGATGAGGAAATTGGAAAAATTAGGGAACAACCCATCATCACTAAGTCGTCCAAGCCCATATTCTCCAAGAAGTTAGGGGAGGATGTGAAGAACAGGGTTCCTTACCCACTAGAGTTGAATCAGATTTTCAAAGAATATTCCATGTTGGATCTAGGGTTAAAGAGAGATGTCAACTTCAACGGCTACTTAGAGATCCTAAGGTTCAAAGGAAGTAGCACACATGGTCCACACACCCCAAGCATCTCATGGGATATAAGAGAGACCTATAATAGAAAATAAATAAAATACAGGTGCAGATGTACGATGGGAAGAGGATGAATGCTAAGGCATGGTTGCATTAGCTGCAAACCTACTTCAGCTTGAGCCCAAACATGGTGAAGGAATATGCAATTCATTTTGCATCATTAGATTTTGAGGGTGATGCCCTAAAATGGTGGTAGCATGGAGTAATCAGCCAAGATTACTCACTCATTACCTCCTTTGATGAGTTTACCAAATAGTTGGTTAAGAGGTTTGATCAGAAGAATGAGAATGACTACATTTGAGATCTGACATATTTGAGGCAGCAAAGGGTGGTGGATGAGTATGTATCAGAATTACAAAAGATTACAGTTATGATTCATCCTATTCCTGAGGAATAGTACACATTCCTCTTCATATAGGGACAAATGGAACCACTTCAGGGGATGGTTAAGGTATCCTCACTACAAGGGTCTAGAGCCAATGGTGAAATCCCTCAAGGAAAGAAAAATGTACAAGGGTCTAGTCACATGAAATACCTTCACAGATAAAGAGGATTCTAGTAAGGCCAAATCCTTACCCCTACCTCAAACAAACCAGTTGGACATAGTTGTACAGAGGAAGATGAGGGAGGAAGGAAAGTGCTTCTACTAAAAGAAGACTTGGGATCTTGAGCACCTTTTCCAAGGTAAGTGTAACGATGCTACAATTTTATAAAAGGGAAATATTGCAGAAATGTAAAAAATTATCAATTTGAGCATGAAAAAGACAACGATTCTAAGGAAAATACAGAACATGCGATGATAATAGAACATTAAATAGCAGAGAAGGATAAGGTTTTTACTTAATGTTAATAGAATCACTGGCCGCTTCAAGGGGGATACCTCCTTACAACTCCAAAATGCAAAAAATAATGTTCAATATATGTTTTTCCACATACGTCTGCCTATTTATAATCTACTAACCCTAACCCTAATAGAATTGCAAAATCGGGCCTCGCCCTTACAATCACATATATGCTGACACACACATTAATTAAACTAACTAATACTAACACCAAAATGTTAGGATATGGGATCCTAACATGCCACCCCTCTTGGGATGAAGCTTTGTCCTCAAAGCTTAAATTATGGAAACTGTTGCTGGAGCTGGTGAAGTGTTTCCCATGTTGCATCTTTAGGTTGCATGCCTTGCCACTGCACAAGTACTTTGGTGATGGTGCGGTTACGAAGCTATCGTGAGAGTTGATCCAAAATTGCCTCAGGTATGATTGCCATTGATCCATCCTCTGCAAGTTCAAGTAATTATGTCTAAATTCGAACCTCTGATCCAACCACTTTCTTGAGATAGGATACATGAAACACTAGGTGAATATTGGAAGAATCAAGAAGCTATAACTTATATGCTATTGGGCCAATGCACTGTAACACCTTGTATGGACCATAAAATTTTGGGGCCAATTTTTATGGGCCTTTTATTTTTTAAATATTTTTGGCGATAAGGTTGCAACCTCAAAAATACCATGTCATCTACCTGGAACTCCCTTTCAACACGTTGCTGATCTGCCTGTTGCTTCATACGGTGTTGGGCTATCTGGAGATTATCTTTAAGTAGTCAAAGAATATCATCTCAAGTGACCAATGCTGAGTCAACTGCTTGAACCTTACTGGTACCAGCAATATAGGAGGTGACTATTGGTGGAGCTTAACCATACATTGCTTCATATGGGGTCATCTTGCTAGTAGAATGATAAGATGTATTATACCACCACTCTGCTAAGGGAATCCATCGTACCCAATGCACTGGTTGTGCTGATGCAAAACATCGTAAATATGTTTCCAAACATTTATTGATAATTTTAGTCTGACCATCAGTTTGTGGATGATATGCAGAGCTCATGTTTAAGTGGTTACCTTGCAGCTTGAACAACTCTTGCCAAAAATGGCTTGTGAAAGTGGGATCACGATCACTGACAATTGTCTCTGGAATGCCATGTAGTTTGAAAATTGTATCCATGAATAATTGTGCCACTGTTGATGCCTTGTAGGGGTGAGCCAATGAACCAAAATGAGCATATTTGGATAGCCTATCGACCACCACTAGAATAACTAATTTACCATTGGATTTAGGAAGGACCTCAATGAAATCCATTGATATATTAGTCTATGTATGATTAGGTATAGGAAGAGGTTGAAGGAGTCCTAGAGTACCCACTGTCTCACCCTTTTATCATTGACACACATCACAAGCTACTACACATTACTTAATATCTGAATTCATTCCTGCCTAATAGAATGATCTTGCCACCTGTTTGTAAGTTTTCAAAAATCCCTTGTGTCCTTATGTAGGTATGGAATGCAATTCTGCAAGTATTTCTTATTTACATGTGGAAGGAGATGGTAACAAAATTCGGCCTTTGAATTTCAAAATACCATCATGCCATGTGTGATGTGGTTTACTCATGGGGTCTTGAGTGATTTGTTTTAACAATTCTTGGATGGAGCTATCCTCTACCCACTCTTGTTTAACCTTATCCAACCATTGAGGGATAGGATATGAAATAGCTTGCAATGCTACCTGATCTTCAAATTTTTTGGATAGAGCATCCGCAACCACATTCTCTTTACCCTTATTATATATTATCTCATAATCATACCCCAATAACTTGGTCACCCATTTTTGTTGCTCAGGTGTAGAAATCCATTGCTCAATAAAAAATTTCAAACTATGATGATCTGTGAGGATGATGAAATGGCAACCAATGATAAATGGTCTCCAGCGTTGAACTACATGAATAATGGCAAGCATTTCTTTTTCATATGTGGACTTACACAAATTTTTACCAAAGAGTGCTCGACTAGTGAATGCCAAGGGATGCCCTTCCTGCATCAATACTACCCCAATTCCAACACCACAAGCATCACTTTCTATCACAAAGGTTTTAGAAAAGTCTAGCATTGCCAATACCGGGGTGGTACACATTGCATCCTTGAGCTTAAGGAAAGCTACATCCGCTTGGGGGGACCATTGAAATGCATTCTTTTTCAATAACATTGTGAGAGGTGCCGCAATCTTACCATAATCTTTCACAAATTTTCTATAATAACATGCCAATCCCAAGAACCCTCAGAGGCTTTTCAAGGTTGTAGGAATCAACCAATTCTGCATGTCAATGATCTTATGTGGGTCCACCTTAACTCCCTCTTCAGATATAATATGGCCTAAGTAATCAATTTCCTGTTTACCAAATGAACATTTGGATTTTTTTGCATATAGCTTATGTTCCCTCAAAATTTGACCATGCCATGTCTTACTGTAGATCAATATATCATCAAAGAAAACTAAAATAGACTTCTTGAGGAAGGGATGAAACACTTGATTCATTAAACTTTGAAAAGTGGATGGAGCATTTGTGAGTCCAAACGGCATGACCAAGAACTCATAATGGCCCTCATGAGTGTGAAAAGCAATCTTCGGTATATCCTCCTCTTTAAGACAGATTTGGTGATACCCAGATCGTAGATCCAACTTGGAAAAATATCTTGCCCCATGCAATTCATCCAATAATTCATTAATGATTGGTATTGGAAATTTTTCCTTGATGGTAAGTTTGTTGAGGGCCCTGAAATCCACACACATACGCCATGAGCCATCTTTCTTACAAACCAATATGACTAGAGAAGAATATGGGTTGACACTCGGTTGGATTACTCCTGCATCCAATAGTTCCTGAACCAACTTTTCAATTTCATTTTTTTGTAAACATGGATACCGATAAGGGCGAATATTTGGTGGTTGACTTCCCGGCACCAACTGGATAGCATGATCATGAGATCGTGGGGGGGGTAAACCCATGGGTTCCTCAAAAGCCTGTGCATGTTTAATCAAGATGCATTGTGGCTCATCAAGCTTTATAACTTCTGATTCAGTGATTGCTAAACAGGATAATTATGCTAGCATTCCTTTCCTAATCTTTCATAGGATCTTTTCCATGCGATGGGAGCTCACAATTTGTGAAGGTCCACCCTATAATCCTTTGAGAGTATGCTCTTGTTAATCTATTTGGAAGGTCATCCATAACTCTACAAAATTCCACTGGATAGTACCCAACGTTCTTAGCCATTGCACCCCCAACACTATGTCACATCCCCCAAGTGGTAAAGCGTACATGTCACTTTTCAAGGTATAGTGGCCCATGCTGAGTTTGACATTGTGACACGTGCCCTTACATGCTATTTTTCCACCATTACCAACTATAACCTCAAAATTATTTATGGGATGGATGTAATAGTCAACAACCTTAGCCACCCGTGGATCAATGAAATTATGATTACTACCCAAATCCAATAGTATGATGAGAGTGCATTTTTAAAAAATCCTTTGACCTTCATAGTTTGTGGGGTAGTAAATCCGAACAATGCATTATAAGAGATAACTGGGGCTTCTTCATCTAGAACTTCCTTTGTCATCTCTTCAGGTGCACTCTCATATTCCTCTTCACTAGGAGCATCAGCATCAAGCAAATATAACTTTTGTTGAGTACAACGATGACCGTGAACAAATTTCTCATCACAATTATAGCATAATCCCTTCTTCCGACGGTCTTCCATTTCTTCCCATGTCAATTTCTTGGTGTGCATCATTCGATTTGGTGGTGGCGCACTTGTGTTATTTGAGGAATGGGAATTATTATGTGCCTTTGTGAATGGAGGCCGTACATTTCTTCGCTATGCACTAGCCTTATCTTCCGCAAGCTTTGCCAAGGTGATAGCATCCATCATAGTTCTAGGATTAAACATTTTGACCTCTGTTTTGAGTTCTTCCTTTAGTCCACTGATAAAACAACTTGTAAAAAATGTGTCATCTAACCCCTCTGTGTGATTTCCCAATTTATCAAACTAGTTTTGGTATTCTTTAACTGTCGTGGTCTAACGCAACTTGGTTAATGCCCCTGTAAAATCTTCATACTCACTCGAACCAAAATGGATCAATAATTTTTGAGTAAATTCATCCCATGAAGGATCAGGATGAGTTTTTGAATACCATTGGTGCCATTGGAGAGCCTCACGGTCCAAATGGAATGTTGCCATATGCACTTTTAGATCTTCTAGAATTTGGTTCAATGTAAAATATTGTCTGGTCTTGTAAATCCATCCAACGGGATCCTCTCCATCAAATCAGGGGAAATCCAATTTGGTTATGCGTGGAAAAATGAAACCACCTTGTTGGCCCTGAAATTTTTGGTGATGCCCATGGGTGTTTCCTGACTATCCTGACTATTGTGAACTATTTGCATTATTGGTATGGATGATACTCAATTGAACATTATCACACTTACTATCAAGGGTTTGTATATGGGTCTGCAGCTGTCGAATTTCATACCTGAATGTGCTGGTAAGTGTATTTGCCATTTGTTGGATCATAGTTTGAAATTTCATCATAGTAGGATCAACTTATGCTACTATGTGGGATCTTGTCTCAGGTGCCAGTTATGGAAATTGCTAATTCTGGAATATTAATTCTGAAACTGCTCTTTCTTGAATGGTTAATTCTAGAAACTGCTATTTTTAGAAAGTGTCCCCAAAAAAGTGTATGGGTGTAGTATACCAAAACGATCAGCTCAAAAGGATGATCACAATGGTCTAGGTCTCTCGATGATGATTTTTGGGCTCTCAGACTTTTTTTTTTTACGTCTATGGGTCTATTTGCTTTTGTTAACAACTACTGAAATGGTCCAGATTTTTAGTTATTTAGCTCTAATTTTTTTTTTACTTTTGCATTGCTATTTTTTGGCAGCTCTAAAAGACTACAATTCATACATTCTACTTCTTGCTTCAAGGTTCTTTGTGTAAAGGAAAAATTCTAGGGTAAGGATTATCTGCTCTGTAGGCTTATCTAAACACCCCTCCTATCCAACTTTCATAAGGAAAGAAGCTACAGAGATGGCTTCTGTGATAAGTAACTTTCCAATGGCACTTGTTGGTGCACTACAGTTTACAGACGACTGACACAGCTTCCTACCTAGTTTTTGTTTAGAGCCTAGATAGTCTCCGATATACCTTTCGGTACGTGGAGTCCAATTCCATGTAGGGTTTTGTCTGAGGCCTAGGTATTGATGCAAAGTTTTTTACACCTCACTTCACACACAGCTTTATGGGAAAGTATGCTTAGCCAAAAATGATAGATCCTCCTGGATATTTTAAAACCCCTGGTACAGGGTTTCTAGCTTAGACCTCTAAGAGAAAAAAATTCCTGCAATAGAATGGCCCTGGAAAGAGCTCTAATACCAGATGTAACGATGCTATAATTTTATAAAAGAGAAATATTGCAAAAATGTAAACAATTATCGATTTGAGCATGAAAAAGATAACAATTCTAAGGAAAATACAGAACATGCGATGATAATAGAACATGAAACAGCAGAGAAGGATAGGGTTTTTACTGAATGTTAATAGAATCACTGGTCGCTTCGAGGGGGATACCTCCTTACAACTCCAAAATGCAAAAAATAATGTTCAATATATGTTTCTCCACATACTTCTGCCTATTTATAATCTACTAACCCTAACCCTAATAGAATTGCAAAATCGGGCCTCGCCCTTATAATTACATATATGTCGACACACATATTAATTAAACTAACTAATACTAACACCAAAATGTTAGGATATGGGATCCTAATAGTAAGGGATAGGTACATTATATAAAGGTATTTTCAAATGAGAAAATAGATTATTTATACCTAGATCTTAGCGTAGACATGTTATACAAGGAGGCACTTAGAGCAGAAGGCACTTTGGGTAGCATGATCGCTTCACTCCATGGAGTGAAGAAGTACCTCACATTGAAGGTGGTGGGGCAAGCTGGTGGATAGGATATGATGGTCCTAATTAATCCAAGAGCATCCCATTATTTCATTGATGAGGGATTTATTGAGAAGAAAAACCTGAATACCAAACATTTTGAAGGGTTCATAGTTTTCAATACCAATAGAAAATTCACCCTTGTGGACCACATAGTTGAGAGGTTTGGGGTTAGGCTACATAGCTACACTATAAGGGAGAACATCTATATTTATCCCTTGAAGGGGAATCCTCACATTATTTTGGGGGTACAGTGACTATTCGATTTGGGTGACATCCACACCAACTACTAAAAACTCACCATGAGTTTTGATATTGATGGGAAGACCCATACATTGCAAGGAATTTGTAATGACTATCCACAAGTAGATAACAAGCGGATGGAGGTGATTAAGTGGTGTAAAAATAAGGATAAAGATAAAAGTGGGGCCATGTTGTATATGGAAATGCCCTAGCATAAGGAGAAAAGAAATAAGGAGCCCCTACACCCCACATTGCACATCATGGAGCTTGGTCATGGGATGTGGAGTTTGAGGGATCTCTTGTTCACCATGTTGGAGCTTAGGGATATCATACATCGTATATAGAGTTTGTAAGGTGTTCTGCACCCCACCTTGGGCCTTGGGGAGGTTGGGTACCTCACATGGATCCTTAAGGAGTTTCTACCCCCCATGTTGAGTTTTAAGGAGGCTTTTCATATAGCATTAGGCCTTAGGAAGTTGTTTCACTCAATGTTGTATATGGGAGAGCTTCTACCCCCCACTTGGAGCACTGTAAAGGTAGGAAGTGGGAAGTTGAGCTTGAAGGAGCTCTGTTACCCCACATTAGACTCAAGAGGGATGCTACACCTCACATGGATGGTTTAGGGAGGTTTATGCATGATGGTGAGCATGGAGAGATTGGGATACCCCATGTTTGGCCTAGAGGGGCTTAGGGACCCAACAACTAGATTGAGGGAGTGTTAGTTCCCCACATTGAACCTAGGAAGGTATGTGTACTTGATGTTGGATCAAAGAGAAGGTAGGTACCCCATGTTGGAGGATGGGGAGGTTTCTCACTTCACCTTGGCCATTGAGGGAGTTTAGGACTTCACATTGGGCTTTAAGGGGACTTGGCCTCATACACCAAGCAAAGGATCCATCTATTTTTACTTACCTATGATTTACTTGAGGTTCTTATAGGTACATTCCCCTAAAGGCTTCCATACACTCCCTTATTTTATGAGGATAACCATCAAAAAACTAAATATGAGTGATAGTTGCATATATCATAGTTTTTGCATGCATTATTAATGCATGGGAATAGAGATTGAATAGTCCAAATAAGATATTAATCATGAAGAAGAGATGTTGAAGTTGCATTCCACCATGGCAGATTATATTTTACAAGATTGAAGGATTATTGGAAGATAATATGTTGTAGTCTTCCACCATTGCTTGAGGGAAAGAAATTCAATCTGTACCCTAAGACTTGATCCTGACATCCCAAGGTTGGCGCGGGATAGGAAGGACATCCGGAGGCTATAAAATAGGGATCTTTGGACTCATTTGCATATGCTTGATTATTACTTCTCTCTTTTACACTGGATGTAGGGTACCAATCCTCTTGCTACCCTTGTGTACGAAAACCCACTTGGAGGTACTTGAAGTCTGGCAAAGCTTCAAGACTTAACGGATTACTACTTTGAGGAATAGCATACTTCAAAGGCCACAACTAGTTATCCAAGAGTATTGGCATTACCTTGGATTATCTTAATACTGCTAGTGGGACCTTGGAGTCTCCACCACAACTGACTAAAGGAGGAATCCCTGGTGCAAGCCTTGCGGCTACTGAGGATTTAATTATTCAAAAAATCATAAAGATCTGTGGAATCATCCTAGGGCACTCTTGCTCTAGAAGTAAAGGCATGTAATTTGGTTCTCATTGCAATATTGTTCAATTACATTTATGGCTCAATATTATTGTGTTATTTAATGATATTCTTGCCCTAGATTCCAAATGTTGGATTTTGAGGGATTATTATTGAGTTTATACACTTTACTGCTAGACGTTGGAATGCTTGCTTGAGATATTGTCATTGCTAGTTAGATGTTGCATTGGAGTGAGCTTGTGTTGAGATTTGGCATTTCTAGCTTGGACGTTGGCCTTTTGGCATTAATATTGGCACTTGCACTTGATCATTGGCTTTTGGCACTAGTATATTGCACTTGAGGCTAGATGTCTACATTTTCTTGTGATGACCTAAAATCACCCTCAACAAAAACAATTCCAACTAGGACAATCAAACCCTCAACCACTAATGCAAACACGCCCACGTTGGGCCCCTAGGGCACCCGAACCCACTACAATGTAAGCGTGAGCCTCCCAAGGCTTCCATGTGACCCCTACACCCTGATATCATCCCTTTAGGGAACTATCCAACACTTGGCACCTGAACGAATGTCTCACAACAGAATATGCAATGCTTGAACACCCACGAATGCAACACAGATTGAACAAAACAAGAACGAAGCTTCCAACACAAGTATATAAGATACACAACACATACAATGGAAAACACAATGATGAGAGATGCAATATGTAATTTATTATGTTATGGAGATGAGGATCTCAACAAATCAGATATAGGGTTCCAAACCCTTACAAGCCGAACATACAAATGGGATTAGAATCACTCCCTCAGCTACCCGAATCCCCTCCTATGAAGGAGTCTTATCGAATATTGGCAACCACTGAAGGTAGAAGCTCATCCTTGAAATTCCACCGGATGGGCTAGGTGACCCACCTAAGCTATAGAATGTCAGGCTCCCAACCCTGCCACACCTCTAGACCCTATCTAGGAATAATGCTTAGCACTGCCAAGACTTGAATGTCCAACCGGGTTTGGTATAGAAGAAGTATAATCAATAGCTAACCTCATCATGGAGCTCCATACTCAATATATAGCCTCTCGTGTCCATTTTTCATGCCTCGTTATCATCCCAACCCAAGTCTAATCTAGCATTGGGGTCAACAGGTGAACCATGCCAATGTGTGGGTCATATTGGCCCAGTATGCTAACTTGGGGGTCCCATGGGCCTAGTATGTCAATGTGGAGGTCATAAAGGCCCTCAAGGCTGATGTGGGTTCTAATGAGCCTCCTAAGCTGACATGGGGGTCCAAGTAGCCTCATAAGCCAATGTGGAGTATGTGGGGCCCTCCCAATGCTGGTATGCTCCTCTGTGCACTCTGGACTATACAAGACTCATGCCTATCTAGGGATTCCCACAATCCGGGATAACCCATTACAATTAACACAACACTACTCAAGGAGAGACATCCCATTACTGGGATCACAGTGGGGTCCGCAGACCATAAGCTCTTGCTTGAGTTACACAAGTAGAACATGACCCTAAACAAACACTAGAATACAAAGTGACCATGATACATTTTATCATTGGTCAAAATGGGATGTCACATTTCTATGGTTAATTAGGTCATTTTGGGTATTTTAAGTGCATGAACAACCTAATTGTGGAATTTGGTGAATTTTAGTCATTTTTGTGAGCCCCGTTAGGGTGATTCTGGACTAGCCCTAGTTCTGAATATTTCAAGTAGTGTTGGTTAGAATAAGCTTGCGGATGCCAACCTCAAGACCTCCCTTGCAAGCAAGAGGCTATGGGGAGCAAGCTCACACCAAGAAAATATCAAATAAGTAATGATCCTTCCAAATGAAACACTTTTTTCCTTTATAGCAAGCGCTCCACCTAGAAGGGGTTGGTCGACCCAACCTAGAAGTTCTAATTTCCCATTGGAGTTACAAATCATTAATTACCCTTTGCACATGGGCGTCCCACCTTAGGAGTCATAAATTATAATGAGATCTATACATTTGTAAATAATATTCCAAAGGTGTCCCATAACTTAAAATAAATATTAAATCACTCCTAATAACTTAAAATACTCTTAAGTGCCCCTAGAAGAGGGACGTCCCACCTTGAGGGCTCAATTAAGCATTTTTGGACCCAAATTGAAACATTCATCTCCATATGGCCAAATATTACTAAAATAATTAGAAATTAAGATAAATGACAAAGATTCCTCCAAAGGAGGTGCATCCCACTACATGAGCTAAAATAGGATTTTGACAAAATGCTCATGACCTGGGACTTGCCATTTTGGGTCATTACAATACTTCCCTCCCTAAATTGCTTGTCCCCAAGCAATTCAAGGTTCCTGTGCAGCAGCAAACTCTGAGTTCTTTCACTCCTTTCGACATTCGTCTTCATCTTCAAGTGTTGGAGAAGACATAGAATCAACAAATTATGGCTCATTCTTTATGTGGTGGCTAGATATGGTCTTCCAAACAATATCAAGATCCATACATGTTGTATGTGGAAGTACCATCTTTATTTTATTCATGTCTTGCAATTAAGCATATATGAAATCTACCAGCTCATGCTCAGTTCTGATTGCTTCAGGAAGAATAGTCTTTGGCAACAATAAAAATACGCCTTTACCTTCTTCAAAAGGAACTAACTCAACCTCTAAACAGTCTTTAACCAAAACTGGAAATAGGTGTGAGATGGCAGCCCTTCTAATCAATGCAAATATATCAAGTATGGATAAATCAGACCTGTTGTTCATTGCAACCTTAATGTCTCACAAATCAACCCATAGAGGGTCAAGGTTGCTTCTAACTCTGCCCCAACAGTTGTAGCCATGTTTGTGATGCAAAATGGAATGTGACAAAGCTCCCAATCATCCAACGTTCCTACTACAGAATCCCTTGCTAGTGCAACTTCTGAAATCATCAAGTAATCAATCTTATTTATGCCTTCATTCTTCCCAAATGCTGACCAGAAATCATCTTTACTAATCAGCAAAGTTTCAGTCCTGAAAGACATTTTTTGGTTCTCAAATTTTTCTCTTAGGGCTGTCCAAAGCATCATTTCTTCTACTGTCTTGATCAACAATGAATGTTGATTCCAATGTGCATGGAATAATGTAGCAAAATTCAATATAGCAGCCTTAAGACAGATCTGAAAATTGTTGAACCTACCATGATGACATCCCTGGTGGACCTACCAAATTGGATCTAAATGGTGGTGCCCCTAAGCTTTAATACAGAGAGGGTGTGGATGCCTCTAATGTTGATGTGGGTTGAAAGGCTTTTACTAGTCCTCTTATGCAGTCATTTAAGCCCTCAATGAAAAGGAACACATGCCTCTTCTATGTCATGTTGGGAACCACTCCTAATGACTAAAAATACTACTAAGTTCCCATAGAAGAGGGACATATCCCCTTGAGTGTTCAATTAAACATTTTTCCACCCAAATTGGAATTGGAAGGATCCAAACACACCCTCAAGTGCAAATTAGCAAATTCAAACAAATAAACCTTGACATCAGGCCTAGGGCACCAATTACAAGTCTATACAACACAATAATGCCAACATCTAAGCTAGGGCATCAATATTAAGCATTAACAATGATAAGATGCCAACATTTGGTCAAAACAAGTAGATATCAAAGTACACAAGCTCACAATGTCAACATCTGGCCCATACAACATATACATGCAATGGTAACTCAACGATGTCAATAAACTAGCATGCATAATACAAATATGAGATCCAAGTGCCACTAGTTGTATATATGATCAAAAATTAATATCAATACAATACCAAGCTCCCAGAGCTAGACGTTGGCCTCCAAGGAGCCAACTAGGGCACAATCTATATGTCTCTCGTAGCTGGACTAATGATCAAACCATGGGACAATATTGCTCCCTTAGAACCCGAATCCTCTCCATAGAAGGAGCCCTTCTTTGATCTTGGAAACCATTGAAGGTAGAAGTGCAACCTCATAATACCACTGGATGGACAAGGGTGCTACACCAATGTCATAGATTGACAAGATCCCTCAGCCTGATAACCCTCCTAGATGCTGCACCTAGGGGAATTGCTTAGCACCACTAAGACTTGTGTCCATAGGACGGTATGAAGTATAGTAATAATCAGGAATATGTCTCTTTATACACTCAACCATGTCTAGATCTCACCTCACTATCTCCTTAATCCCAATGTTAGCCTCCTAGGGGCCCAGAATTCCCAACGTGGGTGCCTAGTGGTTAGGGATGCCAACGTGGGGGCCTAGGGTACATTAAGTGCCAACGTGGGGGTCTAGGAGTCATGTGCATACCCACATGGGTTAGGGGGGTCATGCATGGGATCTGGGTGTAATGCTAGGCCAAAGTGGGGGTATGGGAGCCTCCCCAAGGCTGGCGCATGCATATAGGTGCCTATCCATCCATCTAAGTGTAATAATAGACCTTGGGATTCCCACAATCAAGATTGGAATCTCCAAGTGTAATAATAACACCTAATATAAGCTTTGAAGGGAAACGTCCCACTTGGGGCTCACAGTGGGGTCCATTGACCCATTAAGTCTTCTATCCCAAGTTACAAATATGAAAGTACAATGCAATAATAAAATATATTACA
>Ga0181464_1000179_pt1 | contig 22359 bp, 16 predicted proteins | sample InSIn2gowninarea_FD_119074 | JGI IMG/M metagenome (GOLD analysis project Ga0181464, IMG submission 119074) | Clean room microbial communities from NASA Spacecraft Assembly Facility at Jet Propulsion Laboratory, Pasadena, California, USA -... ...
TTTTAGTAGTGGGGATTGGCTGGATTAGTTGGTCGGGTGGTAATCTCCATCAGCTAGTTAGTTGGACGCTAGGAATGGTTTTAGCTACTCATATATTAGAGTCGTTAGGGGGTTCAGCTTGGCTAAGTTGGATGGCGGTACTCGTTCCCCATCGCTTGCGAGGGCGTTATTTTGGGTTTCGCAATAGCGCAGCGAGTTTAACTAATTTGGTGGGCGTACCTCTACTCGGCTTTGCGGTGTCAGCTTGGCCTAGCGGCGCAATTGATGGCTATGCGGTAGTTTTGTTTCTAGCTGTAGTTGCAGGCATAGTTAGCCTGGGGTGTCAGTTTTTTATGACGGATGTTAATCCCCAGCTAACAGCTAAAAGAGTAGAAACGGAGGAAAAAAACTTTTCACTACTAGGTAATTTTTCACCCAATTTTTTGATGTTTTTGTTTTACTTTGGCTTGTGGACGTTTGCTGTTAACCTCAGTTCGCCGTTTTTTAATCTTTACTTGTTAGACAATTTGCATTTAGATTTATCTTGGGCAACGCTGTACGGCAGTTTGACGGCGGCAGCTAACTTAGTCATGCTGATTTTATGGGGTAAAATCGCTGATAAAATCGGCAATCGTCCGTTACTGTTATTAGTTGGGGTTTTAGCTGGAATAACGCCGTTATTTTGGCTCATAGCAGGAGCGGATAATATTTCTTTATGGTTATGGCTACCGCTAATTCATATATTTACGGGCGGTACTTGGGCAGCTATTGAATTATGTAGTAGTAATATTCAAATGGAAGTTGCGCCAAGAGAGCATCCTTCTACTTATTTTGCAGTGGCGGCGGCGGTTGCGGGGGTTTGCGGGGCGTTAGGAACTACCATCGGTGGCTTTTTAAGTGAAAACCCTGTTATTGGTGGTTTACCAGGCTTATTTGCCCTGTCGGCGGGGGTGCGATTATTTGCTTTATTGCCCTTAGTATATGTCACCGAACCTCGCAGTCAAAGAGTTACGCACCTTGTTAGCAATTGGCTAAATTTTAAAGCGCGATCGCCCGATCGAAGCATATCTGTGGCAAATACACCAAAATAGAAGTAAGAGGAATTGCGATCGCTCTCAGAGTAAAAACTGCATGAATACTGTTGATTATCTCCGCATTAGTTTAATTGACCGTTGTAATTTTCGCTGTCAATACTGTATGCCCGAAGGAGCCGAGCTAAACTATATTCTGCTTCAAGAAAGATTAACTGATGAGGAGTTATTAATTCTCATCAAAGAAGTTTTTATTCCTGTTGGTTTTACGCGCTTTCGTTTGACCGGGGGCGAACCCTTGTTGCGTCCGGGGGTGGTGGATTTGGTAGGCAAAATTGCGGCAATCCCCGAAACTCAAGACCTTTCGATGACAACTAATGGTTTTTTGTTAGCTGGAATGGCGCAGCAATTACACGATGCGGGGTTACGCCGGGTAAATATTAGTTTGGACTCGTTAAACGCTGAAACCTTTGATGCCATTATTGGCAATCGCGGACGTTCTCAATGGGCTAAAGTATGGGATGGAATACAAGTAGCTTATAGAGTAGGATTTGACCCTTTAAAACTAAACGTAGTTGTAATTCCGGGTGTAAATGACAGCGAAGTGTTGGAACTTGCGGCGTTGACTATTGACAAGCAATGGCACGTCCGGTTTATTGAATTTATGCCCATTGGAAACGATCGCTTATTTAATGAGCAAGGCTGGGTGTCTTCAGAACAATTACGCGCTCAAATTAGCAATAAATACGGCTTAACTACAGCGTTTGTAAGCGGTAACGGCCCTGCGGATGTATTTAAAATTCCTGACGCTAAAGGAACTTTGGGGTTTATTAGTCAAATGTCGGATTGTTTTTGCGATCGCTGTAACCGAATGCGTTTATCGGCAGATGGCTGGCTGCGTCCATGTTTGTTAAATGAAAGCAACCAAATAGATTTAAAAACAGCTTTGCGGAGTGGCGTAAGTTTAGACCAATTGCGAAGTCTTGTAGGCGAGCTAATTGCGCTTAAACCAGAAATTAACTATAAAGCTAGAGTTTCTGGTACTACAGGCGCTTACAGCCGTACTATGTCGCAAATTGGCGGCTAGTTAAAAGATAACTTTTGAATAACAGGCTCTTGCCTGTGTCAGATTGTGCCAAATGCTCTTAAACGGTTATCAACCTATCCATGTATTTAGGAATAGCCAAAAAACCAAAATAGTATTTATCCTTGCTGGCATAACTGAAAGCTTAGAGGTTTTGATTTTTCCTGATGGTCAATGGAGATTTAATCATGAAGCCTGACTTTAGCAAAATGACCCGTCAAGAATTGAGAGATTATGTTTTAACTCATCGAGAAGATGGCGATGTAATCGAAGCTTTAATTAACTTGGGGAATCCTCACAGCTTTAAATATCCTTTTCCTGAAACCGAAGACGATTTTAGCAAAATGGCAGAAATTCTCAAGCAAAGATTGGGTAGTAAAGGCGAGACACTTTAGAAAAAGCTCTTTAACTTATTAGCATCTTCTGTTAGCCAGCGATATGAGCATCTATAAAGCGATTGCTACTATCCACTGTTACTAAAATGTAATGCCCAAAAAACAGATCGCCATCATTATGATAAAACTTCACACTACCATCTGGTCAAATGTCGATAGATTTAAGCACCATACAATTTTTGAATTGCTCAGAGGTTAACGGTTCTTCGTTCTCATCAAGCCATGTTTTATTTTTAAGTTTTAGCATCTTCTTAACTGCATAATCTTTGGCACTTTTAGCATAATTCTCTAGCCGGATAACCAAATGGTTAGTTCTATTCAATAGAGTTTCAGTCACTCCTTCATCATCCATGTTTAGACTAATTGAAACCTGTAACTGTTGAAAATTGATTTGCCCCTCGTACCAGTCGTGTTGGGTGCTGTAGTGCAGTAATCCCAAGTTTGGAAGCACAATATCAGGGAACTTCATATTTGAATAGTCGTGGTGTGTAAGGGTTTACGTTGGCATTAAAAATACTGAATAAGTAGATTTTTGAGTTTTGCGCTGCGCCATTGATTAATTTATATACTGAAAAAATGAAACAAGAGCGATCGCGCGATTCTTTAGTTGCTATTCTGCTACCAATATCCTTAATTTTTGGTTTGGTGCTGCTTTTGAGTCTAAATGTTGAATCTTCTAGCATTTCAGAGACGAGCAACCCGTTAGAATCGGGGCTTAAAGTTATAGTTAGCTACTTCGCGGTGGGGGCAGAAATTGCCGCCGCTTTAGTTATTGGCGGTGCAGTTGTACGCGCAATTACTAGCTATTTGCGCCAGGTACTTTCTCGTTCTAGGCAACATTACGACTCTACCGAATTAATCCGTCTAAAATTGGGGCGAGTGCTTACTCTGGGCTTAGAATTTACCGTTGCTAGTGATATTCTCCGTACTGCTGTAGCACCCACGCGCCAAGATATTTTGAATTTAGGGGCAATTGTGCTATTGAGAACTCTACTTAACTACTTTTTAGAGCAAGAAATTAGACAGGTAGAAGAAAGTAGTGCTAAAGAGCAAGAAGGTAATTAAAATAAAAAATAACAGACGCTAAATATAACGTCTGTAACCTAATAATTATCAGTTGTTTGCCCCTTCGTAAACCTCTTGGGACTAGATCGATCAACTCAAGCGGTCTCGCCCTAGTACCCCTTTTACACTTCATGGAAGTCCCACCGGGCTGGGGGTACTAGGGCGATTGACCGTACAGTCAAGATCGAGCTAGTGATGCATGTGTGAACTAAGCGCAAGGATGGCGATCCACCATCCAGATTGCAAGGCTGTTACCAACTAAAATTAATCAATTTAATACTGTCGGGCGTGTTGCATTCGCAACGCTAAAATGTGTTCGCAAGGGCCTTTGTACAGCTTGTTTTGCTGATGCCAATTGCAAGTACATTCTGCCTTAATTATCCGCTCATCGGAGTCTACTGTCAATGATGGGTGGTAGTTTTTGTTTCTTTCAGTCACGTTGCCTTGCAAGGTAAATGCGCCTGTAGCATCGCTACTAATATTTGTAACTTGGGCGTTGTTATGAATTAAAAAACGGGTAGCTTTTTCTTCTCTATCGTTAGCAAAGCGCAGCCTTTCCATTGGCAAAGCCTCGCGGCCCAGTTCTCGAATGCGGTAGACTTGCTTGCTTAAGTCGTAAATAGCCCTTCCTGCTTGGGTATACGCGCCTAAAGCGCCGAGAATTACTGTCCGATTGAGGTTTAAGCGTTCGGCGAGACTATCGACGCTTTCTACCCAGTTTTTCTTAAGTTCGTTATAAATATGTTGCTGCGTCCACTTGTCTATATCGGCACGAGGGGCCATAAGATCGAAGTTACCAGATTGCGCCCAATCGTTTGCCGTCCATCCTGATAAACCGAGGGTAAAGGACATATCGCCTAAGTCAGCAACGTAAAACGAAGGCATACCCGTACCGAGTAAATAGACAGAAAACTTTTTGGCAATGGGAATCAGGCGTTCTAAAATATTGATGCGGCGACGACCCCAAACGCGAATCTCTTGCTCGTTTATGCCATTGTAAGGCGATCGCGCGCAAACTAATTCTATTCCCCAAGGTTCAAAGATTACTTTCACTGGTTGACCTGGTTTGAGGATATAACGCATACTGCGAGGACCTTTTTTCTCTTTGTGGCGGCGGAGAATAAAGCAGATATTGTAAATATCCATTGGGTGCAAATTAAAGTGAGTTGCGGGTAAAGACATTGCTGAACTTACTTGTAAAAATCCTCTTACCCAACTATCGGGTAAATCAATTTTGACTTCTTTATAATCAGCTTCGTTAGTAGTTTTAACGTCAAAGCCGGAGGGGTCAATTTCAAAGCGAGTATTTTTATAACTGCGAATTTTTTGAAATTCATTGTACAAAGCGGCGGAGTAGTCAATATTTGTCGTTCCACAAGCAAACTCGCTAATGTTTTTAAATATTTCGTAACTTGCACTGAGTCGTCCATAACTCGATTCATCTTGACTAAAACATTCAAAAAAAACTTCATCAGGATGAACGGTAATTACAGGATCGAGAACAAACCAAGCATCTCGATCTTTTTGATAGAGGTAATTAAAGTAACGGCTTTGAGCATCGTAAAAAGGTGCGCGTCGCTCATAAGTTAGGCGGTTTAATTCTTTAATTTCTTGCTGTAATTGATTGAGGCGGTTTTTTACTTCAACGCTTTGAGTAGCAATTAATTCTACATCTAAGTTTTGCTGATTTACTGCCCATTCTTTGTAAGCATTTTTATCTTTTGGTTTGAAGCGCATGTCGGAAACAACAACATTATGTAAGGCGCTGATTGCTTCTCTAAATGCAACGTTTTGCCGCAATTCTCCGATGAAATAAGTAGGCTGACGCAAGGTGTCGGGAGCAAATGACATTTGTGTATTTGCGCTGTTTTCGTTGACTGCGGTGCTACCTTTGTAGTTGTATTTAAATTCCATAATATTTTAGTTGAATTTGATATAAATGAGCTTTCCTAAAAAATCGAGAATCTTTAATACTTGTTTTGTTTATCTAACTTCTACGACGGGTTTAATCGCTATTGGTAAAGGTATTTGCGGATAAAGTTTATGGATTTTGAGCATAGTTTGCAAAGCGGCGGCTTTATCTCCAATTGCTATTGTTGCTGATTGTCTTGTCATAATTTCGGCGACAATTTGGGCGGATACTTCACTTTTTTGGGCTTCAGTTTCTAGAAAACTCATGATTCTTTGTTTAGCAACTCTCCCGCGATTGACGTTAGATAAAACTCGAACAAAATACGGGGTTAATTCTCGCAAACGTTCGGGATTATCTGCCCCATAATTTTCTAAGTAATTAGTAACAAATATCTGCATATCGGCAGAGGGATGTTCGCTGAGTTTTAACAAATATTCTTGCCCAAAACTCTCTTGAAAGTTGCGAGTTGCTAAGTCTCGTCCAAATTTACGCACGTCTTCTCTCACGCTGTCGCAGATACTTACCATTACGTCAGGTGTCCAATCTTGGGCGGTAAATTCTGTTGTAAAAATTGTGGTGGCAAATTCCCTCGAATCATCCCATTTTGATTCTAATAAACGCACCGCCAATCGCATTTGTTCCGAGTCATTGCGAATTTGCGGTAAAGCAAGCTGAAACATTTGTCTTGCAGCTTCCCGAATTGCTAGTATTTCGTGACTTGCAAGCTTTACTATTTCGCTAATTGAAAATTCTGGTAAAAATTTACTGCTATTTGCTTGTAATACAATTCCTCCCAACTCTTGCGCCAAAGCTGATTTAGCCCGGATTAATAGCATAGTTGTATTTTTACTAATGCTAGACATCGCGCCTAGTAAGTCTTCGCGCATTAACTGCACTAAATCTTTATGGACTCCATCATGGTTTTCTGGTGTGATGAGAAGAAGAATTAAGTCAGATGCGATCGCATTTGCAAATTCGGCATTATTATCAGCTAAACGCTTAATTACTGGGCGAATGGCTTGGCGAATCTCTGTGAGAGCGTTAATTGCCATTGCTACAAGTAAGGTGCGATTATTTAAGAGTTTTTCATCGGGTAATTGCCCAAATAGTCGGACACCAATAGCTCTTACCAATTCATGAGGCGAGGCTAAAAGCGATTCAATTAAATCTGGTGGCAAGTTCGCCGCTTTGGTATCATGATTGAGTAAAATTCGCGCCCCCAATTCTTGAATTGCTGGCATTGGATGCTGTAATAAGTCCAAAATGACATTAAAACCTAAACTCCGCAGTTGAGGAGTAAAGCTAAGGAGTAAGGTTTCGCCAATCTCTTGCGCCATCGCTGTTTGATTTGGTTGTAAGGCTAGTAAAATGGCGATAATTTGCCCGATTAATAACTTGGCTGTAGCATCATTTAAAATAGTTGAACTTAGCAACCTCCTAGCAAAAGCACGAGTTTCGGCTTGGTTGCTAGTAACTAAACCTGCAATCAGGTTATCAGCAGAAGTTAAAAAATAGTCGCGTTGTGCTTCAATCCAGCTATAAGCTTGAGTACGGGCATTTTTTAAGACGCAATTGGCAATAGCTAATACTAATTGTGAATTTGGTTGAGTGGGATTGTAATGAGTAAGGGCAAGTTTAAAGCCTAACTCGGCGGTAACTTCGTAGGGTTTAGCTAGTAATTTAATTGCCGTGTCAGCGTTTAAACTATTGTAGAAGTCTGGGCAAGTGCGTAAGGCTTTAACGGCAAACTGATGTACGGGGCGGCATTCACTCCCTAGTAGTAGTTGTAATAAGGCGGCGGGGTGTTGTTGCCATAATTCCCTAAATGCCTCCTCTCTATTCGTTGGTTCTGCCCCTCCGGGTTGGTAAGATGGACTGCAACGCCAAGCTTGAGGATGATAGATGTAGCGTTGACTATGTTCGTAGAGAATATGGTTAAAAGTCCCGTAACTTGCGTAGGCATCCCAATTTATCGTAAAGACTTCGCGTCTACGAGTTTGTTGATTCCATTTAAAATAGCTTGTTTGACGCACGGGGACAGCATCGGCATCAACATATTGCAACAGCACGCCAACGGCTAAATTTATATAATTAGCGTCGCCTTCTTCTCCCAACTGTTTAAGGGTACGCCATACTCGCCGCCGCAAATATTCGCGGGTTTGTTGGCTGTATGCTTTGGTTGATTGTGGGGTTTTAAGTTCGTTGGTGTAGAGTCTTTGCTTACTGACACGGATATATTTGCGCTTCGCCGCATCCCAGCGCCTACTACCTGTACGGCAATTATCAAATGTACCGGGTTCTTTTTCAAAGCTATAAGCAAGGATGCCAAAAACTTCACCATCGTGGCGGTACTCGGCGATTTTAAAGATGTGGCGCAAACGTTGGAAATAGTTGGGTTTAAAGGGTGCTTCGCAGATAGTATCTAGCAGCGCGGGGCGCACGTTATTGTTATCGATTTGATAAATTGTGTCTAAGACTGCAAAACGTTGGGAATCGCTTGTTGTTAGATAGTTTTTAAGTGCGATCGCAAATTCTCTACTATTGTCAACTAAATCCCTTAACTCTATTGGTAATTGAGCAATTTTTTGGGCTTTCATTTCCTCCCGCGCTGGAATATCTGAGAGTTTATATAATGCTTCCCAGGCTATACGCCGGACAAATTCGGCGGAATTATTTGTAAGTTGAATTAATGGTGCGATCGCGCTATTATCTCCACACCATCCTAAAGCCCAAGCTATGCAATAATCTCGTAATGGTTCGCCCGTGCCAATTAGTTGAATTAGTAACGGTGTAGCTTGTGGTATTTTTAATTCTCCTGCCCGCCAAATTGCTCGATCTACATTCCATTTGCTGCGGTTTTTACTAGCTAAACAACTAAGAATTTGTACTTGCCGGGGATAGTCATTAATTGCTGTTATTGGTGGCGTTTCTACCGAAATTATATTTCGATTTACTGCGGGATTATTTGGCTGGCAATAGCCTTTTTGAATTTGCGTTTCAACTAATTTATTAAATACTTTTTGAGCTTCATTTTGAGTTACTGGTTGAACGGTTTTTGCACCCTCTTTTAGAGTCGTACCGCGCTTTCCGTAGCGGAAGTTGACTACATAGCGCTCGCCTATTTGATATAGATCGATTTCGTAGATTTTATCGGAACTACCTTGTTGATAAATTAAGGTTGTTCTTTTAATTAATTGCATGGGAATATATAAAAGCTTATTACTAATTATATTCCCAGTTAATTGAATATCTTGAGATTATTATGAATGGCTTTTGTTAAATATTTATAAGTTCAGATTTATAATTAAAAATAGATTTTTCCGCCGCCTAAAGCTAAATCTCGCCTAAGGTTAAAACCCCAGGCTAACAGCTAAAGTCGGCTTAAGCAGACTACATATATTTTGCAAAAAACCTGATAAGCGATCGCTCACAAGCAAAAGTCTAATGCAAAAAGTGACGAATCCCAGTAAAGACCATAATTAACCCCAGTTCGTTAGCGGCTTTAATTGAATCTGCGTCGCGCATACTTCCGCCTGGTTGGACGATCGCATTTATCCCGGCGGCGGCAGCAGTTCTTACAGAGTCATCAAAGGGAAAAAAACCATCGCTGGCAAGAAAACCACCCTTGGCGGCTTCTCCAGCCTGCTCTAAAGCAATTTTTACCGAGCCAACGCGGTTCATTTGTCCCGCGCCAATGCCTATGGTAGTGCGATTATTTGTAACTACGATCGCATTTGATTTGACGTGCTTGCAAATATTCCAGGCAAAAAGTAATTCGGCAAGTTCCGTAGGGCTGGGAGTGCGATCGCTTACTACTTGCCAAGTGCTAGAATCGGCAGTGTAATTATCTGCGTCTTGAACCAAAAAGCCACCAGCAATTACTTTAACTGTTTGCTTAATACTCGTTGTATCTGGTAAAAGTAAAACTCTCAGTTTAGACTTTGTGGCAATAATTTCTTTTGCTTGGGTTTCAATACCTGGTGCAACTATACATTCTAAAAAGGTTTGAGTTAGTGCTTTGGCTGTCGCCGCATCGATAGGACGATTTAGCGCGACAATTCCTCCAAAAGCTGATACAGAATCGGCGTTAAAAGCTTTGTGATAAGCTTCTTCTAAACTATCGGCTAAGGCTACTCCGCAAGGATTTGTATGCTTGATAATTACGGCGGCGGGGGTATCGGGAAACTCGCTAACTATACGTTCTGCGGCTTCTAAATCGACTAAGTTGTTATAACTAAGTTCTTTACCTTGCAATATACTGGCTGTCGCCCAACCTGTCGGCGTATCGCCTGTTTGATACCAAGCGGCGGATTGATGGGGGTTTTCACCGTAACGCAAGGGTTGTAATGTTTTCCCTGTCAGCGTAAAGTTATCTTTGCTGAGGTAAGAAGCTATCGCACTGTCATACCCAGCAGTGTGTAAAAATGCTTTTTGAGCGCACTGTTGCCGAAATTCTAACGATACTTCGCCTTGATTTTGGCGCAATTGTTCTAAATAAGAATTATAGCTATGAGGATTGCTAAGAACGGTGACATGAGCGTAGTTTTTGGCAGAGGCGCGAATTAAAGTCGGGCCGCCAATATCGATTTGTTCGATAGCTTCGGGCAACGTTACGTCTGGAAGTGCGATCGTTTGCTCGAAAGGATATAAATTGACTACAACTAAATCGATGGGACGAATTTGATTATTTTCTAAATCTGTTAAGTCTTGGGGTACATCGCGCCGCGCTAAAATACCGCCGTGAATCCGAGGATGTAAGGTTTTTACTCTCCCGCCTAATATTTCTTGTGAACCCGTATAATCAGCAACTTTAGTAACGGGGATTCCTTCAGCTAGTAAGGCTTTGGCAGTTCCACCACTGCTAATAATATCAAAGCTAAATTCGTCTCTCAATGTCCGGGCAAAGTCAATAAGTCCGGTTTTGTCAGATACGCTGAGAAGTGCTAAACGTGCCATATATTAAGAGGTTTTGCTGTTAGTTGCTAAGTTGAATAATCTGAAGCGCGAAGAATTGGTTACTATTGCAATAGATTAAGAGAATTATTAATAGTAGGAGAAAGTTTCTACCCGTGCAAGTTATTAATGTACCCCCAACTACAGGTAAAGAGCCTGCGGGGTTGGTTGTAGTGTTACATGGCTGGGGTGCTAATGCTCAAGATTTGGCTTCCGTTGTGCCTTTTTTGAATTTGCCCGATTATCAATTCGTTTTACCCGATGCGCCTTTTAATCATCCTCATGTAGCTGGCGGTAAGGCTTGGTACGATTTTCAACAAAATAATCAAGGCTATGCGGAAAGCAAAGAGTTACTAAACAATTGGCTAAAATCCTTGGTGAAAGATACTGGAATCCCTTTATCTCAAACAATTTTAAGTGGCTTTTCTCAAGGTGCGGCGATGACTTTGGATGTAGGTTTGCATTTACCTTTAGCGGGTTTAGTGGCGTTAAGCGGTTATTTACATCCGGTTACAGAGGTAGTAAAAAGCGCGATTCCGCCGATTTTGCTAGTACATGGTAGACAAGATTCGGTAGTTCCCCTAAGTGCGGCACAAAAAGCGCGAGACAGTTTGCAAGCTATGGGGGCAAAAGTACAGTATCAAGAGTTTGATATGGGGCATGAAATTCGTCCGGAAGTTATTGCTTTAATCCGCAATTTTATTGTGGCGCAGCAAAAAGTAGATTAGAGATCCCCTTAACCCTCGACAAAAAGCGGGAAACGTTGCGATACTCGCTTTTTGCCTACCCTTAAAAAGGAAGAACAATATCTTGAACCTTCTGCATTCTCTTAACTGTGTTCGGGGAAACGGTCTAAGCCTTGATCTTCCCACGATACCGGATCTTCTAGTGGTTCTAAATGGGTAATAATGTGGGTGCTGGGTAAAGCTCTACTAATTGCTAGTTCAATTTCTTCAGATAAATCGTGTCCGCGCTGCACCGTCCAATCTCCAGGGACGAGGATATGGAAAGAAACGAAGCGGCGCGAACCTGCGACGCGCGATCGCATGGCATGAAATAATATCCCTTGGCGATCGTAGGGTGCTAGTAAATCGGTAATAATTTTTTGCTCGGAAATTGGTAAAGCTGTATCTAACAACCCATACCCCGTCTCTTTTAAAAGTCTAAACCCTGCCCAAACTATATTAGCGGCGACAATTATCGCAATAATGGGATCTAAAATTAGCCATCCGGTTGCTTTTACTAGCAATAAACCGACAACTACTCCTACGGATGTCCAAACATCGGTAAGCAAATGATGCGCGTCTGCTCGTAGCGTAATCGATCTTAAACGTTTTCCCGCCCGTAATAAAATTACTGCTACTCCCCCATTAATTGCCGTAGCAACCAGAGAAAGAACTAAGCCAACGTCTACTTTTTGGATTGGTTGAGGATCGATTAATCTGCCTAGGGCGGCTACACCAATACTAATCGCTGCAATTAGGATTAATGCGCCTTCTAAGCCGCTAGAAAAATATTCAGCTTTGGAATGTCCAAAAGTGTGTTCTTCGTCCGGTGGTTGGGCGGCTAAAGATAGCGCCCACACGGCAACAATAGCGGCGACTAAGTTTACAACCGATTCGGCGGCATCGGAAAATAAACTTACAGAATTAGTAAGTAAGTAAGCGCCAAACTTTAAAGCTATAGTTGCGATCGCCGCAGCAATCGACAGGAAAGCATAGGCACGGGCAGATTTATGACTCATAGCCTCATCTACAATTTACGCGCAATTATCGTTCTATGGCGAGGTGTGTTGCTAGTAATTGTAGGAGTTGCAAACCCCGCCGCAACTAAGGCGCTTTCAATATCTAAACTAAAATAATCGTCTAAATAAGGTTCGGTGCTTTTAAGCAACGTTAAAATGTAGGGCGGCATTTTTGCATAAATTTCCGATTTGGGATTCATATCCATAATTGTCAAATATCCCCCCGGCTTTAGTAAGCGTTGCGCTTCTTGCAATACTTGCTGTGTAGGCAATTGAGGTAATTCGTGAAACATCAAAAAGCTAGAAACCAAGTCAAAGGAATTGGCAGCTAAAGGAGTAGCTTCGGCGGTGGAGTGCAGCCAGTTTATAGCACTATTGCGCTCTATTGATGAGTATTTGGCAACCGCCAGAAAGTGCGGAGATAAATCTAATCCGGTAATTGCCGCATTGGGGTAAAGTTCTTGCAAAGCAAAGGTACTCATCCCCACACTACAGCCCAAATCGAGAATAGTTTGGGGATTTGGAATTTGACTTATAATAATTTCATGGTAGCTAGAACGTAACAAGCGATCGCCTTGCGCTCCAGAGTCTTTCCAAATCCCTGCATGGACGGCGTGAGCGGCGACTTCTACTTCTAACGCTGCTTCCCAATCGAGATTACCTTGTTCGTAAGCATGAAAAGATTTTAAATAGTAATCGGGATAGGCAACTTGCGGATTTTGAACTTGGGTTAAATCGGTTTCCCAATCGCGGGTTTTTAATTCTTGGACTCTTTTTGTCCAAGGTACGCCGATTTTTTCTGCCCGTTTAATCATCATTTGCCTTGCTTGGTGTTTGGCCAAGTTTGCCAAGGGTTTAATTGCTAGTACCTTATTTACCAAGCGCGAAGCTAATCCAGGATTATTATCTATAGTCGCCGTCATAATTAAAGCTGCTAAATTATTTATTCTTATCCTGCAAGCATCATAGCCTGTTTAGAAAAAGAATAATCCGCGATCGCCAGATGGCGATCGCGGATTAATAGCAGTTTTATAAAACTAATTTACGAATTACTTGCCAAGAAATTAGTTAACGGCGTACCGCCATTACGTCCAACGGCGCGAATTTCTCGCATTTCTACCGTTGCTTTACCATTACTATCTTTAGTAATCGCCGTTCCCGTACCTGGATGCCCATTACTTACAAACAGTTGGGGATGGTCAAAGGGTGCTTTTTGGTAGCGGACGCGATCGTCGGTTAATCCTTTCATAAAGGCAACTAACGCATCTTTTTCCTCATTACTCAGTCCTAAGTTCTCAATATCTGGATCGAGATTGTCAATATTTTGCTCGTGGAAGTCGCCACCGCGATTGTAAAAATCAACTACTTGACGCAGAGTTAATTGTCCGCCGTTGTGGAAGTAAGGGGCTGTAAGTTCTACATTTCGCAGTCCGGGGGTTTTAAACGCTCCATCGGCGGCTACACGCTCGTTAGGGCTTACTGGGGGGTCGACGTGAGGATCGTTAAATTTACCTTGTTGGGCTAAACGCGACTCCGACAAAGGATTGCCAAAGGGATCTTTGTCACCTACACCTAAATCTTCTTTAGTTGGTCTTACGCCAATGTTATAGAAACCATTGTCATAAACTGCAACTTCATCGTTGCCCATAACCATGCGCTCAAGTCTTTCTTTTTTAACGTTTTTAACTGAGGCGTTGGTAAATTCTGCGCCACCGTGACAGTTAATACATTTAGCTTTACCTTCAAATAGCTCTTTGCCTAATTTTTGTTGGCTAGTTAAGGCATTTGAATTACCTTCAAGGTACTGGTCAATGGGTGCATTATCGGAAACTAACGTTGATTCGTACATTTGTACCGCTAGTCCGAAAAACAAGGGAAAGTTGTACTCCATTAAAGAAAACTGCGTAGCCGAATTAGGATCGGATGCTCCCACTAGCCCGGTAAAAGTTGGTTTACCATTGGCATCAATAGTAATAATGCGATCGCTATTCAACCACTGGGGTTGAAAAGCAGCTTGGACTAAGGTTTTGTATTTTGACCTAATTCCCGGCATGGGCGATCTGCTATAAGTACCTAGTACGCTGTCTTCTGGATGCACTTTCTGCTTATTTAAAGGTACTAAGGGCAGCATTTTTTTACCTAGTAAACTAAAAGGTTTGCCTTTATAAGACATTTCCACTTCACTTAGGGGCGGCCCTACCGCTTGAGATGCAAGACTAGCATTATCTAAACTAATCTTTACTTCTTTTAAGTCTCCAAAGGCTTCAACTTTAATGACTTTAGCGTTGACATCTCTAGAACCAAAGGGGTTTACACCATTGAAGTCATTTTGCGCTCTACCATCCCAGAAGTTGCGGAAATTAAAAACGGCATTAATTGCACTAGGCGAATTGCGTCCTGTAACTCGCAGTAGGTTAGTGTTATCAGTTTTAAATACGGGATCTAGTTCCGGTACGCCTACTTCCTGGGCTTTACGGAGAAAATTGTTGGAAAACAAAAAGCCAAATAGTCCTTGGGAGCCAGTAACATCGTTACTGTCAGATATTACCTCTGACTTGCGATTGTTGATGTCTGCAAGTTTGTGAAACGGATAATCGTCGGCTTTAAGTTGGTAATTTAACCCGCCAATATCAAAAGTAGTATCTGGGTTAGGACTACCATCAGCATTTACTCGCAGTAGTCCAGGGCTGAGTTGATGTTTGGAACGGTTATCTGCTCCGGCGTGAAAGTGACAACTGGCGCACGATTGAATGTTATCGCTACCAGTTTGCATATCCCAAAATAGCGACTTTCCGAGTACCAAGGCGGCGGTTTTATTAGTGACAAATTCCGCCAAGTTTGAGGGTTCTGGAATTGATACAGTTTTTAGGGATGTTAAGGGCTGCGATGGTTCTAGCGTAGGCACTTCTTGCGCTTGCAGTGTTGATGACATACTTTGTCCAACGATCGCTGCGATCGCAAATAACACCACAATCTTTAGTCGTCTTTTAAGTAAACTTGATACCTGTATTTTTAGCCATCCAAAGATTGAAGTACCTTTTAAAGGTCTTCTTGTTCTATGTGCGATCATGTATTATTTTTATCTCTAGCTAATTTGTACTATCCTGTAGTTTTTTGCTAACAACAGTTGCAGTCCTTTAAAGGCAGAAACCTTAAAACCCAGTAAAGTTGAGGATTATCCTCATTTTTTACGTTACTTAAATAAAATTGCGGGATAATCAAGTTCAATTACTCCAAGGTCTAAGTAGTCGCCTTCTGGCTAAATCTCAATAAGTGACTCGATTGCGCTTTTTGTATAAAAAACACAATAGATATTTTTGCTTTTTAAGTAAAAATACTAAACCAATGCAACGAATATAACATTAGTTTTTTATACCTAAAGATAGGCTTTACTAAAACTTGTTGCAAATAATACATTGAGTTTATTCAGTGATTTTCGCGCTCTAAAATATTTCTAGTTTTCTGACAAGCCTACGTGACCTTACTGATTAACTCCTTGCAAAAATCCAAAAAACATTTTTCTTTAGTCGGCTTAAGCCGACTTTAGCTATTAGTTTAGTGTTTTACCCCAGCCTGCCTACAATCAATACATACTTTTAAGTTTTGCACGAGGTCTACTGACCAAAAACATCGAGCAGCCCAAAAACGCACGTCTTTAGCTCCACAGATTTTTAAACCTGGTAAAAATACGTGTATAAATTTAAGCAAGCTTTACACATGTCATTTAGCTACTTAAGAGTATTTTTTGTCTAGTCTGTAAATACAGGTAGTCTCACACCAAAATATTTTGGTATCGTTTATAACTTTAGATATATTTTTTTAGTAAATTTACTTAGAGCCACTGGCGGAAAAAATCAAGTCTGTGCCAAGCTGCTACACAGAAGCTAGTATTCTCCGTGTTTGCCGTAAGCGCTGAGTAGTTATAAATACTTTTAATTTTCTACAACGCTAACTCATTTCCACCATTCACCTAAATTTTAGGGAAATTTTTGTATGCTTACTTTTAAATCTGTCCAACATTCAGCAGTAGCAAGTGTAATTGGCTTGCTAGGGCTATTTAACGCCTATAGCTCGCAAGCTGCGGTTCTCAATGGTGATTTTGAAGCTGGATTTAGTGGGTATGATACTATTGGCGACACCATAGTGCATACAGGTATTTTTGAGAGTAGTTATGGCGGGGGAAACTCTACAGCAGTAATATCAACTACTCCAGGCGCAGAAGTTGACTTTACTTTTTCTGGTAATCCTGCTGTGTCTGCGTTTAACCTAGAGACATTTTTAGGGTTAAATGCAGGTAGTTTAAATGCGATCGCCACCAATAACGCAATTGAAGGTTCTGCTATCAGACAAACCTTTTATGGCAATGCTAACGACACTTTATCGTTTGATTTTAGGTTTTTAACTGATGAAGATGTGCTTTTAGGTCATAACAGCCCAAACTCTAGTTTTAACGATCTTGCTTTTTTTACCTTGCAATTTAATGATTCGCAATCTTATGTATTTAGACTAGCGGACACCTATTCTAATTTCACTGATTCTTATACGCCTTTTATCTATGAAACCAATGGACAAAACCGATCTTTTTCGCTGACGGAAAGTGGCTATTATACGATTGGGTTTGGCGTACTAGATGTAGGTGATGAAAGTTTTGCCTCTAGCTTGTTAGTAGATAATGTCGCCGTTGTAGGTGGCGAACCTGTGCCAGAACCCGCAAGCCTAATAGGTTTAACAGTTTTTAGCCTTGGGGCATTTATGAAACGCCGCCATGGGCAAAAGGCTAAAGTATAGCCAGCAAGACGATCGAACTTGCCGCGATTCTAAAGCATTTGTTAGTTTTTCTAAAGCATTTGTCAACCTTTCTTGAGCAAGCATAGCAGGATCGGGGGGAGCGGCTTCGGCGACGGCGGCCGCTTCTCCACTGCGGATAAATTTTCTTTGGGCTTTTTCAAAAGCCCGAATGATTAGAAAAAGACAAAAACCAATTACCAAAAAATTGATAATTGCCGCAAGAAACACACCGTATTTGATGCCGTTAATAGATAAAAGCTGCAAATGTTAAAGATTTGCAGCTTCCAAAGCAGGAGTTAAAATTACCGGAGTAATAATATCTTCTACTAAAGAAGTAATAATTTTACCGAAGGCTCCGCCAATAATGACGGCGACAGCTAAATCGATTACATTGCCACGCATTAAAAACTTACGAAAATCCGCTATAAATCCACTGTTACCACGTGTCATGAGGCTATACGTCCTTATTAATGTTTAATCAGGGGATTATACAAGTTTTTTAGTCAATTTCTCAGGCGATCGCAATAAATCAATACCCCCCTAATAAAATCAATTGCTGCTTGGTTTTAAAGCTAATAACATTTCAAATTGGCTAGTCGAATCATTAGGACTGCTAGCGCTCATGCCAATACCGCGAATAGAGTCTAAAATAGCTTTGGTTTCCAGGGTAATTGCACCCGCTTGGGCGTTAGCGTTAATCAGGGCGACAGTTTTATCCATATCTAGATAAAAGTACCCAGCATTCGATTTAGGTAAAGAACTTGTAGCCGCCTTAAAAGCATCGCTAGTAGTTAATAACTGACTTGGCTTAGTTGCAACTACATCGGCAATCGGCCCGCCAAAAGCAATAAATACAGTATCTTTATCTAACCATCCATGTCCGAGTAATGCGCCTTGACCAGGGACTTGCCACTCAGTTACCGCCGTAGCCCCAATATTTCTAGGCGCTACGCCTATAAAAGAACCTTTAGCAATGCCATCCAATTTATTTAAAGTAGCTTCGGCGGCGGGGCGATTGCTAGTATCAATTACTAACGCACCACCAAAGCCAATTGGGGCGAGTAGTCCTTGTTTGGAAGCAATGGCTGCAAAGGCAAATTCGCCATCCATCCAGCCAAACACATCTTTATCTAAGTCTAAGTTATAGTTTTGCAGTTGGACTCTCGCTAAATCTAAGCCTAAGCTTACTTGAGGAAGATTTTTAGCTTGTTTGCTAAAAGCCGCCCAACTTTTGCTAATTCCCGCCCCAGTAAGTACAGCAATAGTTTCGGCGGGGAGAATTTCTACTAACTTACCCGTTGATGCTTGGTATTGATTTTTTAGCAATTGCGGATCGACATCAGCGAGGACTTTTAGCCGCAATCCATCTTTATCTACCCCCACACCCGCACTTAGAGCTTTAACTTGTTTTAACTGCGCCAAAGTTTCGGGGGGAATTTGTGCAGCATTGGGGCTATTAGCAATGAGTTGTTCTACTACCGTGCCGTAATCTGGAAGATAAATTTGCGCGATTGGATTAGTTAAATCTATCCCTTTAGCTAAAAGGCTATTTGCACCTTTTTTAGTGGCAAAAGATGGTTCGCCTTTGAAAGTATCGATGGCTTTTTCTACACCGATTTTTTCGGGGGCGACTATTACATATTCGTTGTTTAGGATGCTGCTATAAACGGGTTCGCTTGCACCTTCAACACTTTCAGTAATTTTTTGCCCTTTGTATTGTGTCTCGGTGTTTTTAACGTTTTTGCGCTCTTTAAGCTTATTGGCAAAATTCAAAGCACTTACTTTGTCTTTGATTTTCACCACCATCAACAAGTTTACTGATTGTGGAGTTACCTGAGTTTGTTTAGTTGGATTTGGGGGTAAAACTGCAATCATTACTCCACCAATCCAAGGTTTTAAGTCTTTTTCGTAATCAATATTCGACTCGGCTAAAGCTTGTTTATTAGCGTCTTGCAAGCCTTTGTTGACTAGGTTTTTGGCTTCAGGAGTGCCAAATTTTTGCAATTGCTCCCACGCTTTAGAATCGGGGGAGATAAAACTTGCAATTATTGCCTCATCTGGGACAATTTTGGCACTAGATAAAGGGCTTGCACCGTCTCCGAATCCGCCCCGAAAATAAACGTAAGCAGCTACGCCACTAGCAACTACTACAGCAGTAGCAAGGGCTGGAAATAAAAGATTAGATTTTCTTGCTGACATCTTATTAACCGATTAAATTTACTAAGCTGGGGAATTTATGCCGTAACTACGTGACTATAGCTTCACTTGCTGGAGTTGCAAATCCGCAAACTACGAGCGATCGCTTATTTAATTAACGTTATGAGTTTGCCTCACTCTTCTATAGAGTTCCCAAATAATTTATAAATCTACTCAAGATGCGCCAGCTAAATATCTCCCTTACAAGCGGCAAGAAGTCAAGAGTTTTGAGTGAGGATAATTTGATTTCTTGAAAAACTCTGTGGAAGGAAACCTCCCCACAGATTTTTCGCTGGCTCTAGCACTAGCGCAAAAGTTCAAATTTTTCAATTCTTGTCCGCTATATCTAAATGCCGTATAGTCTTAAGTCTGTCCTTCAAAATATCAGACTTTTCCTATGGTGAGAGATTTAGAGCGGGTACAAAAAAGTAATAAGTTTCCTGAATCTGCCCCGGCTGGCGAAGCGGTATTTTATCGGACTTATAGCCGTCGCCAAAGTAGCGGGAGGGAATCTTGGCAGCAAGTAGGCGATCGCATTCTTGAAGGCTTAGTAAGTTTAGGCAAGCTTACCCCCTCCCAAGCGGCGTTAATTGCCAAAATGCAGCAGCAACTAAAATCTCTCTCTAGCGGGCGCTGGCTATGGGTAGGCGGCACGCAATGGCTAGAAAAGCCAGAGAATTTTTCTGGAGCATACAATTGTACTAGCACAAATGTAGTTGATTGGCGCGCTTTTGGGTTAATGATGGATTTGGCAATGATGGGTTGCGGTACGGGCGCAGTCCTCGAACCCAAGTATATTAACCAATTGCCCGCAATTCGCAATCGAATAAGCGTTCAGTTACAAGGCAAAATTGGCACAACTCCCGCCTCGTCGCGGCGGGAAAAAACAGAAGTTAATATTGATGGCAATAACGTCACAATTTATGTAGGCGATAGCCGCGCTGGTTGGGTAAAGTCTTATCAAACTTTATTAGAACTTTCCAGCGACGAAAGATTTACTGACGACGTAGTAGTTCAAGTAGTTCTTGATGATATTCGGGGCGAAGGAGAACGCTTACAGGGCTTTGGCGGCGTTGCCAACCCCGTTAAATTGCCAGAACTATACGATCGCTGTACCAGTATTCTGAACAAGGCTATAGGGCGACAATTAAATTCCGTTGAATGCTGTTTATTAATTGACGAAGCGGCGGTAGTAGTAGTAGCGGGTAACGTGCGTCGTAGTGCCGGAATGAGACAGGGGGTTAGCGAAGACGAATTATTTGCTAACGCTAAAGGTAATTTATGGCATCAAGATGAAAATGGTAACTGGCGCATCGATCCCGAAAGAGATGCGCTGCGAATGGCAAACCATACTAGAGTATTTCACCGCAAACCCAGCATCGAAGAATGTATTAATGCTGTAAGACAACAGTATTATTCAGGAGAAGGGGCGATTCAATGGGCGGGAGAAGCGATCGCACGGGCAAATGCAGATATAGTAAATACTCCCGAACTAAAAAAAGATTTTCTTAAAACCTACACAAATTCTGAAGCATCGGCGGCGGATTGGTTGCTTAATCGCGCTCCCCAAATGCCAGCAACAGAAGTAGAACATCGGCTTTCTAGATATGCTTTAAATCCATGCGTTACTTCAGATACCTGGATTCATACAGAAATTGGTGCAAGGCAAGTTAAGGATTTAATCGGCGTACAACATGGTACTTATGTTAATGGCGAATTATTTAGTACAACGTCTCAAGGATTCTTTTTTACAGGAGTTAAGCCTGTAGTTAAGTTGCAGACAAAAGAAGGTTATAGCCTGCGATTAACAGAAAATCATCAACTCCTAAAAATCACAGCCCAAACTCAAAATAGTCAATATACAGAATGGGTTGCGGCGGGTGAATTGCAAATAGGCGATCGCATATCAATTCACAATCACCGAGAATTGCTACCTTGGGAGGGAAAAGGCACAAAAGACGAAGGTTGGCTATTAGGTAACTTGGTAGGCGATGGTTGTTTCAGTCATAATCCATCAAACTATAGCTATCAAGCGCATTTGAGATATTGGGGCGATAACCAAGGGGAAATGAAAGAGTATGCTCTTGGTTTGATTAAAAGCTCTGTTCAAAGTAGTGACAAACTACAGGGTACTTACCATAAACAAAACAAGTATTATCAAGTAAGTTCTGCGGGTTTGGCTGGACTTGCTCGTAATTATGGAATAACCATTAGACACAAGACAATTACACCAGAAATAGAACAAGCAAGCTTTGATTTTTACTGTGGTTTTCTGCAAGGAATATTTGATGCCGATGGTAGTGTCCAAGGTACTCAAGAGAAAGGTGTAAGCATTCGATTAGCTCAAAGCAACTTACCATTACTTGAAGCTGTACAAAGGATGCTACTTCGCTTAGGAGTTGCTACGAGTATTTATCAAAATCGCCGATTAGAAGGCGTAAGAATGCTGCCAGATTCCAACCGCGAACTAGCGGAATATGTTTGTAAAGCACAGCATGAATTAGTTATAGCTAATGACAATACTGTTAACTTCCAAAAACTAATCGGATTTCAAGAACCTAAAAAGGCAGAACGTTTACAGAGTTTGTTATCAGGATACAAGCGAAACATTAACCGCGAACGTTTTAATGTCACAGTATCCAGTATTGAATCTGACGGTCAAGAAACAGTTTACGATTGTACTGTCCCTGGCGTTGCAAGATTTGATGCTAATGGTTTGGTTGCTCACAATTGCGGGGAAATTCTTGGTGCTAATTTCCACTGTAATCTTTCGGAGATTCACCTCAATCAAATAGACCCCCACAACTACCAAGAACAACAGGATGCTTTTACTGCCGGAGCGCTTTCGGTTGCTTCTTTATTGAACCATCAATTTATCGAACAAAGATATCAATCCTCGCGGGAATTAGATCCTATTGTCGGCGTATCTTTCACCGGGTTATTTGACTTTTTTGTCAATGCTTTTGGGACGCAGTGGCTGCGTTGGTGGGAAGCTGGAAGACCGCAAACCGAGGTAGGATTGGAGTTCAAGCAGCAAGAACAAGCATACTTAAGTCGGTGGAAAGAAATTGTTAATGATGTAGTTTGGCACTATTGCGACGAACATAGTCTTAAGCGTCCAAATCGCTGTACAACAGTGCAACCATCGGGGACAAAATCATTACTTACGGGCGCGTCTCCGGGCTGGCATCCTAAACAACGAATATGTAATA
>Ga0181464_1000183_pt1 | contig 22181 bp, 25 predicted proteins | sample InSIn2gowninarea_FD_119074 | JGI IMG/M metagenome (GOLD analysis project Ga0181464, IMG submission 119074) | Clean room microbial communities from NASA Spacecraft Assembly Facility at Jet Propulsion Laboratory, Pasadena, California, USA -... ...
CGTAAACTTGGTACTTTTTTATTAGTCTCCTTTTGGGCTAGTAGTAAGCCTACTTACAACATCAAAGCTTAAAACTATTTCGTTGCAGGCTTTTCTTGCTCGGCAATTTCTTCAGGCATCTTACCAACACGGCGGCTATCGTTTGGTAAATTGTGCGGTTCTAAAACGCCTTTAGGTAAGTACACAAGTTCGCGCAATGGTGTCACCATCGGATCGTCCGTCACCTTATAAGGCAAACGACCTAAAGCTACGTTGTCATAATTTAACTCGTGGCGATCGTAGGTAGAAAGATCGTACTCCTCTGTCATGGATAGGCAATTTGTCGGGCAGTACTCCACGCAATTACCGCAAAAGATGCAAACACCAAAATCGATACTGTAATGCTTGAGTTTTTTCTTTTTGCTGGCTTTATCAAATTCCCAATCAACTACGGGTAAGTTGATCGGGCAAACTCGCACGCAAACTTCGCAAGAAATGCACTTATCAAATTCAAAATGAATTCGACCGCGAAACCGCTCTGAAGGAATCAATTTTTCGTAAGGATACTGTACGGTGATCGGTCTTCGCTGCATATGGTCAAAGGTGACAGATAGACCTTGACCAATGTATCGGGCAGCTTGTACCGTTTCTTTGGCGTAATCACCAACTTGCTTAAGAAACTTGAACATAGGTAGTGTATCTCTCTAATTTTTCAGCCGTCGCTTAACCACCAAAAGCAACGGGAAAGGCTAATTTCAAGGCGGCGGTTAATAGTAGGTTGACTAAACCTACAGGCAGTAAGAACTTCCATCCTAAATCTAACAACTGATCGATCCGCACTCTCGGTACAGTCCAGCGTAACAAGATCGCTACAAATATCAGAAAGTAAGCTTTTAGTACCGTCATAGTGATGCCCAAAGAAGCATCTACTAGCTGCAACCAGGAACTTGTTTCACTCACTCCGAACAAGTTTGCTAGTACGTCAATTGGAATTGGAAAATCCCAACCACCCAAATACAAAACTGCTACTAGCAAAGAAGAAAGTACCAAGTTTACGTAAGATCCTAAGTAAAACAGCCCAAACTTCATCCCTGCGTATTCGGTTTGATAGCCTGCTACTAATTCCTCCTCAGCTTCGGGCAAGTCGAAGGGCATTCGTTCGCATTCGGCAAGTACGGAGATCCAAAAGATAATAAAACCTACCGGCTGTCGCCAGACATTCCAGCCCAAAATCCCGTAGCCCGATTGTTGATTAACAATATCGATAGTACTGAGGCTATTAGACATCATGACGATCGCCAAAACTGCCAATGATAGCGGGATCTCGTAACTAATTGACTGGGCGGCGGCTCTGAGGCCCCCTAGCAAGGAGTATTTATTGTTAGATGAGTAACCTGCCATTAGTAAGCCAATGGGCTGAATACTAGATAACGCAATCCATAAAAATACTCCTGTACCAACATCTGTAATTACGAGATTCTGTCCAAAAGGTACTACTAAGTAAGACAGAAATACTGGAATTACAACAATAATTGGACCTAAAGTAAATAGCAAAGGGTCGGCTTTTGCCGGGACTACATCTTCTTTAAAAACTAGCTTCAATCCGTCAGCTACCGGAGCAAGTAACCCAAAAGGTCCCATAAAATCAGGTCCAATACGTTGCTGCGCGGCGGCAGAAATTTTCCGCTCTAGCCATGTAGTAACTAATACCCCTACGGTGGCACCAATAATCATCAATATCATTGGTAATGGCATCCAAATAGCTTTGGCTGTACCCGCCGGCAAGCCTAGATCCATTAGAGATTCAATAAAAGTTCCTTGGAGGTCTATTCCTGAATTCATGTTTACGCTCTTAACATCATTGATTCAGTCAGTTATTTACAAAGCAGTGGGGCTATTCCTACAAGGCTTGTAAATTCACTACTTGTGTTCGACTGTTTGAACTAACAGCTTAGGGGTAATGATTTTTTACACATTCCACTGCTTAGTATACCGTTGCCTAGAGAAGTTATTGCGGTTCTAACTTAGGAGCAAATACAACCTCTGAGGCGAACATAGTATATATCTATAGGACGGGTGCGGTTGAGTCTAAATCTCTATCAAGGATTGATAGCCCTACACCGTTTACCGTTGCTCGATGGGAATATAAGTTTCTTTGTGCAGCCCGCTATACACTTGACTGGGTCGAAAAATTCTGTTTTCTGCTAGTTGTTCTTTCCAGTGTGCCAGCCATCCCGCCACACGAGCGATCGCAAAAACTGGCGTAAATAAGTCTGTAGGTATTCCGAGCTTTCTGTACACTAAACCCGAATAAAAGTCAACGTTTGGATAAATTCCTTTATGAGCGAGTTTTTCGGCAACTACTTGTTCCATCTCCAAGGCAATATCGTAGTATTTGTCATGCCCAAACTTCTCAAATAATTGCTCTACCAAGCTTTGCAAAATAGTTGCCCTCGGATCTTTGACTTTGTAAACGCGATGACCAAAGCCCATAATCTTAGCTTTGCGTTCTAGGCGCTCTTCTAAGTAGGGGCGGACATTTTCTACGGAGCCAATTTCTTCGAGCATCCCGATTACTTCTTCATTTGCGCCGCCATGCAAAGGACCGCCCAAAGTACCCACCGCCGAAGCGACTACTGCGTAGGGGTCAGTCAGGGTTGAGGCGGTCACTCTGGCGCTAAAAGTAGAGGCATTCATTGTATGTTCGGCGTGCAAGGTCAGACAAACATCAAAAATTCGCGCTGATAGTGGGTCGGGTTCTCTTTCACTGAGCATATAGAGAAAGTTTGCCGAGTAATCCAAGTCATCACGCGGACGCACGGGGTCGTTACCTTTACGCATAAGTTGAAATGCTGCCACCATCGTGGGAATTGTGGCTAGAAGGCGCACCACCGCATCGCGGATGTAAACGGGGTTATCTAGATCGCGGCGCGAGTAGAACAAGCCCAGGGCGGCGGCAGAGGCTTGCAGAGCGTCCATTGGGTGTCCGCTTTCGGGAAAACACTTCATCATGTCTCGGATGCGATACTTGATCCGGCGATGATAGCGAACTTCATGTTCAAACTCGTCAAGTTCCTGTTGAGTCGGTAATTTTCCCCAAATTAGTAGGTAAGAAGTTTCTAGAAATGTACTTTTCTGGGCTAATTCTTCAATACGGATACCCCGATATTCAAGTATCCCCTGTTGCCCATCAACACAGCTAATACTAGATTCGGCGGCAGGTATGCCTTCCAATCCGGGTCTAAATTCACATAAAGACATAACTACACCAGCAAAAATTAATAATTACTAAATAATACTCAGGCTAACTTATCAGAAACTGCTGCAACTATTGCATTTTTACTATGAAACTTCCAAGAACTCGCTTAAAGTTACCCATTGAGCTACACTCAAATCCTCCGCGCGGGCTTGGGGGTTAATATTTAATTGTTCCAGTAGTTGAGTCAGTACCTCGCGCTCTACGACTGATTTAAGATTATTTTTCAGCATTTTGCGCTTGGTAGCAAAACCCAGCTTGACTAGAGTTTCCAACTGTCGCGGATTACTAGCTTGGGGCATTATTTGCCGAGGACGCAACCGCACCACTGCCGAGTCTACTTTCGGCGGCGGCGAAAAGCATTGAGCGGGGACAGGGCAAATTAATTCGCATTCTGCCAAATACTGCACTCGCACCGATAGCGCTCCAAAAGCTCTATTACCGGGTTTGGCGTACAAGCGCTCGGCGACTTCTTTTTGTACCAATAGCACAATCGAGTCAAAGCTTTGAACGGGTGGAATTGAAATTTTTCCTAATAACTTTTCTAAAATTGGCCCGGTAATATTGTAAGGAATATTTGCCACCACCTTATTGAGATTCGTGCAAGCGTCATAGTCAGGCAATTGCAGGCTGAGAATATCTCCTTGCAGCAATAAAAAGTTGCTAACTTTACCCAGTTGTTTGGCAAGTAACGTACATAAATCGCGGTCAATTTCTACCGCCACCACTGACTGAGCAAGGGGTAACAATTGGCGAGTAAGTACCCCCGTACCGGGTCCAATTTCCAAAATGCGATCGCTTTTCTCAATTTCTGCTGCTTTAATTATCTGGTGCAGCACCTTTTCACTTTTTAGCCAATGTTGGGCAAAAATTTTACGCGCTCTTACCACTTAACCTCTTTTTGAAACCGCCGGACAATTTTTGATGTACCATCGCCAGGGTAACTCTACACCTTTAGAAAGCCCAATCCGGGTAGTTTGGACAAGTTCAAGATCCCCTATTGCTAATTTGTTTTCAAATTCCGCGCTGCGATGTTCCAACCATAGCGCCGAGCCTGGCTGTAACGGGCAATCATTTAAACTGCGATCGATTTGCATTACCCGACACAATTTACCAGGTCCGGCGGCAAATCTATGTATGTTTTCCCCCTTGGGGACACTTTCCAACTGTAAAGCCCGAATTAGCACCGCACTCGGCACGCCATCTAAGTCTGTAACTACATTAAAACAGTGATAAATGCCATAAATTAGATAAACGTAACTTCTCCCTGGCGCTCCAAAAACCACACTATTGCGACTTGTACGACTTTTGTAAGCGTGAAAAGCTGGATCTCCGACGGCATAAGCTTCTGTTTCGACAATCGCTCCCCGGATAATTTGCCCGTCAGGTAATTGACGTACTAATACGCAGCCCAAAAGCAATGGTGCAACTTCTGTGGCGGAACGCGCCAGCCAATTCGGTTCTACAATCTGATCAAATACAGTTGAATTAAGCAAAGCAAGTTAGCTAAAGTAACATCGTACTAATAGCCCAATTGTAAAATTCCCCGGCAACCAGTACAACTACTAAGGAGATAATCATGGATGTCAAGCTAATATTGGTAGGTTTAACTGTATTATTCACAGTCTCTTGCCTATTTTTTGGAACCAAAAATGGGTTCTATGATTCTGAAAACTACCATGGCAACGGCTCGGCTCATTGATTAGGGCTACACAAAATTTAATATATTTCGCCCTTCACCCATGCCAGCTTGGAGAAAGAAGAAATCTGCTAAAGCAATAATTTGGATTTTCTCTGGGGCAGTGTCGTGATGCCAAAAACCTCAACTTGGACATATCTATTGAAAAGCGATCGCACGGGGAAACCTGAGCGGATAAAACTTTCTGCAACTTCATGTTTTATCGGCAATGAGGAGTAACAATACATCCTCTAGTTCCAATATTGGAGGAGCGGGTTCAGAACTGGAATGTTTGCCTTATGGCGTTCACCATCACGATGAGGGTGTATGTCTGTTGGTGCGGATGGGACCATACCGCATTTTACTAGACTGCGGGATTGAAGATATTTCGCCGCTTCAAGCTCTAGAACAACAAGTAGACTTAGTTTTATGCAGCCACGCCCATCCCGACCACGCTAGAGGCTTACTCGCCCTACATCAAGCTTTTCCGACTTTGCCCGTTTACGCCAGCGAAGCCACAACGCAGTTGCTACCGCTAAATTGGCAAGATATAGACCAACCAGTAGCCCAATTTTGCCATGCTTTGCCTTGGCGATCGCCCATTGAGTTTCATAATGGCTTAGTGGCTCAATTGTTTCCTGCGGGACACTTGCCCGGAGCGGCGGCAATTTTGCTCACCTACACTAACGCCCAGCGCTCTTATAAGCTGCTTTATACTGGGGACTTTTTCTTATCAAATTCTCGCCTAGTCGATGGATTGCCCTTAGAAGAATTACGCGGCTTAGAGCCAGATGTTTTAATTATTGAAGGTAGTTACGGTACATCTCGCCATCCCCATCGCCGCACTCAAGAAAATACATTAGCAGAACGCATCGATAGAGCGATCGCCTCAAATCATTCTGTCTTGCTGCCTACAGCTACTCTAGGCTTAGGGCAAGAAATACTAATGCTGCTCCGCAGCCATCATAATTTTACCGGACGCGACCTAGATATTTGGGTAGATGGCAGCGTTGCCATCGGTTGCGATGCTTACTTGCAACTGCTGCCTTGCCTCCCGGCGGCGGTGCAAAACTTTGCCCGTCATCAGCCCTTATTTTGGGATGAGCGCGTTCGTCCCCGGATGCGACGTTTACAGCACCAGCAGCAGCTTACGAGCGGGCAACCCTGTATAGTTTTGACCGACGATACCAAAGATTTAACTCAATATTGTCTGCCAGATAATGGCTCGTGGTTAATTTTCCTACCGGAAAAGCCTGGTTATTCGGTAGTAAATACAGTTACAACTAATTTACCTGCAACTAGCATTGAAACCTATTTGCTTGCCCAACATAGCGATGGACCTGGCATTACCCAACTCATTCATAACTTACGCCCCCAAGATGTAATTTTTATTCATGGTTCCCCTACTTACCTTGCGGACTTAACTAGTTTAGAGGAGTTGCAAAATCGCTATCACCTGCATTCGCCCTCGGCTGGCACGGTGGTAGAACTGAGAATTGGCGAGATGTTTTTGCAGCCGCCAGCACCGCCAGAAACCAGCTATGAAGGCGAACTTAATGAATTGGGTAATATAGTCGCAATTACCCTCCCCGATGCCATTACTACCGACCCACGCTGGCGGAACTTTGCCGATACTGGTTTAGTATCCGCTCGTTGGCAAGGGGAAGAACTGGTACTGCGGGGCTTGTCTTCGCGAGAATTACTCAATACTGGCGATCGCGACTTCCTAACGCGGAGTAACTTAAACTGTTGCGGTACTTGTAAATTCCATCGGGGACAGCGTTGCTGGAACCAAGCTTCTCCTTTATTTGGCTTTAAGGTAACGCCGGATGGCTACTGTCCTGTGTTTGAGAAGCTTAGTGACGAATCTAGCTCGGAGAAATAGACTCAATTCCAACAAAAAGTTCAGGAAAATTATCTTTTCCTGAACCTCATTTAGCTAAATGTATTTACCTTATTCAGGATTTGGATCGTTGTGATGGTTGTGAATTCGTTCTACTTCTGGGCAGTCGTCAGACACTAGGGGATCGACATTACCTCTAGGTACAGATGCTAGTTTTTGAGTGACTGCACCAATACTTTCTAAGCGCACCATTTCTTCCCATGAACAAACTTCATCTTCATTGTCTTCTTCGTAACGTAATGTTACCAAATCCCCTTCTATATCAATGATGCGGGCGCGGTCAATCCAGCGTTGCTGATCTCTTAAGAAAATAGATACCTCACGCCCATCGCAACACAGTTGATAAATCTTGCGGTGTAGCATGTATTGCTTCTGCCTTTTTATGTGTGGTTAAATCTGTAAGTTGATTGAGCTTAAACCAGTAATTCTTTCCTAATTGTGGCGAATTTACGGTGCTAGTCCTTAGTGGCGACCGATATTTAGTTAGCAACTTGGCAATTAATAAATATTTCATGTAGATTTTGCGTCACTAGCTATTTGTCGCTCCCGAATCTAAAACGGGTTACTTAGGATGGATAGATCCAGAACTTTCATCCTACCGCCGGGTGCGGCTGTTTGAGTGTTGACCCCAAATTGGAGTGCGATTTCTCCACTTGAGTGTAGCCCAATATAAATAATATTAACTTATTCTTTGGTTGGATTTACCAATAAAAGCGCAGCTTAACTAATTTTTTGGAGTGCCATGTCCGCCAAATTTTTTAAGTCCGCCCGTCTTTGTGCCATTTTCGGCGTATGGCTAAGTCCTACTTTGTCCAAAATCTGTCCCCAGCGATATACCCAGTCATGTCTAAGTAATGAGTTGATGACATTATTTTTACGTATTTCTTTCAAGCGCTCTGGCTGGGCATTTAATTCGGCAATAACTTCGGCAACATTAGTCGCCTGGGGGGGAACGTCAATCACCGCATCAGACCAATCAAAGCTTCGGGTAAAAGTTTCGCTTTGCGGGGGTGTTCCCAAAATTACTGCACCCCCAGAGGCGGCTTCAAAGAAACGGACATTTAATTCTTCTTGAGTGCCAACTTCACCTTTAAGATTAAATTTTGCTTTATAAGCAACAAAATAATTACTTCTTTTAATTATGCTTTGGTATAAAGCGCGATGATGCTGATAGTTACCTGTAAACAAGTGTTGCATTGTGTCATAGATATATAGAAAATTCTCCTGTTCTCCTAGCTTCAACAATGATTGATGTACCGTGGGCGAACGACGACCAAAACTGCAAACATCAATATTTCGTTGCGGTGATAGAGGATAGGGGCAAAATTTTATGGCATCTACTCCAGGGGCTAAATAGTAACAAGGTTTTTCGGTGGTACTAGCAACAGCTTTGATACTAGAATTTAAATTCATAAAAATATAGTCAAACTTTTTTAGCACTGATAATTGCTTTTGCTCTTGGTGATAGTTTTCCATCCAGATCTCATCCAACAAACAAACAGCTTTATTACATCGCTCGCGCCAGCTTGTAATCGAATTTAAATACAATAAATCTATTGGTTTTTGACATATAAAAAAAAATAAATCGTATTCTTTAATCAAACTAAAGTAGTTATGAATAGGATTAAATGTTTTTTGGCTGCCAGTAATTTGAAATATCTTTCTAGATACATTGTTTAATATTTTTGTAGGTAAGGCTTTTGAAAAATGAGGAATACTAAGCAAATCGACGTTTTCCCAACTGGAAATACAGTTTTCAAATTCAGTAATGAAAGAACGCGACACATGAAACTCAAGATCGCGCATCGATAAAATTAAAACCCGTGGTTGGGAATTGGAGGGATCAGGAAAAATTGGTCGCTGCATACACAATTTATTTATATTAATTTAATAAACTTATTTTTTCTGTGACAATTTCCGCTAGTTCTTTTAATTTGACTTGTCTTTTAATTACTCCTGGAGATGGAGGAATACCGACGGCGTTTAAGATTTTTTCCCAACGATAAACCCAATCATGACGAAGTAAAGAGTTAACTATGTTATCAGTGCGAATTTTAGCTAAACGCTCTGGCTGAGAATCGAGCTGGGCAATTACTTGGGCTATATCACTTGGATCTTCATTTAAAGGAATTACTACATCTACCCAATCAAAGTTTTGGCTAAAAGCCTCACAACTTGGCGGCAATCCTAACATAACTGCACCCCCGGCGGCCCCTTCAAAAAAACGGACATTTAGCTCCTCTTGACCACCGGTTTGATTGATTAAGTCAAATTTGGGTTTGTAAGCAATAAAATAACGACTTCGTTTAACTAAATTTCTATATAAGCTTCGATGTTCGTGATAGTCACGTACAAATAACTCTCTCATTGTGTCGTACATATAAAAGAAATTATTATGCTCTGCCAAATTTAATAGGGATTCATGCACGGAAGCTGGACGCCGACCTATACTGCATACATCAATACTTCGCTGTGGCTGTAAGGGATAGGGACAAAACTTTATAGCATCAACTCCTGGTGGCAGAAAAGAACAAGGTCGCTGAATAATTTCTGCAACTTTTTTAACGCTAGAATTTAGGTTCATGAATACATGATCAAATTCTTTTAATACTGTTAATTGTGGTTTGAGCTTCTCTACATCCTTTGCCCATAATTCGTCCAACCAGCAAACAGCTTTGCGGCACTTATTTCGCCAATTTTTAATAGAATTTAGAAAATATAATTCTTTGGGATATTGGCAAATAAACAAAAATATATCGTATTCCTGCTCTAGAAATAATTGGTCGAAGGGTGGTTTGACCGGAATCATTTTGCCTGTAGATTCAAAAGTGGAGCGCGAAATTTTTCTAGTAAGTTTGCTGAAACTATTTTTTTGTAAGAAATCTGGTGAAAATACATCAACTTGCTCAAAGTCACATACAGCATACTCAAATTCAAACAAAAAGCTCCGACCAACACGAGACTCAAAGCTACGCATTGATAGAATTAAAACTCTTGAGGCTACGGACGAAGACATACTTAAGTTTTTGCTCATAGTGTTAATTTCTAGGTTTCTATTTAGCTTTTCTAATTAATCGTTAGATAGAAATGTAGAAGTCAGCTAGTAAATATTAAAACGCACCTGCTTTAATTTTTACATCACTAAAACTTAAGTAAAGTTTTTATTTTGAAAAAAGTAGCGAAAATCTTCATCTCTTTGGCTTAACTTTACAAATACACCTAAATTTGTGAATTTTGTGACTAGGAACTCGCAAGCAGGACGTTCTGTAGCATAATGTCCGGCATCAATTAAGATTAAACCGCGATCGCGGCTTTCTTGAAATTGATGAAACTTACAATCTGAAGTTAAATAAGCCTGCGCTCCCGTCTTCACTACCTCTGAGATAAAACTAGCGCCGCTTCCGCCCAAAACTGCAACTTTTTGGATAACTTGCTGAAAGTTAGTAGTAGGAGAAAATATTAAATCTGGGGGATGTAAAAGTAATTGAATTTGTGTTAAAAGTTCTTCTAAAGTTAAAGCAGGCTCTAGTTCTCCAACTCGACCATATCCTAATCCTGCTTGGGTTGGCACTATCGGCACTACGGCTTTTAATTTCAACAAAGTTGCTAGGATATCTGCCGTACCTTCTGGTACTTGGTCAAAATTGGTATGAGCCGTGTATATGCCGATTTGATGGTTAAAAGCTAACCGCGCTACCTCCGCTAAAGCATCGCCAGTGCGTAAAGATTTGAGGGGATTAAAAATTAACGGATGATGGGCAAAAATTAGATTAACTCCTATACCTGCCTTTTGAAGGGCGATCGCTTCAAGCATCACTGCTAAAGTAGGAGTTAAACAAACTAATACTCGTGCAGGCTGCTCTAATATTCCCGGCTCAATTTGCCAACCACAGTTATCCCATTTTTCTTGCCAGGCAGGATTTGCCCATGCTTCAAACCAAGTAATTAAATCTGCAACAATCATAAACTGAACTTATAAACTAAGTTTAAAACTACTTAGTATTTTAAGCTACACTAGCACTAATATTAATTCCAGATATCAGCAAATATTTTGTTTAATTATTGCAATGATTGACCTTTACACCTTTACTACTCCCAACGGACGCAAGGCTTCGATCGCGCTGGAAGAACTGGGCTTAAAGTACAATGTCCACAAAATAGATATTACTAAAGGCGATCAATTTACATCAGAATTTATTGCGATTAATCCTAATAGCAAAATCCCCGCCATTGTTGATAATGATACAGGGATGACGGTGTTTGAGTCTGGAGCAATTTTGATGTATTTAGCCGAAAAAACAGGGAAATTGCTATCGATAGACCAGAAAGAGCGCTACCAAGTAATAGAGTGGTTAATGTTGCAAATGGGCAGTGTAGGACCGATGTTTGGTCAATTAAACCACTTCAAAAAATTTGCCCCAGAAAAAATTGATTACGCGATTTCTCGTTACGAGAAAGAAACTTTACGGTTGTATGGCGTACTAGACAATCAACTATCTAAAGGCGAGTTTATTTGCAAAAACTACTCCATTGCTGATATTTCTATTTTTCCTTGGGTTGCGATCCATGATTTTCAAGGTTTAACTTTAGACAATCATCCTCATCTCAAGCGTTGGTTTGAGTCTGTGCAACAACGTCCACCGGTACAAAAAGGAATGAAAGTCCCAAGTTAGCGGCGACGCTATCAACTAAATAAACTATCAGACCAGCCGCAAGCAAGACAATTCCAGCTTGTTGAGCAATTTTTTAATTTGGGAAAACAGTGACCGCAACAAGGACATGAACCAGTTCTAAATGGATGAGTCATTATTTGTTGCAAATTTTCTTGAGGAGTTAAACAAGTGGGTAGTGCATTAGACTATTGTGGGATAGGTGGCAATGTCGTTCCAAGTCCAGGAGCGAGAGGTTAATCCTGCACGCCAGTGCTGCGGTAGATTTGAAGCGACTATGCTGCCAAATCCATTTTGTTGTAGCTCACTACTAATCGAGTTGTCACTTTTGTCTGTTCCCATACCTTGCCTTGCCTTGTTTTGACGTCGATGCCATCGGCCAGTTTGCTGTCGCACAGTACCGTTAGTACGTACGAACATCGCTGCGATCTGCCAGAACCAATGTGGTGCTGAATTTCAAGAGGTAAAACTCGCTCATAGCCGCCCCAATCATCGCGCTTTAAAGCGCTTGCAATTCGTTTTCCCCTCGGCGAGTACGACTAACTCATCAATCAATTCATCAGTGTGTTTGCCCACTCGCGCTGCCAGCATCAAGCCACTCGAATCGGCAAGAGTTAGACCTATCCAACAATCTCCGACCTCTAACTCTTGGGCGCAACACTGTTTGTGTTTTTTGAAACAAATGACCACATCTCATCGGCACTCACTTCTTCGGTTTGCACGGCTTGAACTGAGCGCGTTATGAACAAGCTGTGCCTTTTGGCTGGCGGCTCGCACAATGCTCAAGGGCAGTGTTGTAGGCAAGCCCAGTCGTGCGACTAATCCCGCGCAAACTACTTCCAACACTTGGCGAATTTGTTCAGGACTGACATGGCGACGATAATACAAGCTGTCAAAAGCATTTTTGTGACGGGCTGGGATAGACTCTAAATGAAGGAAATTTGCCCAGTCTTGTAAAGTAGTAATTAAAAAGTAGTTTGTCAAAAAAAAGACACTTGAAATTAATAAATAGTTGCTACTAGTAATCGTTTTTTTACTATTACTAACAAGCATATTGCCTTGATAAATTCGCTTTTTACTACTAAAAATCGCACTTCTGCTGTTAGTAATTTGTTTTTTAGCGCTGGCAAGCGTTTGGCTGCAAGTGATTCTGCGCATTATTTGACTATAGTTGTTTCTCTGGTGATAACGATGATTACCTGGTTTACAGCCTAGCTTGATAGCTTACTACATTACTTACAGTTAAACATTTTATGACCTTTTTCTAAGTAAATATACTTACGCAAATGTATTAAGAGCATCATCTAAATCGGTTAATCATGAATGCAAAAATTTTTCTACACAACGGACAAATATCTCTACCCCCATCATCAAAGCAGTTTCATCAAAATCAAAGCGGGGATGGTGATGAGGATAGGCTAAGTTTTTAGGGAGATTTGCTGAACCCAAAAAGAAATAACAACCTGGGACTTCTTGCAAGAAAAATGACATATCTTCGCCGCCCATAGTTTGGCATTCTGGCACAATCCCTATAGGAGTTTCTACCACTGCCATAGCTTGACTTCGCACTAATTGAGCAATTTCGCCATTATTAATTACTGGTGGGTAAAGTTGCCAGTATTCTAACTCATACTTTGCGCCGTAACTGCTACAGATTCCAGCAATAATTTGTTCGATTCTTTGTTGGATAAACCCGGCAAATTTTGGCTGAAAATAACGAACTGTGCCGTTTAGTTGGGCAGTATCGGCAATAATATTTAATGCCGTACCCGCATGAAATTCTCCTACGGTAACAACGGCGGATTCAATCGGATCAATATTTCTCGCCACAATGGTTTGCAAGGCGTTGACAATTTGCGCTGCAACGACAATAGAATCTACCGTTTGATGAGGCATAGCACCATGTCCGCCTTTACCCAAAATCCGAGAGCGAAAACACTCCACCGCCGCCATTAATGCCCCTTCACGTACTCCCACCGTACCGAGGGGTAGATTGTTCCACAAGTGCAAACCAATAATCGCATCAACATCGGGATTTTTTAGTACCCCGGCGGCAATCATAGGTTTAGCGCCGCCGGGAGACTCTTCGGCAGGTTGGAAGATGATTTTGACTATACCTGTAAAATCATCGCGGTGTTGGGCTAAGTAGTACGCTGTAGCTAGAGCGATCGCAGTGTGTCCGTCATGTCCGCAAGCGTGCATTATGCCATCGTGCTTCGAGCAATAATCTACTTCGTTTTGCTCTTGAATTGGCAAAGCATCCATATCTGCCCGAATTGCTAATACTTTGCCAATTTTGTGGCTGCGGATAATTGCGACTATTCCTGTATGGGCAATCCCCGCTTGATGCTCAATGCCCCATTCTTGGAGCTTTTGAGTAATAAATTGCGCTGTTAATTGTTCTTTAAAACCTAATTCTGGGTATTGGTGGAGTTTTCTGCGCCATTGCACAATTTGCGGCTGTAATGCTTGGATTTCCGCCCGGATGCTGGATAAATCGATATTGAGGGGATTTAGAGAAGTAGCAACCATGGTTTAAATATAAATTTAATTAAAGTCTAGAGCCAACTATTCTTTATTTGCTTTACCTAAAATTGCGGGACGATCGCCTATTTATTTTAGGTTGACTTTAGATAACTTAAGGGGCATTAATCTCTCTAGGTCTAAATTTGCGGCTACTTGAACTAGTTTATCTAAATCTGTGGGGTTGGCTAAGTAGGGTATGCAGCCTAGTACAGGTATATTAGTTAGCGACTGAATTAAGTCTACTGGGGTTAGATCGGTAATCTGCGCTTTTGAAACTGGTTGCACGCAATTTAGAATAATGCCTTTAAGATCGACACCTATTAGTCTAGCTAAAGCTACATTAGCCACAGCCCCGGAAATTGCGCCTAATTTCACTGGAACAACTAACACCGTTGGCAATCGCCATTCGGCAGCTAAGTCAGCTACAGTAAATTCGTTAGTTACTGGCGATCCCAATCCGCCCAATGCTTCTACTAGCACCCAATCTCGCCTTGACTTCAACTGCTGGAACTTTTGCCAGACTAAACCCAAGTCTATAGTACGTCCAACTTTTGCGGCGGCGATCGGCGGGGCTAGAGGGGCATCAAAGTATAAAGGGTTGATTTCGTCGATAGATTGGTTAAGCGCAAATAATTGAGAATATAATTCGCGATCGCCTATTCCGGCTTGAATGGGCTTCATAATCCCCAAGTTTGGCGAAACAAACTTTTGCCAATAAGCAGCTAGGGCAGTGGTTAAAACAGTTTTACCTGTTTCGGTATCTGTACCTGTAATTAATAATGCGTTCAAAATATCCTGTTAATTAGATGTAGGGGGTGGGGAAATTAGCGGCGAAGGAAAAGTTTGCGGAGCTACATCAGTTTGATTTCGATTTAATAACCAACTTACAAATAACAAAGAACTACCGCCAGCAATTAAAGCCACTGCTATAAAAATACCCACAATTGCCCACCAGCGATCCCAAATTGAGATTTTGGTAATGTGTTGAGTCAGTTGTTTAGTGGTAATGGGCTTAGTTTCATTGGGATGGCGACCGATCGCCATAGTATTTATTTGGGAAGGGGCAATATCTGGGGAAGGAGCAGCAGAATTAGGCTCTATTTGCGGCAAGGCGGCTACAGGTTGCGGGCTAGAAAGAGTTTGTAATTGCGTCGTCCTCTGGGGTTCGACTACCACCGATTGCAGGGCTTTAGCGACTTCTGCTACCGACTGATAGCGATCGCTTGGTTTGTAACTGAGCATTCGATCCAATAAATTTGCAAGTTCTGGACTTACCTTTACCCACTGTTGCCAATTCCAGGTAAATTGCTCGTCATCAAATAATGCTGGGGGCTGCTTGCCTGTAAGTAAAACTATAGCACTCACGGCTAAAGAGTACAGATCGCTACTTGCGTAAGCCCTACCTGTTTGCATTTGTTCGATGGGCGCGTACCCTAACTTACCTACGCTGGTGATGACAGATTGAGGATTAATTGCTTGAATTTTGCTTGCAAGTTCGTTGACAACACCAAAATCAATCAATACGGGTTTGGAATCAGCTTCGCGCCAAATAATATTATCGGGAGAAATATCGCGGTGAATAATCCCCCGAATATGTAGATGAGCTAAAACTGGCAATATTTGCTGCAATAATTTTACTATTTCTGCTTCAGTAAAAGCTTCGCCTGCCACCTGCCGCTCTTGTAATAATGTCCAGTAATTTTTACCTTTTACATAGTCTTGGACTAAAAATAAACGTCCGTCTTGCTCAAAAGTCGCTCTAAATTGAGGAATTTGGGGATGATGGATTTTGTACAAAATAGTTGCTTCTTTCTGAAACAACTGTTTTGCCTTTGCTAAATTCTCTGGCGTACTTTGCAAGGGAATTAACTCTTTTAAGGCGCAAAGCTCATTAAAGCGCCCGATATCTTCTGCCAAATAGGTACGCCCAAACCCCCCTTGACCTAACATTTTGATTAAGCGATAACGATTTTGGAGAACGGTTTGCAAGGGAATGGGTGGTTGCATTGCGGCGAAGGATGAGAGATTTTGAATTTTTTTAGCGATGCTTATTAGCTAATCGAGCGAAAATTTGCAGTCTTTGGCAGTAATTTAGCGCAGCATATTTACCTAAATATTTCTGGGCTTGCTACGTGCAGCTAATTATCTCCACTACCATTTTAATAAGTAAGTAATTTTGCTTACACACTTACTTGAAAAATAAAAGTAGAATATCAAGGAAAAGTATACTTATACGTCACCATTTAGCTAAAACCCTTAAACTAATGTTAATTAATAACTTCATCCAAGCTTATAATTAAATTTCCCTAGAATTGCTGAGGAAGTAGATAAACTTGTGATGATAGGATTGCCATGAAGCCGCTTAGAGGGTCTGTTGTGCTACGATCTGCAACTACTTTGACGCTTCCGTCAACTCAAAGTGCGGTTATGACTGATAATAACCGCCTACGTTTGTTCTCTGGTTCGGCTAACGTACCATTTTCTCAAGAAGTTGCTCGTTATTTGGGCATGGACTTGGGACCAATGATTCGGAAGCGATTTGCCGATGGAGAACTCTACATTCAAATTCAAGAGTCAATTCGTGGCTGTGATGTTTATCTCATTCAGCCGACTTGCAATCCAGTAAATGACCATTTGATGGAATTACTGATTATGATTGATGCCTGTCGTCGTGCCTCCGCGCGGCAGATTACCGCAGTAATTCCTTACTATGGCTATGCTAGGGCAGATCGCAAAACCGCCGGGCGCGAATCAATTACAGCTAAATTGGTGGCTAACTTGATTACTCAAGGAGGCGCAAACCGAGTTATTGCTATGGATTTGCACTCAGCACAGATTCAGGGTTATTTTGATATACCCTTCGATCACGTCTACGGTTCGCCAGTGATTATTGATTATTTGGCTAGTAAACAGTTGTCTGACATCGTGGTGGTTTCTCCCGATGTTGGCGGTGTGGCGAGGGCGAGAGCTTTTGCTAAAAAGTTAAATGATGCCCCTTTAGCAATTATTGATAAGCGTCGTCAAGCTCATAATGTTGCCGAAGTGCTAAATGTAATTGGTGATGTGGCGGGTAAAACCGCCGTATTGGTAGATGACATGATTGATACGGGCGGTACGATCGCGGCGGGAGCTAAATTGCTACGGGATGAAGGAGCGCGTCAGGTGTACGCTTGTGCAACTCATGCAGTATTTTCGCCTCCCGCAGTGGAGCGGCTATCAAGTGGCTTATTTGAAGAAGTAATTGTCACAAATACAATTCCCGTTCCCGCAGAACATCACTTTCCTCAATTAACAGTACTTTCGGTAGCTAATTTGCTAGGAGAAACTATTTGGCGAGTGCATGAAGATACGTCTGTTAGCAGTATGTTTCGCTAGTAGAAAATAAAAAAACTGAATATTCTATCGGAAGTGCGATCGCAATTATTAGTAATTGCGATCACATTTATTTTTACAAAAATTCCAAAAATGGCTCTGGGACTAACGATAGTTCTCCCGATTTAAACCTGGAAATATTTACCCACAAGGCTGTCTTTTGGCGATCGCCTTCGGCAAAAACTAAGCTTTCTAGTTCATAAAACTTCGGTAGGGCGAAATCGCCCTGATAAACTTGGAGAATTTCATGACCTGCTTTGCCATTAAAAGTAAATAGATTTTCCAAGCATCCCAGGTAAGAAATATTGGTTAATTGTGCCTGAATTTCCTCTTGAAACTCCCTTTGCAAAGCCTCAAGACTGGTTTCGCCAAAATCGACACCGCCGCCCATGGCGCGATAAAAAGTTGTTTGTTTGACTGGATCGTAGCCTTGGGAGATAAAAACGCGATCACCCTTTTTGATGACTCCCAAAGCTAAAACTCGAATTTGACCTTCAACGCGCATATTTAAACTACTAGTTGTTGTAATCGTAAACTGATTGTTCCGGGCGGCTTTCGCTATCTTCTACTGTCCAGTCGGCATTTTCACCGCCAATATATAGCTGCTCCATGGGAAGATATTCTTTGTCTAACTGAATGAGACAATTAATCAAAATATCTAGAGCGATCGCGTCGCTTGTCCCCAAATCGAACCAACAACGCGCCCAAGTACCTTGATATTCAAAGGCTCCCATATTGTGCATCAATGACATTAAGCTATCATCGGCACGGCGGTCGTCATAATTCATGTAGCTAATATCTAATCCTTCATCTTGAACTTGGAGGTTTTCAGCGTTGAATGCTCCCAGTTTTCCTAAATAAAACCAAGAGTTAAAAGCTTCTTCTAAATATTTTTTCTCCATTTCTGACGGTACGGTACTAAATTCTACCCAGATCCACAAGTCAAAAGGATTAAATTCTCGAAATTGTATTTGCATTTTGGCTAAAAGTTAGTTGAATTAATCGGGAAAAACCAGGACTTGGGGGGTTTGGGGGGCAGACCCCCCATTGGGGGAGGCAACTCGTCCCCCAAACCCCCTGCAAAAGGGTCTTATCTATGGGTACGCAAGTTCTTGGCAAGCATTGCGTTTATATATTTCCCTTTGTTACTTGGGGTTAGTTAGGCGACTAACGGCTTTGCCGCGTTCGCGTTCTATTTGCTTGACTAAGTTAGGGGGGAGTTGGGCTTTTTTAGAAATCGCTCGATCGAAGTTTTTTACCGCCTCTTGTAGCATAGAGCGATCATTTTGTTTTTTGCTGTATTCGGCAAGAATTTGCGCTTTTAAATAAAACAATTCTGGGTTACTAGCGGTGGTACTCAAAGCCCGATTTACGGCATCCAATGCCGCGCTATACTCCTCTAAGTCTCGGTAGCCAATTGCTAAACCGCGATTAGCTAAATATTGAGGTGCAGCAAATTCTTTTAATCGGGCGATCGCTTGTTCGGGGTTGGAAAAAGGCAAATTGACTGCTAACAATAAATCCATATAACCGCGCATCAAATTGATCTCTGGATCTTTGGCAGAAACCGATTGAGCTTTGTCTAAGTGTTCGTATACTAAACGCAATTTAGATAAAGCTTCAGGAGTGCCTTTAACTGTCCCCTCGCGGGTTAAGATCGACGCACCTTGTAAAAAATATCCTACTGCCGTATACAAATTTCCCCGTAAAGGATCGGTATTTATTAGTTGTTTGGCAGTTTCTAAGGTTTTATTGCCATACAAACTAAATGCCGTCAAATCTTTATCTACACTATAAGCCAAAGATGCTTGCAGAGCATAGGCTAAAGGCTCGTTTGGCTCCATAGTTTGAGCTTGTTTAAGATAGCCTTGGGCTGTCCTATAGTTACCATCTTGAAATATAGCTTTAAAAGCTGCTTCAGTTTTATCGCCGATGGGGTGGGGACTTGTGGTACGAAAAGGATCGGCAGCCCAAGTAGGGCTAATTGAGCTAATTGTTAGTAAGGTTGTGGTGGCGATCGCTTTTAGCGCTGCGCTTTGTGCGATCGCGCTCCAGAATCGATAATTCTTCATAAGTTAAATTACACCTAGTTATTTCTAATTTAGATCTAGCCAATTAATTAGGAATCTGACGATAAATTTGTGCCTGTGTTGCCCGGAATCAGCTTTTGTTAGCCACAATTGATTTATAGCCAATTTTTTAATCGATTTCCTACGCGCCCGAATGCTTTATCTCAAAAATTTGACCTATCACCCGCCTGCTAGTCCTACAGCTATTTTAAAATCAATTAACTTGGAACTTGCACCCCAACAATTAGGGTTAATTGTGGGGGCGAGTGGTTCGGGTAAAAGTACTTTACTAGAAATTTTAGCGGGGCTAGTTGAAGCAACTTCGGGGGATATCTCTTGGCGCGAACAAGAACTAATATCCGAGCAATTGCAACAGTTAGCTGGTTTGGTATTTCAGTTTCCCGAACGCCATTTTTGTGGTAGTACAATTTTAGAAGAACTGCGTTTGGGACATCCAGAATTAGGCGCAGAGCGAGTCAAGCAGGCTTTACAAGAAGTTGGGTTAGAACAATTATCGATTCATACCTCACCCCAAGCTTTAAGCGGCGGTCAGCAGCGCCGTTTGGCTTTGGCTGTACAATTGATTCGTCAACCGCCTTTACTGCTATTAGATGAGCCTACAGCCGGATTAGATTGGTCGATGCGTCGGCAATTGGTAGGTCTACTTGCCAAACTAAAGCAACATTGGACTTTATTAATTGTGACTCACGATGCTGGGGATTTACTGGCAATTAGCGATCGCACTTGGAACTTAGATCGCGGTCAATTGCAGACTTTATCACCAGTTACGGCAAATCAAAATGTCTAATTTATTACCAGAAATGAGCGATTTGTGGCTTAAAACCACCAATTGGCAACCGAACGCGCTCCAGCAATCCCAGTTTCAACAGCTTTACGAATTGGTACTTAAAGGTAATAGTCAATTTAATTTAACCCGCATTACAGAACCCGTGGAGTTTTGGGAGAAACATTTATGGGATTCGTTACGGGGAATTGCCCCCATACTGGCGTTGGAAAAGCAAACAATAATTGATATTGGTACGGGTGCAGGGTTTCCCGGATTGCCCATAGCAATCGCTATGCCTGATTCTACGGTGACTCTGGTTGATTCTACTCGTAAAAAAATTACTTTCCTCGATACGGTGCTGGCAGACTTGCGTATTTCCAATGCCCTAACAGTCACCTCTAGAGCCGAAGCCTTGGGTAAACTTCCCTCCTACAGCAATACTTATGATGTGGCTACAGTTCGCGCTGTAGGTTCGGCGGCTATTTGTGCAGAGTATGCTTTACCTTTAGTTAAGCCTGGCGGAATGGTGGTACTTTATCGTGGAAATTGGACAGAAGAAGAACAAGCAGCTTTGCTTAATGCGATCGCGCCGTTGAATGGGGAAATTGGCTCTATAGATAGTTTTACAACTCCCATTAGTCAAAGCATCCGTCACTGCATTTATTTAAAAAAGTTGACAACTTCTACCCCAAACCAAGTTCGCGTTTGAGCAAATCAATAGACTTTGTACCGACAAAGTTTTCGCAGCAAATTAATTGAGGGGGGCGAATAATATCTTCTCTAACTGCCTGTACGGCGGACTTTAGGGTAGCAAAACTAGGGCGATCGCAAATAATGACTTGAGCGCTTTTAACAATGGCATTTAGCTTGTACGCATCTCCTATTTGGGCGGTGAGTACCAATAATTCGCTTCCCCGCAAACTATGAATAATCACTTCTGCCGAGCGCAGCAATCCTGAACTAAGGCTAACAACTCCTACACAGCTATCTTTTGCCAGTTTTTTGAGCAGTTTGATTTCTTGTTCGTAGTCGTAAATATCAATGGGAATAGCGCGCACAGATTTAAGCGCTGCTATTTCTTCGGCTTGACCGATAAAATATCTCGTAGTTACGATAGTGCCAGCAATTTGGTCTAGATTTTTTAATTCTTCTAAAGATACCAACTGCACGGGTATACCTAGAGATTGTTCAAGTTCGTCTACAATTAATTTTCCCGCACCAATATCATCATTTGGCACTGTAACTATAACTTGGGCAATGGAGCGCAATCGCCAATCTATTTCTGCGGAAAATAGTTCTCGTGCTTGGTTGAGGGAACAGCCTTGCTGAAGCAGTTGATCTAAGCTTTGCTGGACAATTTTATCTGCTTGGGGATATTGCTCAAGTAAAGGTATGAGGGCGGGGTTGCGCCGGACTGTTTGAGCGCGGACATAAATACCCGAACCTGCGACACTTTCCACTAACCCATCTTCCTCAAGGTGGCGATATACTTTGCTAATCGTATTGCGGTGCAAACCCGTTTGCATTGCTAAAGCTCTAGTACTAGGTAAGCGATGACCAGGGGAAAATTGCCTCGATGCGATCGCATAGCGAATTTGATTCAACAATTGAGTTGAGGAAGGAATTTCGCTATCAGGTTGGATGTGGAATTGAACCATATTTTGACAAGCTTAAGGGTTTGGAACAGCAACAAGATAATTAACTAATCCTTTCCAAACTTATTCATACTATAAGCTGTAACAGGCATACGAGTAGTTGACTACTTGAATAATGCAAAACTTACAGGTAGTACTGCGATCAGCCTTAATAGCTTGTTATGGTGGGCGATCGCTTTCAACTTGCGGGACGCACAACCCGAATCAATTCACCTGCTAAGGATGCTTGAGATGAGAGCGCTTCATTGAGCCGATTTGCCATTCGTAGGCAATCTGTATCATTGGT
>Ga0181464_1000184_pt1 | contig 22128 bp, 7 predicted proteins | sample InSIn2gowninarea_FD_119074 | JGI IMG/M metagenome (GOLD analysis project Ga0181464, IMG submission 119074) | Clean room microbial communities from NASA Spacecraft Assembly Facility at Jet Propulsion Laboratory, Pasadena, California, USA -... ...
CAGAAGTATTAGTTGGAATTTGCATCGAACGCTCTTTAGAGATGGTTGTGGGACTATTGGGTATTCTCAAAGCAGGTGGTGCTTATGTACCATTAGATCCGGCTTATCCTCAAGAGCGATTGAGCTATTTACTGTCAGATTCTCAAGTGTCGGTGCTGTTAACTCAACAACATTTACTAACAAGTTTGCCAGCATCGAGCGCACGTATAGTTTGCTTAGACAATTGGCAAGATATTTGCGATCGCAGCAAGGAGAATTTTGAAAACACTACTACAGCGAAAAACTTAGCCTATGTAATTTATACTTCTGGTTCTACAGGTCAACCCAAAGGGGTAACAATTGAACATGAATCTTTAGTGAGTTTGACACAGGCGATCGCGGTTGAATATGAAATTACCACACGCGATCGCCTATTGCAATTTGCCTCAATTAGTTTTGATGTCGCCGCCGAAGAAATCTATCCTTGTTTAACTACTGGTGCAACTTTGGTGCTGCGTACTGAGGAAATGCTGGCTTCCATACCTGCATTTTTGCAAAAATGTCAAGATTGGTCGCTGACCGTATTAAACTTACCAACCGCCTACTGGCAGCAGTGGATGGCCCAGTTGCAGACAAGCGATCTAGTTATTCCCCATACTTTACGGTTAGTAATTATTGGTGGAGAGCAAGCGCACTCAGAAAAAGTAGCGATTTGGCAAAAGATGGTAGGCGATCGCCTACAGCTAATCAACGCTTATGGATTAACAGAAACAACAGTAACATCAACTATTTACAAGCTACCAAGTTCCGCCTCTGTCAGTGGCTCTCAACCCTTACCAATTGGACGAGCGATTTCCAACGTTCAAACCTATGTGTTGGATCGACACCTACAATTAGTTCCAATTGGTGTAACGGGCGAACTCTATATAGGTGGTGCTATAGCCAGAGGTTACTTAAATCGCCCGGATTTAACCCAAGAGAAATTTATTTTTAACCCCTTTGAAAAAGCTGAAGGTAAAAGGCTTTATAAAACAGGAGATTTGGTACGTTACTTACCAGATGGCAACATTGAATTTCTCGGACGGATGGACGATCGCGTAAAAATTCGCGGCTTCCGCATTGAGATTGGAGAAGTTGAGGCGGTACTGTGCCAACATCCCCAAGTGCGCGAGACAGCCGTTATTGTTAGCGAAGACAGTTCAGGTAATAAGCGTCTAGTTGCTTATATCGTTGCCCAAGAGCAAGTTAGTACCAATCAACTGCGCCGTTTCTTAAAAGAGAAACTACCAAATTTTATGATTCCCAGCGCTTTTGTAAATCTAAAAACACTGCCTTTAACTCCTAATGGCAAAGTCGATCGCCGCGCGCTACCCGCCCTAGATACAAACATCACGCCAGAAACTAGCTTTGTGTCACCCCACAACGCCTTGGAATTGCAACTTGTACAAATTTGGTCAGAAGTTTTAGGTGTTCATCGTGTTGGCATTCAAGACAACTTTTTTGAGTTAGGCGGGGATTCAATTATTGCTATTCAAATTGTCGCCAGAGCAAACCAGGCTGGGATCAAACTCACAACTAAACAATTATTTCAGCATCAAACTATTGCCGAATTAGCCACAGTAGCAGTCCAAAAACAAGCAATCCAAACGGAACAAGGACGGGTTACAGGTTCGCTCTCCCTAACACCTATCCAGCATTGGTTTTTTGAGCAGAATTTACTCGAACCCCATCACTGGAATCAAACATTTGTGCTAGAAGTACCACAACTATTTGATTTAGACTTATTAGCCCAAGCGTTACAGGCGTTACTATTACACCACGATGCCTTGCGACTGAGGTTTGAGTCAACAAAGTTTGGTTGGCAACAAGTTATAGCTGATAATACGTCAGTGACGTTGACTCGTTTTGACTTTTCCGGGTTAACAAAGCCACAACAAGAGCTAGATTTTGAGGCTACAGTCACCCAGTTACAGACCAGTTTTAACTTATCCGTTGCGCCATTAGTGCGAGTTGCTTATTTCAACTTTGGACTACATCCGCCAAGCCGCTTGTTACTAAACATTCACCATTTAGTTATGGATATGTTTTCTTGGCGAATTTTATTAGCAGATTTGCAGACAGCTTATCAACAGCTAGAACAAGGAAAAAAAGTACAACTACCAGCCAAAACAACCTCGTTCAAATACTGGTCGCAACATTTATATAAGTATGCACAATCTGTTACTCTCCAGACTGAATGGGACTACTGGCTAACTAAGTGCCAAAATGCGATCGCTTCTTTACCCGTAGATTTCCCCTAACGGTGACAATACTGTAGCTTCTGCAAAAAATATATCAATTAGTCTAAATGCCCAACAAACCCAAGCTTTACTTCAAGAAGTACCACCAGCCTACAACACCCAAATAAATGATGTATTACTCACAGCATTAGTACAGGCTTTTTCTCAATGGACGGGTAAACGCTCTTTATTAGTGGCTTTGGAAAGTCACGGACGAGAAGAACTTTTTGAGGATTTAAACTTATCCCGCACCGTTGGCTGGTTTACATCTATGTTTCCCGTACTGTTGGAGCTAAAAAAATCTACTGATCCTGGAGAAGCATTAAAAACAATTAAAGAGCAACTACGAAGCATTCCCAATCGCGGGATTGGTTATAGTATTCTGCGCTATTTAAGTCAGGATAAGGAAAAAGTCGAATTACTGAAATCGCTTCCTCAGCCTGAACTTGTGTTTAATTACTCCGGTCAATTTGACCAGACGTTTTCTCCCTCATCTTTATTCAAGTTTGTTCAAGACTCTAGCGGGTTAGACAGTAGCCCTCGTAACAATAGAAGCGAACTTCTAGAAATCAATGCTCTGGTAGTTAACGGTCAACTGCGATTCGATTTGACCTACAGCGAAAAGATTCATCGCCACTCTACCATCGAAAAACTGGCTCAAAATTTGGTGGAAGCATTAGAAGCTCTCATTAATCATTGTCAATCTTTACAAGGGAAAAGCTATACACCATCTGACTTTCCCGAATTGGAATTAAGTCAAAAAGGACTAGATCGATTTTTGACAAAACTTAGCCGCAGTAAATAACATGAATACAGAAGACATCGAAGATATTTACGAAGTTTCACCCTTACAGCACGGTATTCTCTTTCATAGCGTGTATGGTTCTGAACTAGCACTATATTTTTGCCAATTGGGTTTTACGTTTGACGCTGGCGATAATTTTGATTTTGGTGCTTTTGAAAGAGCTTGGCAAGAAGTTGTCGCCCGTCACACTATGTTGCGGACAAGCTTCCATTGGGAAGATATAGACAAACCGCTACAAGTTGTATATCGCCAGGTCAAATTACCCATCCAGCAGTACGATTGGCGAGGAATAGACCCAAAAGAACAGCAACAGCGTTTTGAGGCTTTTTTAAAAAGCGATCGCATTCAAAGCTTCGATCTCTCCCAAGTCCCCCTGATGCGCGTAACTTTGCTTCGCTTTGATGATTCTTATCAATTCATCTGGAGTTCCCACATGATTATTGTGGATGGGTGGTCATCACCATTAGTAATCAAAGAAGTTATCGAACTCTACACCGCTTACAGCCAGGGTAAAGATGCAACCTTAGCAAGGGGTAGCACCTTTCGAGACTATATCACTTGGTTGCGCCAGCAAAACTTGTCCAAAGCCGAAAATTTCTGGCGACAGATGCTTAAAGGGTTAAAAGCGCCCACACCCCTCACCAATCTTTATGTCAATAACTTATCAAATCTCACAGAAAGATACGACGAGCCACAAATTAAGCTATCAGAAACAACCACCGCTAAACTACATTCCTTAGCAAGACAGCACCACCTAACAATCAACGCCTTTCTTCAAGGAGCGTGGGTTTTGCTCCTTAGTCGCTACAGTTGTAAAAATGAGGTGGTCTATGGATGCACTGTTTCTGGTCGTCCAGTAGATTTAGAGGGTTCAGAGTCGATGGTAGGAATGTTAATCAACACCTTACCCGTTAGAGTCAAGGTAGATGACGAGCAATATCTCATACCTTGGCTGAAGCAACTCCAAGAACAATTAGTAGAAATTCGTGAGTATGAATACACATCCTTAGTAGATATTCAACGCTGGAGCGAATTTCCACCCGGCGCACCATTGTTCGATAGTATTTTTGTCTTTGAAAATCAACCAGTAGATGATATTCTTGGGCGATCGCCAAAGCAAGATTTGAGTATAGAACTTACTCTCAATCTCTACAAAACGAACTACCCCTTAAACATAGTTGGTTATCCTGGTTCTCAACTGCGAATAGGAATTAGCTACGATTTTCGGAGCTTTGACAACGCCACAATTTCCGGCATTCTCAAGCATTTCGAGATATTACTTCAAAGTATTGCCACAAATCCCAACGTGCGTTTGCAGGACTTATCTTTACTGACAGAGCAAGCCCAACGCCTCAGCTTAATGTTAGATCGCCAAGCAACATTTAGCTTTAGCTAATTTACACCAGTAATTTTGTATTTCTATTTTGTTTAAATTGTGTTTTTTGATAGATGAAGAATTGCTTAATTTAATGTGTGCAGTGACAACTGTATTTAAACCAAAAGGCAAAACATAATGAATATTTTTGAAGAACGAGAATCTAATGTCAGAAGTTATTGCCGTAGTTTTCCAGTTTTGTTTCACCGGGCAAAAGGTTCGTTTATTTATTCCGAATCAGGAGAAGCATATATTGATTTTTTATCAGGTGCAGGTGCTTTAAATTATGGGCATAACAATGATTACATTAAACAAAAGGTGATATCGTATTTAGAAGCAGATGCGATCGCTCATGGATTAGATTTGTACACCTCTGCAAAAGAAAGATTTTTATCTAAGTTTTCTGAGAAAGTTCTTGTTCCCAAAAATTTAAACTATCGGCTGCAATTTTGCGGTTCTACTGGAACAAATGCTGTAGAAGCTGCCTTAAAACTAGCCAGAAAAATTAAAAAAAGATCGGGTATATTTTCCTTTATGGGGGCTTATCATGGCATGACATTAGGGAGCTTATCTATTAGCGGTAATCTTGACATTAAAGCTGGGGCATTTGGCACATCAAACAACGTCACTTTCATGCCCTACCCTTACGGTTTTATGAATACTTTTGACACTATAGAATTTATAGAATCGGTGCTAAATGATGTCAATTCAGGAATTGAGAAACCCGCCGCAATTATTTTTGAAACCGTGCAAGCAGAGGGCGGGGTAATTGTCGCACCCATAGAGTGGATGCAAAAACTAAGAAAGTTATGTGACAAGCATGATATTTTATTAATTTGTGATGATATTCAAGTAGGTTGCGGTCGTACAGGGTCATTCTTTTCCTTTGAAAGAGCGAATATTGTACCGGATATGGTAATCCTTTCAAAATCTATTAGTGGCTACGGTTTTCCGATGTCATTATTGTTATTAAAACCAGAATTAGATGTTTGGGAACCTGGCGAACATAATGGAACTTTTCGAGGAAATCAACTAGCTTTTGTTGGTGCTTCTGCGGCTTTAGAATATCGAGAAATTAATAATCTTGAGCAGGAAGTTAAAATCAAAGAAGCTTTTTTGCAAAAGTTTTTACTTGACAAAATAGCTTTAATAAGTGAAAAAATAAAGATACGTGGAATCGGGCTAATTTGGGGTATTGATATTGCCGATTTAAACGATAAATATTTAGCTACAAAAATTATTTCTCGTTGTTTTGAGCTAGGATTAATTATTGAAAAAACAGGCAGAAACGACTCTGTTATCAAAATTTTACCGTCTTTGACAATTGAGATGCCTATTTTGGAAAAAGGCTGTATAACACTCGAAAAAGCTTTTAAAAATTGCTTAGTAAGTAACTGAATAGTTTAAAAAACATTAGCTGATAGGTAATAAAAATGGTTGTATTGAGTAGTAATAAAGTAGTGGCTGAGGAGCTATTTTCTCAAAAAATATATTGGTTAAATCAATTATCTAAAGAGTTGCCCGAAACAAGCTTAGTTGCGGATTACGTCAGACCTAAAAGTTACACTGGTAAAAATAAATCAATTAGCTTTCAGTTACCAAAGATTTTATCGGCAAATATTAGTAAAACAACCAACAATTCCTATTTATCTATTTATCTAATATTGTTGTCTACTCTCAGTACATTAGTTAGTAAATATACTAAAAACACGGATGTTATCATCGGCTCACCCATATACAAGCTTGTAGAATTTAATGAAGATACAAATAAACTTGTACCTTTGCGGATTGATGTAAATCCAGAACTAACATTTAAAGATTTTTTACTTCAGGTTAAAGATACAACAATTACTGCTTATAGTCAGCAAAACTATCCAATTGATGAATTATTCCAGTTATTAAACTTACCATCTAGTTCTAATCGCCACCCTATTACTGATATCGCCATTTGTTTAGAAAATATCCATGATTTAGACTATTTGGCGGATAATAATAACGATTTGACATTTGTATTTAATGTTAAGGACGATGAAATATTTGGCAGATTAGATTATAATGAGAGTCTTTTTACTGAAGCAGTTGTCCAATATATTATCAAATACTATAACAATGCTCTTGAGTGTGTCGTTAACAATTTTGATATAAAACTTGCAAATATCTCCTGTTTAGCAACAGACGATAAGCAACATTTATTAGAAGCCTTTAACAATAAAGTTAAGCAATACCCTATAGAACAAACAATAAATGAGTTATTTGAACAACAAGTAAACCAAACACCAAATAGAATTGCTGTTGACGATTCAAACGGTCAATTAACCTATGATGAGTTGAATAAAAAAGCTAATCAACTTGCTAGACTCCTACTAAGTTTAGGAATTACTAAAGGAGAAATTGTCGGAATTCTTAAAGAGCGAGATATTAATTTTTTGATAAGTATACTTGCTATTCACAAAGCTGGTGGGGCTTATGTACCGATTGATAGTCAATACCCACAAGATAGAATTAAATACATGGTATCTAATAGCGAGGCTAGGATTGTTTTAACAGATTCTATTTGTTTAGATACTTTAATAAGTTTAAAAGAAAACTGCCCCAAATTAAAAGCTTTAATCTGTTTAGATCGACTTAATAACAACAAATTTTCTAAAGCCATCGATCTTGATGTTTATAGTCAATCAGATTTTCATCATTTACCACCAGAAAACTTAGTGAAAAATTACGCAGGAACAGATCCAGCTTATATGCTGTATACCTCTGGTTCGACGGGTTTACCTAAAGGTGCAATAGTTAGACATGATGGAGCGATTAATCATATATATGCTCAATTTGATGAATTAAAACTAACAGAAGATTTTTGTTTTCTGCAAAGTGCGCCAGCTTCCACCGATGTTTCGGTATGGCAGTTTTTAGCGCCCTTACTAATTGGCGGTCAGACAGTTATAGTTAATACTGAATCAGGCTTTGTTCCTGACAAATTATTTAAAGTTATCCAGCAAAAAAGCATAACTGTGGTTGAATTAGTCCCCGCAGTTTTTGGCGGCTTAATAGACTATATTTTTCAACTACCACCAGAACAAAGAGCATTACCTAACTTAAGGTGGATGATGGTAGCTGGAGAACCTGTTTCAGTCAAGCGCGTAAATCAGTGGTTAAATTTATATCCTTCAATTAGCATCGCTAATGCGTATGGGCCAACAGAAGCTGCGGATGATATTACGCAATTTATTATCGACAAACCACTACCAGAAAATCAACGCACTGTTCCTATCGGTCAACCCTTAACTAACTTAAATCTCTATATTCTCGACCGAGAAATGCAATTAGTACCGATAGGATTTCCGGGGGAAATTTGTGTATCGGGAATTGGCGTAGGAGATGGCTATTGGAAAAATGAAACAAAAACTAAATCCAGCTTTGTACCCAATCCCTTTATCAATCCAACCAAAAAATTACCAGAAGGTAATAAGGATTTAATTTACAAAACTGGAGATTTAGGCAGGTGGCTACCAGATGGAAATATTGAGTTTTTAGGACGTATCGACAACCAAGTCAAAATTCGCGGTTTTCGCGTTGAACTTGCAGAAATTGAAACCCTGCTATATCAACATCCAGAGGTGAGAGAGACAGTAGTTGTAGCTAGGGAAAATAATCGCGATCGCATTTTAGTAGCTTACATCGTCCCGCAATTAGATAGTCAAGATGCCCCCGACAGCCTTATAGCAGAACTAAGGAGTTTTCTTAAAGCAAGATTACCCTTGCAGATGATACCCTCAGCTTTTGTAGTCTTAGAGAGTTTACCTCTTGCTCCTAGTGGAAAAGTAGACCGCCGCTCTTTACCTGTACCTGAGTTTACACAATTGCAAAACGAAACTACTCTTGTTGCTCCTACTACGCCCGTTCAAGAAATATTAGTAGGAATTTGGGCGGAAGTTTTAGGGCTGGAAAAGATAGGCATTCACAACAACTTTTTTGAGTTGGGCGGACACTCCCTGCTGGCTACGCGCGTTATTTCTAAGGTTCGCCAGGTTTTTGAAGTTGAACTGCCTTTACGTCGCTTATTTGAGCAGCCAACAGTCGGAGGATTAGCAACATTAATCGAGCAAGCGATCGCAGTAGGGATAGGTTTAGATTCTCCCCCTATTGAACGCACCTCTAGAGACAAACAATTAGTTTTATCTTTTGCTCAACAACGTTTGTGGTTTTTAACCCAGCTACAACCAGATAGCCCCTTTAATAACCTATCGGCGGCTTTTCGCTTGCAAGGTCAACTTAACTACCAAGCATTGCAAGAAAGCCTCAACGAAATAGTCCGCCGTCATGAAGTCTTACGCACCAACTTTAAGACCATTGCCGGAAAACCTGTACAAATCGTCTCATCAGAAACAAAACTGTTGTTGCCAATAGTCGATTTGAGCGAACTATCTGCGGATTTACAACAAATTCAGAGCGAACAACTAGCACAAATAGAAGCCCAACAGCCTTTCAACCTGCAAACTGATTTAACAATCCGGGCGAAGTTATTAAAGCTTGGCGAACAAGAACATATAGTTTTATTGACCTTACATCACATTGCCTCTGATGGTTGGTCAATTGGTGTGTTTGGGCGCGAACTATCAGTGCTTTATCAAGCTTACTGCGAGCGCAAACCCTCCCCTCTACCAGAACTACCAATTCAATACGCAGACTTTGCAGCTTGGCAAAGACAATGGTTAGTAGGAACAACCCTAGCATCTCAGCTTGCTTACTGGCGAAAGCATTTAGACGGCGCACCTACACTTATAGAATTGCCGACAGACTATCCAAGACCTGCTATCCAGTCTTTCCGGGGTGCTGACTATACTTTTGAGATTTCACAAGAACAATCTGCGGCGCTCAAAACCTTAAGTCAGCAACAAGGGTGTACTTTGTTTATGACGCTACTTGCAGCTTTTAAAACTCTGCTGTATCGCTATACGGGAAGTGAGGATATTGTTGTTGGTTCTCCTATCGCCAATCGCAACCGCGACCAAATCGAAGGCTTAATTGGCTTTTTCGTCAATACCTTAGTATTGCGAACTCAGTTTGCAGGCAATCTTAGCTTTGAGGAATTGTTAAATCGGGTGCGGGAGGTAGCAATAGGTGCGTATTCCTATCAAGATTTACCTTTTGACGTACTAGTGGAAGAATTGCAACCCCAGCGTTCTTTGAGTTATACACCTTTATTTCAAGTAATGTTTGTGCTGCAAAATGCACCGATGTCAGACATAGAATTATCGGGCTTGAACTTGAATCTAATCGAAAGTGATAGCGGTACGGCAAAGTTTGACCTAACTATGTTTGTAGAAGATACAGATGCAGGATTAGTAGCAACTTTTGAATACAATACTGACTTGTTTGAGGCAGCTACTATACAGCGAATGGCGGGGCATTTGCAGACATTACTATCGGGCATTGTTGCCGATCCTCAACAGCAGCTTTGGGAGTTACCACTATTAACCGAAGCGGAGAAAGCGCAGTTGGCAAAGTGGAACGATACCCAAATTGAATATCCGCCACATTGCATTCATCAGCTATTTGAGGCGCAAGTAGAACGTACACCCGATGCTATAGCTGTAGTTTGTGCAGATCGACAGTTGACTTATAAAGAGTTGAACTGGCGAGCTAATCAACTAGCTTACTATTTGCAAAAGCTGGGTGTCAGCACAGAAACGATTGTAGGAATTTGTGTAGAACCTTCCTTAGATGCGATCGTTGGGTTACTAGGAATCCTCAAGGCTGGTGGCGCATATTTGCCACTAGACCCGGCTTATCCAGTACAGCGTTTAGCTTTTATGGTATCGGATGCCCGACTGTCGTTAGTCATTAGTCAGCGATCGCTAGCTAATAGCTTTGAACAAATACCTGTTGTCTGCTTAGATACAGACTGGGATAGAATCGCTCAACAAAGTCAAGAAAACCCTGTTTGCAATACAACACCAGACAATCTTGCTTATGTAATTTATACTTCTGGTTCTACGGGCAAACCAAAAGGAGTTTTGGGACTACATCGAGGTGCAATTAACCGTTTTCAATGGATGTGGCAAACTTACCCATTTACCGGGGGAGAGGTGTGTTGCCAAAAAACATCATTAAACTTTGTAGACTCTGTTTGGGAGACTTTTGGCGCTTTACTGCAAGGAGTAAAAACTGTAATTGTTGGCGATCGCATTGTCAAAAATCCCCAGCAATTTATCGAAACCCTTGCCAACCATCACGTCACCCGACTGGTGCTTGTTCCTTCATTACTGCGCGTGTTGTTAAACAGCGACTTGCAAGCAAAACTACCAAAATTAAAGTTATGGATAACCAGTGGCGAAGCACTCTCAACCGATTTATTGCAACACTTTCGCCAGAAGAAAATGCCCGACTGTATCCTTTTAAATCTTTACGGTTCTTCGGAAGTGTCTGCGGACGTTACTTGCTACAGAGTCAGCAGCCAAGATGAGACTATTGCGATCGGACGACCGATCGCTAATACCCAAATTCATCTGCTAGATCGAAACTTACAGCCTGTTCCTGTGGGTGTAACTGGCGAACTTTATATCAGTGGGAAAGGATTAGCTAGAGGCTATCTGCATCAGCCAGAATTAACGGCGGAGCGATTTATCAACAATAGGTTGTATAAAACTGGAGACTTAGCCCGTTACCGAGTCGATGGCAATTTAGAATTTTTGGGACGAAGCGATCGCCAAGTTAAGCTACGCGGTTTCCGTGTAGAACTAGAAGAAATTGCCGCCGTATTGCGCCAACATCCAAACGTAAAAGAGGCGGTTGTTGTCGCCAGGGAAGAACAACAACAGTTAATAGCTTATGTCGTTGGCGAAGCACCACAGAGCGCATTGCAACAGCTATTAAAAGAGCATCTACCCGAATATATGATGCCATCGGCTTTTGTCATGTTAGAAGCTTTGCCACTACTACCCAATGGCAAGGTAGACTATCAAGCGCTCCCAGTTCCAGAGGGGGTACGTCCCGAACTAGAGCAAGGTTTACAGCTTCCGCAAACTGAATTTGAACAAGCTATTGCTGACATTTGGCAAGAAGTTCTACGGATTGATGAAGTAGGCATACATGATAATTTCTTTGAGCTTGGGGGTCATTCGTTACTTTTAATTCAGGTTCATAGCCAGCTTCAACAAAGGTTTCAACGCGATTTGTCTTTAGTTGAGATGTTTCAGTACCCAACTATTAGTCAGTTAACAAAGTTTTTCACTCAAGAGTCGATCCAAACATCTCTCGGACAAAATACTCGCGCCCTAGAAAGTAGGTCAGCTTCAACTCAGCGTCGTAAAGAAATTAGACAAAAGTTTCGGAAAAAATCTCCTTAGATTCTCCTCATCGCACAGAAAACACATAAATCATTTTTCCGACTATCAGAAAAAAACCAAGCAAATTAGATATTTAATTTGCGTTCTCAGTGAAGTCAACTAATTGGATAACAATATGACATTAATTAAATCCGAAGCCCCAATCCAAGATAACTTTGTTGAGACTGAGCCAGCATTACAATATGAAATTGAAAACCAAGTAATGCAATTATTTAATCTGTCGAGTCAATCAAACTCAATAGAAGAACATACAAATGAGTTAGTTAACCAGTTATCTTGCATTTTTCTTAAAGAGGGAGACAACAACACTAACATTGACTTAAACTCTTTAGCGGCGAACTTTTGCGATAGCAAAATTCCCAGCCAACCTGTTGATTTTGAAAATTATCTTGAATATTTATCTGAATATGTCGTTGCTAATTCAATCAACACTGCTTCTCCAAGATTTATCGGTCACATGACTTCGGCGCTGCCCTATTTTGTGCGACCGTTGGCTAAACTGATGACAGTAATGAATCAAAATTCTGTAAAAGTTGAAACTGCCAAATCTTTGAGTTTTTACGAACGTCAAGCTTTGGCAATGATGCACCGACAAATTTACAACTTTCCAGACAACTTTTACACCAAACATATTCAAAATAGTCAAAGTACCCTAGGGATATTATCGTCCGGTGGGACAACAGCAAATATTACCGCTATGTGGTGCGCTCGAAATGCTGTTTTAGGGGCTAAAAATGGTTTTTTGGGTGTAGAAAAAGAAGGTTTAACCGCAGCCCTGAATTTTTACGGTTACAAAGGAGCGGCAATAATTGGCTCGGAATTGATGCACTTTTCCTTTGATAAAGCCGCCGACTTATTAGGTATTGGCGATCGCGGTTTAATTAAAGTTCCAGTTGATAGTAACAATCGAGTCAAATTGCCTTCGCTACGTCAAGCTGTAGCCCAATGTCAGGAGCAAAATTTGTGTGTAATTGCGATCGTTGGCATTGCTGGTACTACAGATTCCGGTGGGGTAGATTCGCTGTCAGATATTGCCGAAATTGCCCATGCTGCTAATATTCATTTTCATGTAGATGCGGCTTGGGGTGGCCCGCTAATTTTTTCCCGACAACATCGACACAAACTTGCAGGTATAGAACAAGCTGATTCTGTCACCATTGACGGACACAAACAACTTTATTTACCAATGGGTATTGGAATGTTATTTTTGCGCGAACCGCAAACAGCAAAAGTAATTGAAAAACAAGCCAGCTATACCATGCGCAAGGGTTCTTTCGATTTGGGCAAACGCGCTTTAGAAGGTTCGCGTCCAGGGATGGCATTGTTTTTACACGCTGGATTAAATCTAATTGGGAGTAAGGGCTATGAATTTTTGATTGATGAAGGCATGAGAAAAACTCAGTATATGACAGCGCGAATTTGTGCCATGCCCGAATTTGAACTATTAGCTGAACCTGACACTAACTTAATAGTATATCGATATATACCAGAGCAATTAAGAGAAGCTACTGACCAACAAAAATTGACAGAAATTGATAATTTACAAATCAGTCAATTCAACCAACAACTGCAAAAAATGCAGCGTCAAGCTAATCGTACTTTTATCTCTCGAACTACAAAAACCATCATTTGCTGCGGCAAACAAATTCCGATTATTGCTTTACGTGCGGTAATAGCAAACCCGCTTACTACTGAGGTTGATATTGACGCAGTTTTAAACGATCAAAGCCAGATTGCTGCAAACATTTCTCTATCAGCCAATGAAATTATTGTCTAAAAGCTCTTTGAGATTTTGGCTTTGGTAATTAAAAAATATCAGACCCCTTGCACGAATCGAGGAGCGCCCCCTAAATCCCCCGTTTCTTGGGGGACTTAAGATTCAATTCCCTCCAAGAAACGGGAAGCAAAAAATTATTTACCCAAGAAATCTATTGAGATACCACGACATCAAGACACGATGAAAAATAAGTTTTTATACATTCTGACGATGCAGGTAAAACATTATGGTTAGTTCGGATGAAATAGCAATTATTGGTATGACTGGTCGATTTCCTGGCGCAAAAAATGTTGATGTTTTTTGGCAAAATTTACGAGATGGATTAGAATCAATTTCTGTTTTCACTGATGAAGAACTAAAAGCATCCGGAGTAAGAGCCACAGTAATAAACGATCCTAATTATGTAAAAGCAGGCGGTGTATTGACAGATATAGAGTTATTTGATGCGGCTTTCTTTGGTATTAGTCCCAAAGAAGCAGAAATCATAGATCCGCAACATCGCCTATTTATAGAATGCGTTTGGGAAGCTTTAGAAAATGCTGGGTACAATTCGGAAACTTATGGCGGTCAAATTGGGCTATTTGCTGGTACAACTTTAAGTTCTTACTTATTGACTAATCTATTTTCTAACTTTTATACCGATCTAGATTTACTAAAACCCGCAGAGACATTTCAAATTTTTGTTGGTAATGATAAAGACCATCTTTCCACCCAAATTTCTTATAAGCTAAACCTAAAAGGCCCAAGTGTTAACGTTCAAACAGCCTGTTCTACATCATTAGTTGCCGTCCATTTTGCCTGTCAAAGTTTACTAAATGGTGAAAGCGATATTGCTCTAGGTGGTGGTGTTTCAATAACAGTGCCACAAACAACAGGCTACTACTACGAAACCGGAGGCATCCTTTCGGCAGATGGTCGCTGTCGAGCCTTTGATGCCAACGCTAGTGGCACTATTTTTGGTAATGGGTTGGGTGTAGTAGTTTTAAAACGATTAGAAGATGCGATCGCAGATGGCGATTATATTCATGCAGTTATTAAAGGTTCGGCAATTAATAATGATGGCTCTTTAAAAGTTGGCTATACAGCCCCCAGCGTAGATGGGCAAACCGCAGTCATTTTAGAAGCTTTGGCTTTAGCTGACGTAGAACCAGAAACTATTTCTTATATTGAAACTCATGGTACTGGGACGGCTTTAGGAGATCCGATAGAAATTGCGGCGCTAACGAAAGCTTTTCGTACCAGCACTGACAAAAAAGGCTTCTGTGCGATCGCATCTGCAAAAACTAATGTCGGACACTTGAATGCTGCTGCTGGTGTAGCTGGTTTAATTAAAACCGTTCAAGCTCTTAAACATCAACAAATACCTCCTAACCTCCACTTCAAAGCGCCCAATCCTCAAATAGATTTTGCCAATAGTCCTTTCTACGTTAATACCACTCTTTCAAAATGGCAGACTAATGACACGCCTCGCCGAGCGGGTATTAGTTCTTTTGGAATTGGCGGAACTAATGCTCATGTAATCTTAGAGGAAGCGCCAGAGGTACGCGAAAACAAGAATGCACAGATACAAGATCGAAATTACCAGCTATTATGTTTATCCGCTAAAACGGAGAATGCCCTTGAGGAAATAACAGCTAATCTAGCTACCCATTTACAACAGCATCCCGAACTCAACTTAGCTGATGTTGCTTATACTCTCAGCATTGGTAGGAGGGCTTTTGATTATCGCCGCACCGTCGTTTGTCACGATCTTGACGATGCAATCAAAACCTTAACTACCCTAGATCCTCAAAGAGTTTTTACTCATTACAAAAAGCCTTGCAACCGCCCAATTGTTTTGATGTTTTCTGGACAGGGGACGCAGTATGTAAACATGGCGCGGGATCTGTACGAGGTTGAGCCAATATTTCAAGAGCAAGTAGATGTATGTGCAGACATCCTTAAACCGCACTTGGGGCTAGATTTGCGTCAGATACTTTACCCCGACGAACAACAAATAGAAACAGCCTCAGTGCAACTGCAACAAACAGAAATAGCCCAACCTGCGATTTTTGTCATTGAGTATGCGATCGCCAAATTATGGATGGCTTGGGGAGTGCGCCCCACCGCCGCAATCGGTCACAGTATAGGTGAGTATGTAGCCGCTACTTTGGCTGGCGTGTTCTGTTTGGAAGATGCTTTAGCTTTGGTTGCAGCTAGGGGAAAACTAATGCAACAACAACCTTCAGGAAGTATGTTAGCTGTCCCATTACCAGAAACAGATGTACAAGCCTTTTTGAGTAAAGAACTTTCTCTAGCGGCGATTAACAGTCCATCCGCTTGCGTAATTTCTGGGAAAAGTGAAGCTATAGAGACGTTACAGAACTACTTAGCTACCAAAGGCATAAATTGCCGCCGCCTACATACATCTCATGCCTTTCATTCTCCCATGATGGAGCCTGTAATTGAGCCTTTTACTCTCGCACTCAAAAAAGTTAGCTTGAAATCGCCTCAAATCCCTTTTATTTCTAATCTTACTGGAACGTGGATTACGAACAATGAAGCTACAGATCCAAGTTATTGGAGTCAACATCTGCGCTCTTGCGTCAAATTTTCGGCGGGATTATCTGAGTTATTAAAACAGCCAGAATGTATTTTTCTCGAAGTTGGTTCAGGCAGAGTATTAAGTACATTAACCAAACAGCATTTAGCACCCGATGCTAAACAAATTGTACTAACATCCTTACCTCATCCTCAAGAACAACAGTCAGATGTTGCCTTTTTATTAAACACCTTAGCTCGGCTTTGGATGGCAGGAATAGAAGTAGATTGGACTACATTTTACACTCACAAACAACGTTATCGTCTGCCATTGCCTACTTACCCTTTTGAGCGTCAGCGTTATTGGATTGAAGCAAAATCATTATTAAATGAATTAAGTCAAGTTGTTGCTACCAGCGTAAATTTGCAAGCTGCGGAAGTAAGAAATTCATCTTCCCACTATTCAAGACCAAAACTTGGTAACTCTTATATTGCTCCAACTAATGAATTGGAAGAAGAAATCGCCAAGATTTGGCAAGAAGTTTTAAGAATCGAGCAAATTGGTATTTACGATAATTTCTTTGAACTAGGGGGAGATTCTTTAATTGCTACTCAACTAGCTTCACGATTGAAAGCATGCTTTCCGGTGGAACTAACGTTGCAAGACCTTCTACTGCGAGCCTTAACTATTGCCAAGCAAGCAGAAATGATTGAAGCACTTTTGTTAGCAAAAATTGAAGAATTATCCGAAGAAGAAGTACAAGCTATTTTGAATTAAAACAATGAATAAATCATCTGTATCACCTGCTAAAAAAGCGCTCTTAGAGAAGTGGAAAAAAGGCAAATCTCAAGCTGAGACTATTCCCCAGCGTCAAAACTCCCAGCCTGTACCTTTATCCTTTTCACAACAGAGGCTATGGTTTATCGACCAACTTTATCAAGGAAGTTCTTTTTATAATATTGCTAGTATCCTACATTTAAAAGGATTGCTAAACTTAGAGGCACTCCAACAAAGTTTCAACGAGATTATTAACCGACACGAAGCTTGGCGCACAGTATTTGTAACTGTGGATGAGCAGCCAATGCAAGTAATATTGCCTAAATTAGATTGGGATTTACCAATCGTCAATATTGATTACTTATCAGATAAAGATTGGGAATTAGAAGTTAAACAAATCGGCATTCAAGAAGCTCAAAAACCTTTTAATTTAGCAACAGACGCATTGGTAAGAGCAACTTTGCTCAAGCGCAGTAAAGCAGAACATATATTGCTTTTGACCATACATCACATTGTTACCGATGGGTGGTCTATGAATGTGTTTGCCCAAGAATTAGCAACGCTATATGCTGCTTTTTCTCAGGGTAATCCTTCCCCCTTAGCTGTACTTCCCATCCAGTACGCAGATTTTACTATTTGGCAACGCGATCGCCTGCAAGGAAAACTACTCGAAACTCAACTTAATTACTGGAAGCAACACTTGGGGGGTAAGCTACCAGTGCTACAGTTACCTACCGATTATCCGCGCCCAACTGTTGCTACCTTTAAGGGTGCAAAACAATATTTTACATTCTCCAAAATGTTGACTAAAGCACTAAATGAGTTTAGCCAACAAGAAGGATGTACTTTATTTATGACGCTGCTGGCGGCGTTTAACACCTTACTTTACCGCTATACAGAGCAAGAAGATATTTTAGTAGGTTCGGCAATTGCTAATCGCAATCGAGCCGAATTAGAAGGGTTAATTGGCTTATTTGTCAATAATTTAGTGTTGCGTAACAACTTAAGTGGCGATCCTAGTTTTCGAGAATTTTTAATTAGGGTAAAAAATGTTACTCTCAGCGCTTATGCCCATCAAGATGTACCTTTTGAGAAAATAGTAGCAGAACTACAACCGGAGCGAGACTTAAGCCGTAATCCTCTGTTTCAGGTAATGTTTATGCTGCAAAATGCACCAACACTTGTTGAAGATATTGCTGGTTTAACTTTACGTGCTTTAGAGGTTGATAATGGTAGGTCTGAGTTTGATATTTCAGTGTCAATGTCCGAATCTCAGCAAGAGTTAACTGGGTTTTTGGAGTACAGTACAGATTTATTTGATTCAGTTACAATTGGCAGATTTATCGAGCATTTTCAAACTTTACTAGAAAGCATTGTTACTAATCCTAATCAAAATATCTCAAAATTACCGTTACTAACTGCCAAAGAGCAACAGTTATTAGTATGGAATAATACCCGCGCTGATTATCCTCGCGAAGCATCTTTACATCAGTTATTTGAAAAACAAGTTGAATTATCTCCTAACGCTGTAGCATTAATTACTCAGTCAGAACAGCTAACCTATCAGCAACTTAACTACAAAGTAAATCAGCTTGCTAATTATTTAATCAAGTTAGGAGTCACGACCGAAACTATTGTAGCTGTTTGTCTAGAACGCTCTGTAGATACGATCGTGGCGATTCTAGCGATTTTAAAAGCTGGCGGTGCTTATCTTCCCCTAGACCCCAATTATCCAGTTGAGCGGCTTCAGTTTACGGTTTCTGATTCTCAAGTGTCATTAGTAATTAGTTATGCATCCCTAGCAAATCGCTGGGAAAACGTAAAAGTTATTGCTTTAGATACGGAGGAGAAAAATATTCAACAAGAAAGTCAAGAGAATCCCCCAAGTATATCTGGTGGAGACAATCTTGCTTACGCGATTTATACTTCTGGTTCGAGTGGAACTCCTAAAGGTGTTCTCGGTACGCATCGCGGTACAGTCAACGGTTTACATTGGCTGTGGAAAGCTTATCCTTTCGCAGTTGGGGAAGTTTGTTGTCAAAAAACAGCTATTAGTTTTGTAGATTCAGTATGGGAAATTTTTGCTCCTTTATTACAAGGAGTTCCTACAGTTATTATTGCTGATGCGATCGCACTAGACCCCCAACTTTTCCTAGAAACTCTTGCATATCACCACGTTTCGCGCCTCGTGCTTGTTCCCTCATTGCTGCGGGTACTCCTCAATACTTATAGTCATCTCACGCAAAATTTGTCTTATCTAAAGCTGTGGATAGCTAGTGGAGAAGCACTTACTGTTGACTTGGTACAAAATTTTAAGAACCTGCTACCAAAAGCAAAACTAATTAACCTTTACGGTTCTTCGGAAGTTTCTGCAAATGCGACTTGTTACGACACCAGTTTATTGAATGCACAATCGTTAACTGTTCCAATTGGCTATCCCATAGCTAACACTCAAATTTATACCTTAGATCGTCATTTGCAACTTGCTCCTACAGGAGTAACCGGGGAACTGTACGTTAGCGGCGATGGATTAGCAAAAAGCTACTTGCATCGCAATGAACTAACGGAAGAAAGGTTTGTTGAGTCTGCTTTTTTGCCAGGAATAAAGCTATATAAAACTGGAGATTTAGCACGCTATCTCAATAACGGTCAACTTGAATATTTGGGTCGCTGTGATGACCAAATTAAAATTCGCGGCTTTCGGATAGAGTTAGGAGAAATTGCCAATGCGATCGCTCAACACCCATCTGTACAAAATTCTATCGTCATCACTCATATTGATACTCAACAAGATAAGTTTTTAGTTGCTTATGTCGTTACTAATAGAGAAAATATACCCCAAATAAAACAATACTTGCAGCAAAAACTCCCAGCTTTTATGATGCCGTCTACTTTTGTAGCATTAGATGAATTACCACTTACACCAAATGGAAAAATAGATAAACAAGCACTTCTATCTAATGATATAATTCAGGATAAATTTACTAAAGCTTTTGTTGCTCCTCGGAACTTTACCGAATTAGCATTAACAAAAATTTGGCAACAACTCCTCAATATTAACTCGGTTGGCGTTACAGACAATTTTTTTGATTTAGGCGGACATTCTTTTTTAGCTGTACGCTTAATAGCTCAAATTTACGAGCGGTTTGGACATAACCTTGCGTTATCAATTTTGTTTGAAAATGCCACAATTGAAAAACTGGCAAAAATTGTTAATCAGCCAGTTAGTTTAAGTTATGGCTCACCTTTAGTAGCAATTCAATCCTCTGGTTCTCGCCGTCCCTTCTTCTGCGTTCATGCAGCCGGAGGAGATGTTAATAATTATCTAATATTAGCAAGAAAGTTAGGTATAGACCAACCATTTTATGCTTTAGAACAAACACTTAATTACCCAGAATTCCATCAACTTTCTGTAGAAGAAACAGCAACTTACTACCTCAAAGAAATTCAAAATTTACAGCCACAAGGCCCATATCTGTTGGGTGGCTGGTGTTACGGCGGTATAATTGCCTTTGAAATGGCACAACAATTACAAAAACAAAACGAAACTGTTGATTTACTTGTAATAATTGATGCCATATTACCAAAAACCGTTATTCCCTCAACCAAAGATGATGATGCTAAATTAATTCTGCGTCTTGCTGAAGCGATAAAGAATTGGTTTGATATAGACTTCGCTGTTTCCTATCTTGAATTACAAGATTTAACCCTCAAAGAGCAATTCTATTTGTTATTTGGTAAAGCCAATCTCAACATCAGCGATTTAGAAATGGAGCAGCATCTTCTAAGCTATCAGCTTTTTAAAGCGCATATTCAAGCTATGCGAAACTATGTACCACAGGTTTATTCCCAGGAAATTACTTTAGTAAAAGCTGGTGAGATAATTACTCACGATTTTGAAACTGTTGAGTTTCATAGTGATGATTCCTTATTAGGCTGGGGTAAATATTCACAAAAACCTATCAATATGATAGATATTCCGGGCAATCATTTCTCAATATTTAATGAGCCTTATATTCAAGAACTAGCTAATCATTTAAAAAAACTCCTCAATCACGCTTAATAAGATAAATGCGAATGAAGATAACTTGCAACTACACAAAGTTAATCTGTACAGAATTTTAGTTTGCAGGATTAGAAGCAAATAAAACCTCCAGTGAAATAACTACCTATATATCTTATGAAAATACCTGAAGTTCAAAAAACTCCTTTCTGGGTTCACTTGATTAAAATAGCAAACGATCCTCTCAACCATCTTGATACAATTACCAAAGACTACGGCGATATTTTTACTATCAAATTTGGTTCAACGCCAATAGTATTTGCCAGCAACCCCCAGGCAATTAAACAGATTTTTACTAATACCAAAGAGATTAAATCTCCTGGTGAATTAAATGAAGAAATGGCTTTAATTACCGGAGATCGAGGCTTACTACAACTTGATGGTTTGCGTCACAAACATCGCCGCAAGTTGATAATGCCAGCTTTTCACGGGGTGAAGATGCAAGCGCAAGGAAAACTGATTTGCGATCGCACAGAAAAAGTTATGAATCAGTATTTGGTCGGAAAAACCTTTACAGCCTACCCAACTATTGAAGATATTACTTTACAAATAGGTTTAGAAGTTGTGCTGGGCTTGAGTGAAGGAGAGCGCTACGAACAACTCAAACAACTACTTCCGGCGGTACTTAAATGGATGCGATCGCCCCTAATGCAAATTACCTCCGCTTTCCCCTTTCTACAACGAGATTTGGGGCAATGGAGTCCCTGGGGATACTTAATGCACCTGCGGGAGCAAATTTTTCAACTACTATACGCCGAAGTCCAAGAACGTCGCGCTCAAGCAGATGGCGATCGTACTGATATTTTATCTGAATTGATATTTGCCCGCGATGAGATGGGCGAACCCATGGCAGACGAAGAAGTACGCGATCTCTTACTCTCTCCTCTATTTGCTGCTCAAGATGCCTCCGCCGTTGCCATAACTTGGCTATTGTACTGGGTTCATCGTCTACCGGAAGTACGCGATCGCCTACTTAAAGAATTATCCAGTTTTGGTGACTCTCCTAACCCCTTGAGCGTTGTTCAACTTCCTTACCTTAGCGCTGTCTGTAATGAAGCTTTGCGGATTTACCCCACGCAGTTGTTTACCTTTTCCCGTCGGGTAGAATCACCAACGGAAATTATGGGTTACAAGTTGAGTCCAAAAACCTTAATTATGGGCTGTATTTATCTCACTCATCAACGGGAAGATTTGTACCCCCCCCCT
>Ga0181464_1000187_pt1 | contig 22039 bp, 25 predicted proteins | sample InSIn2gowninarea_FD_119074 | JGI IMG/M metagenome (GOLD analysis project Ga0181464, IMG submission 119074) | Clean room microbial communities from NASA Spacecraft Assembly Facility at Jet Propulsion Laboratory, Pasadena, California, USA -... ...
GCTAATGCAACCAATGTTTTGAAAATGCTAGTATATAAATGTTGCAAAGTTGTCAATATATCTAAATACTTCTTTAGAGTAATGGCAGTAAAAGAGACATTTCTTAAAGTAGGAATCCAAGGGTGTACAAAATTTAAGTTTGTAGAGAAAGTTAGAATGCTCGATGAGCCTACCGCCGCCGCTTTAGGTTATGGTATGGCGGATAAAGAAAATTTGCTCGTAATTGATTTTGGCGGCGGAACATTAGATTTATCTTTAGTAAGAGTAGATCCAAGCATTCAAGCGGGTAAAACTCCTTTAGGGTTTTTACTTAAATTTGGGCAAAAGTCTTTAGCGGAAAAATCCGGGCAAAAACTAAAAATCGCCCGCGTCCTAGCCAAAGCTGGGCAAAATTTGGGCGGTACAGATATCGATAATTGGTTAGTCGAATACTTCAACACTACTCAAGGATTAGCCGCTACGTCGCTCGTTGCAAGGCTGGCGGAGCGAGTAAAAATTCAACTATCTTCCCAACAGCAAGCAAGTGAAGTTTATTTTGATGATGAAACCCTAGACAGTTACGAATTAGAACTAAACCGCGACACTTTAGAAACCATCCTCAAAGAACATCAGTTTTTTGAGCAACTAGACGACTGTATGACGCAGCTATTGTATCAAGCGCGGCGACAAGGTTTAGAAATAGCCGATATTAATGCAGTGCTATTAGTTGGCGGTACTTCACAAATGCCTATAGTGCAAAACTGGGTGCAAAAATACTTCGATCCAGCCTTAATAAGTAACCAAAAACCCTTTGAAGCGATCGCATCTGGCGCACTTCAACTAAATCAAGGTGTGGAAGTAAAAGACTTTCTCTATCACAGCTACGGTGTGCGTTATTGGGATAGGCGCAATAATCGCCACAATTGGCATCCTTTAATTAAAATCGGACAACCTTACCCAATGCAAGATCCTGTAGAGCTAGTATTGGGTGCTTCAGTGGAAAATCAGCCAAGTATTGAATTAATTATTGGCGAATTGGGAAGCGAAACGGGAGCAACGGAAGTTTATTATGATGGCGAGATGTTGATTACTCGTCGCCAGAAAGACAGCCAAATTCAAGTACAGCCATTGAACGATAAGGATGATGCAGCAACCATTGCTCAATTAACGCCCCCAGGATTTCCGGGAAGCGATCGCATTCGAGTGTTATTCTACGTTGACGCGCAGCGTTTTTTAAGAATGACTGTTGAAGATTTGCTCACAAATCAAACTTTATTAGAAGATCGATTAGTTACACAGTTGAGTTAATAAATATTCCAAAATCTATGGGTTATTTATTACTTACAAAACGGTGAGATCCCCCCTAACCCCCATTAAAAAGGGGGGTTAGGGGGGATCTCTGAATATTGCATTTTTACTTCAACTTTCTTGACTCAATAGTAAATTCGGGGATTTGCTCAAGTTCCCGCTCTACAAGATTATATTGTTCGCAAACCAAACTTAAACGGTTAGAAACCGCACTTTTAACTTCATTCACCGAATGAGTTAAATCTCCTTGGAAAAGTACCAACGTATTGTATTGCGGTTTTATACAGCCAACTTGTTTTTTACCGTGACGCAATACTAATTCGCCGCCTTCTATCTCTGATGGAACTTGCACGTACAAAACACTTACAATCGCAGGAGGAGCGATAGTTTTGCAATACGATCGCAAACTGCGATCTATATGTGGATCTACACGCGAACCTTGGTTTAACACCAAAGGATTGAGATAAAAGGCGTTGCAGTCTTGTTGTAAAGCAATACTGAGATAGTTTTTAAAAAACGGAAAATAGCGTTCAACTTCGCTAATATGCGACCTTTGAAACACAACAGAAAACCCCTTTGTTGCTACAAAATCGCGGTTGAGATTGTTTACTGCTAAATATGGACAAGCTAAAATCTTGGACTGTAACTTTGTTAGGTAATTAGGCTTAAATGTGTTCTGTACGGTGCTGTAATAACTCATAGATCGGTCTGATTTAGGCTCGGCGGCAAAAATGATATTTTATAGCTGTCGCAGCAAAGTTTGACATCGAAGTGCGATCGCCTCCCAATCTCCCGCATCTACCAATTGCTGAGGAAATAACTCTCTCGAAAGTCCTACAGCGATCGCACCCGCACTTAAAAACTCTTTCGCATTATCAACTGTTACCCCTCCAGTGGGAATTAGCGGTATGTGTCCCAAGGGTGCTTGCAGGCTTTTAATGTAGCTTGCTCCCCCTACTGCTTGCACTGGAAACACTTTTACACAACTTGCGCCTGCATTCCAAGCGGTGACAATTTCTGTCGGTGACAGCGCCCCCGGTATAATTGGTATATCTCCCGCTTTTGCAATCATTGCTATATCGGTATGGGGTGTAAATAAAAATTGCGCTCCCGATGCGATCGCTTGCTTTTGTTGTTTTAGGTTTAGTAGCGTTCCCGTACCAATCGCACAACTTGGCAACTCGTCACGCAATTGGGAAATTGTTTCAGATGCGCGATCGCTATTCCAAGTAATTTCGATTAAGTTTACTCCTCCCTCCGCTACAGCTTTTGCCATTTGTAAAGATAAATCTTTTTGCTGAGAGCGGATAACAGCAATTAGTTTATTTTTTTGCAACAAAGATAACCAATTTTGGCTAGATATTTTCATTTTTTAAAATACCTATACAACGAAGCAACTTTTATTTTTGGAATACAGCTTTTATTCAGCCTCAAGAGCGAGCTATTTCAGCCATCAGAAGGATGAAACTATTTGTGTATATTCTTACTCTACAGAAGTAGGTAATATTTTGTATCAGATAAAACTATGCCCCTTTACAAGCTTGAAGATTTCGATCCGCAATACCGTCAAACCTTTAACGGTGAAGATGTTAAATCAATGGATCTCTATACTGAAAGTGGTAATCATATCGGTAAAATAGCCGATGCTTTAGTAGACAACGAAGGTCGGTTTCGGTATTTAGTTATTGATACAGGTATAGAAAATTCAAGCAAGCAAATATTATTACCTATAGGGCTTTCGCGGATCGATTATAACGCCCAGCGTGTTTATGTAGATGGTTTAAGTAAAGAACAAGTAGAACGCCTACCAGAATACAACGACCGAATTGTAGTTGATTACGACTACGAGGAGCAAGTTCGGGGCGTATATCGCCAAAATCCTTCGCCCCAATCTGTCGATCGTAGCACTTATAATTATCAGCAAGAACCTTCTTTATACGACTTAAGCGAAGAAAATCATCAAACTTTCAAGCTATACGAAGAAAGATTAATTGCTAATAAAAGTCGGGTTAAAACTGGTGAAGTAGCAGTTAGCAAACATATTGAGACTGAAACAGCAGTTGTTTCTGTACCAATTACTAAAGAAAGAGTAGTTATTGAACGCTCAACGCCTTCCACTGTAGGTCAAATAGTTTCTCCTAGCGAAATTGATTTTCAATCTGGGGAAGTAGCCCGGATTGAATTGTACGAAGAAAAACCAGAATTTCATAAAGAAACTTTTGTCCGTGAAGAAGTCCGAGTAACAAAAGTTGTCGATCGAGATACTGTAGAAGCTCAAGAAACAATCCGCCGAGAAGAATTAGATATTAATACTGAAGGTAATCCAACTATGACTTCAGATACATCGCTCTTAAATGAAAATCTTTAAGTAACGATCAAATAAGCGTTTAATAGTTGACTAACCAAAAAACAGTTTAAGCAAAAGAAAACTTTTGCTTGAACGCACGATTTACTAATATTCAAATTTTTGCAAAATTCTGTATGGCACTTTATAAGTTAGATGAATTTTATCCCAACTATCAAGAAGAATTGTTTGATGGTGAAGACATTAAAGGTCTTGATGTTTATGCCGGAAAATCCGATGATAAAATTGGTAGTATAGAGAATGCGTTAGTTGACGAGCAAGGTTGCTTTCGGTATTTTGTAATTGATACAGGATTTTGGATTTTTGGAAAAAAAGTCTTACTACCAGTTGGTAAATGTCATATTGATGCTAAAGCAAAACGGATAAATGCCATAGGTATTAGCAACAAAAAACAAATAGAAGACTTACCCGAATATCACGAGAGCAAAACTCCCGATCGCAAATACGAGGAGCAGGTAAAACAAGTTTATCATCCTCCAGTCATGAAGTCTTTAGAAGAACCTACTGTAAACTCACTTCCCAATCTTCCGCCTTTAACAGCAAGCAGTTACACAGAACGTAGCGCAAAAAGCGATCGCTCCAACTATGACTATCAACAAGATCCATCTTTGTATAACTTAGATCCTGACAATCATCAAACTCTTAAGTTATACGAAGAAAGGCTAGTTACAAACAAAAAACGTCAGCAAACTGGGGAAGTAGTTCTTGCCAAGCACGTTGAAACTGAAACTGCTAAAGTTTCTTTACCCCTAGAAAAAGACCGGATTGTAATTGAACGTAGCACTCCTAAAAATAGCAAAGTAACTTCTGTTAAAGATGCAAGTTTTCAAGAAGGAGAAATAGTTAGGATGAAGGTTTATGAAGAAACTGCTGATGTTCATAAAGAAGCCTTTATCCGCGAAGAAGTAACAATCAAAAAAGAAGTAGATGTCGATACAGTCAAAGCTCAAGAAACCTTACGCCGAGAGGAACTAGATATTGATACTAGAGGTCGTCTAGATATTGATACTCAAAACAGCTAATGTTTTTTGCAATCGTTCCAATCTAGTCTTCTTAGAATATATTAAGAAGATTAGATTGGTATTTTGTTTGTCAAAATAACTAAACCAATATTTTTAAATAGATAAATTAATTATCACCAAATAACAATATTTGCAGCTATCTATTAATTTTTATTACAGAGTAAGTATCTACCTTTTGTAGTCAATCAAATATAAATAAGTCATTCATTGGGAAGATGGAAAAACCATAATATCTTAATAAATTATTGAAGTGTAGAGCAAAAAATAGGGGATTTAGATTATGGCATTAGTAAAAATTCAAGATTACGATCCAGATTACCGCGATAGTTTAGGTGACTCCGATCTCAAAGGCATGGGAGTATATACCCAAGCAGACGAAAAGATCGGCACTATTCACGACATTTTAGTAGATGAAGAAGGGCAGTTCCGTTACTTAGTAGTAGATTTAGGTTTTTGGATTTTCGGCAAACAAGTTTTACTACCAGTTGGACGCTCTCAGATCGACCAAAATAGCGATCGCGTTTATGCAATTGGTATGACTAGAGAGCAAGCTGAGAACCTACCAGAATTTAGCGATCGCCTAGCTTTAGATTACGATTACGAAGAAAAAGTTAGAGGTGTATATCGTACACCCGCCGTTGGGGCTTCTACAAGCGCCGTAACCGACACTGCTGCCCCTGTGGACATCGCCATGCCTCTAGAATCCTCTGCGCCACTAGATGTTGCTTCTACTGCTGGTATGACTGGTGCTAGTACAACCCCCACTTATAGCCGCGACACCTATAACTATCAACAAGAGCCTGACTTGTACAACGTCAGAGACACCAACAATCAAACTCTCAAACTATACCAAGAACGCCTAATTGCTAACAAAAAGCGCGTTAAAACTGGCGATGTTACTGTAGGCAAGCACGTTGAAACTGAGACAGCACAAGTATCCGTACCAATCGAAAAAGAGCGTGTGGTAATTGAGCGCGTCACTCCAACCGATGCAGGAGTCGCTGTAAACCCAGGTGAAGCAACGTTCCGCGAAGGCGAAGTAGCTCACGTCGAAATTTATGAAGAAACGGCTGACATTCACAAAGAAGCCTTTGTCAGAGAAGAAATTAAGGTCAGAAAAGAAGTAGAACAGGAAACTGTCGAAGCTAAAGAAACACTACGTCGCGAAGAATTAGACATTAATACTGGTGGAATCCCGGTTGATGAACGCCGCGATCGCATTTAAGCTAGATTAGCAACTTTCTCCAAGCGTCTAGCCTAAGCTGTAGTTAAACAGTTTTGTAGCTAACCTGATGCAGGCAGGACATATATCATGTCCTGCCTGCACTTTTGCAGATGAAACATCCCCTTAATAATTGTCAATTTGCTTTCCTGAAGTTATCATTTGTTTTTATTGAACAGCTTGAAAATAAACGTATAAAATCAATAGGTAGTAATAAATATGAATAGTTCTGATAATAATTTTTCTGAGTACGAAGATACCAATCGCTTAAATACTGAGTCTTCTAATACACAGGATGAGTCTAAAGAGCAAGACGATAAAAACACTGAATCTTTATTTGAATCGCAAAATTTTCTAAGTCAATCATCTGATGATGATTTAATGAGCTTATTTGCAAGTTCTGGGATGTTAGAAGGGGATAACACCGAACTATTTAATAATCCCGAAATGATGGCAATGGGAGAAGAAGCAGAATTATTTAACACTCCTGCAATTCCAAAAGAAATAAGTGAAATGGACTTGTTTAACAATCCCGAAATGATGGCAATGGGAGACGAAATTAATTTATTTGCCACTTCCGAAGTCCCAGGGGAAACAAGTGAAATGGACTTGTTTAACAATCCCGAAATGATGTCTATGGGAGACGAAACTAATCTATTTGTCACTCCAGAGATGAGCGCAACAGCAGCAGAAGAAGCTGAGTTATTTAATGTGTCTCAAATCCCAGGGGAAACAAGTGAAATGGACTTGTTTAACAATCCCGAAATGATGGCAATGGGAGACGAAACTAATCTATTTGCCACTTCCGAAGTCCCAGGGGAAACAAGTGAAATGGACTTGTTTAATAATCCCGAAATGATGTCTATGGGAGACGAAACTAATCTATTTGTCACTCCAGAGATGAGCGCAACAGCAGCAGAAGAAGCTGAGTTATTTAATGTGTCTCAAATCCCAGGGGAAACAAGTGAAATGGACTTGTTTAACAATCCCGAAATGATGTCTATGGGAGACGAAACTAATCTATTTGTCACTCCAGAGATGAGCGCAACAGCAGCAGAAGAAACCGATTTGTTTGCTACTTCTCAAATCCCAGGGGAAACAAGTGAAATGGACTTGTTTAATAATCCCGAAATGATGTCTATGGGAGACGAAAATAATTTATTTGCTACTCCAGAGATGATGTCTATGAGTGAGGAAGCTAGTGATATGGACGTGTTTGCTACTCCAGAGATGATGTCTATGAGTGAGGACGCTGATTTACTAGCTACGCCCGAAATGATATCTATGGAAGACGAGGCTAATCTATTTGCTACTCCAGAAATGATGTCTATGAGTGAGGAAGCTAGTGATATGGACGTGTTTGCTACTCCAGAGATGATGTCTATGAGTGAGGACGCTGATTTACTAGCTACGCCCGAAATGATATCTATGGAAGACGAGGCTAATCTATTTGCTACTCCAGAAATGATGTCTATGAGTGAGGAAGCTAGTGATATGGACGTGTTTGCTACTCCAGAGATGATGTCTATGAGTGAGGACGCTGATTTACTGGCTACGCCCGAAATGATATCTACGGGTGATAGTCAAGCAGACGAAATAGAAAAAGAAACCAGTGAGATAGATTTGCTTGCCTATCATGATTTAGCAGCGCAAACCGATGATATAAACCAATTTACAGAGGTAACAACAAACAGCGAACTAGATTCAAGACAACAGCCAGAAATGGGACAAGAAACAGATGACATGAATCTAGGTTTGGGTTTAGGAGCAGCAGCTATAGCTGCCGTTGGTGCAAGTATCCCTTTACTGGAAGAACGGCTAATAGTAGATGTTAATAAGCAAAAAATTGGTGAGATAGTTGTTAGAAAAGAGATTGAAACGGAGATGATCCAAGTTCCAGTCAGACGCGAAAAATTGATTGTGGAACAAGTAGGTGAAGAAACTATCCAACTTGCACAGATCGATTTAGGAAACAGTGAAATTCAAGGAGTTGAGTTAGCAACAAATACGGCTTCAGTTGGCAGCGTAGCTACGCTCAATGAAATGATTGTATCAGGCGAATTCACCTCAGCGAAGATAGCAAGTTTACTGCTAAATGCGATCGCTCTTGAACGCAAGCAAGGATGCAAAAAAATCAGAATCCAAATCGTTGTAGATGACGCGGAGCGTCAGCAAACCTATCAAGAATGGGTAGATCGTTGCTCAATTAAACCATCACAAAACTAAAAACCAGCAACACCACTAATTAATTGCATTAAAAAAGCAGGGTGATTCTAGTTTTAGAATCACCCTGCTTTGTATATCTATTACTTATGCTAACGACGCAGTTTTTACATCGCTGTTTGCTAACAATTCTTGTAACTCATCAGCATCTACAGTCTCTTTCTCAATTAGCATATTTGCCAAAGTATCGAGAATGTGACGGTTGCTAACTAGCACTTCTTTAGCTCTACGGTAAGCTACATCTACAAGCTTGCGTACCTCATCATCAATAGCGGCGGCGGTTTCTTCCGAGAAATCGCGCTCGGCGACAATATCCCGACCGAGGAACATATTGCCTTGCTGACGACCTAAAGCAACTTGTCCTAAGCGATCGCTCATGCCAAATCGAGTTACCATTTGACGAGCTACTCTTGCTACTTGTTGCAAGTCATTAGATGCGCCTGTTGTGACTTCTTCCTCACCAAAGATCAATTCTTCAGTAATGCGACCGCCTAAAGCTACAGCCATTTGATTCTCTAAGTAAGAGCGGCTGTATAGTCCTGTATCCATCCGATCTTCGCTAGGGGTAAACCAAGTTAAACCACCTGCACGACCGCGAGGAATAATGCTAATTTTCTGTACGGGGTCGTAGTCTGGCATTAACGCGCCAACTAAAGCATGACCTGCTTCGTGGTAAGCAACCAAAGTTTTGCGCTTTTCGCTCATTACCCGGTCTTTCTTCTCTGGGCCTGCTAGGACGCGATCTATGGCATCGTTAACTTCATCCATCGAGATTTCGGTCAAACTGCGACGCGCTGCCAAAATTGCCGCTTCGTTGAGCAAGTTAGACAAATCTGCTCCTGTAAACCCAGGAGTCCGCCGAGCAATTCTGTCTAGGTCTACGTCTTTAGCTAAAGTTTTGCCGCGAGAGTGAACTTTCAGTATTTCCGCGCGTCCGGCGTAATCGGGGCGATCTACCACTACTTGGCGATCGAAACGACCGGGACGTAGTAAGGCTGAATCTAGTACGTCTGGGCGGTTAGTAGCAGCAATAAGAATAATTCCTGTATTGCCTTCAAAACCATCCATTTCAGTAAGCAACTGGTTTAAAGTTTGCTCTCGTTCGTCATTACCACCACCTAAGCCTGCACCCCGTTGGCGACCTACCGCGTCGATTTCATCAATAAAGACGATACAAGGAGCATTAGCTTTAGCTTGCTCAAATAAATCGCGGACGCGGGAAGCACCTACACCGACGAACATTTCCACAAATTCAGAACCAGAAATTGAGAAGAAAGGAACTCCAGCTTCTCCAGCTACCGCACGCGCTAACAGGGTTTTACCAGTTCCGGGAGGCCCTACTAATAATACGCCTTTAGGAATTTTTGCACCTACTGCCGTGAAACGATCAGCATTTTTAAGGAAGTCTACAACTTCGTTAAGCTCTAGCTTTGCTTGATCGATCCCCGCTACATCGCCAAAAGTTATTTGGGTTTGCGGCTCCATTTGAACTCTAGCTTTTGATTTGCCAAAATTCATTGCCTGACTGCCAGGGCCGCTTTGAGCGCGTCGGAGCAAGAAAAACAATCCCACTAATAACAGCACTGGTAAAAATATGCTGCTGAGTAATCTAAACAAGGTACTATCGTCAGTTTGAGGAGCAACTTCTATATCAACGTTATTTTTGCTCAGTATATCGATTAAGTCAGGATCGTTAAGTAAATTTACTATTCTTTTTTCACCGTCTTGGGGTGTTACTTTGGCTCTAGTGCGATCGGCACTAAGACTTACACGCTCAACTTTGCCTTGTTGAACTTCTTGAATAAATTGACTATATCGCCATGTTTCTCGGCTTTGGGGTTGCTTTTCAAAAAATGCTGTTCCCAATGCCAAAACTACAATGCCTAGCAGAACGTAAAGCCCCGCGTTTCTCCAGCGTTTATTCACCGAGGTTTTTCCTCCTAACCTTAATTAACTTAAGAAAGTATTTTAAGTTAAATGTTAACTATTCTTAATCTACCTTAGAATTCTAGCAGTTGCCATGTTATAGGATCGCATAGCAACAGAGCTTTTTACTCAACAAACAAACCTTGGAGAATCTTCAAAGCAGGATGGTGGGGATCGTAGTGCTTTTTCGTTGTTTGCTGCGCGATCGCATTAATAGGCATAACTTGAATGACGCTATTGCTATAAGCTATCGCCTCAAAACCTACTACCAGTTCACGCCGCCAAGGGTCTTGTTTTACTTCTAAGTTTTGCTCCTGCAACCATTTAATTAATTGCCTTCGCACAGTTCCCGGCAAAATCCCCGCGTTTAAGGGCGGTGTCCACCAGCAGCCATCTTTCCATCCCCACAGGTTTCCGGTGCTAGTTTCTAACCAATTACCACTCCTTGAGTCTACCAAAATTGCCTCTTGCGCCGAGCGCGATCGCGCCAAATTTTGCGCTAACCATACACTCAAATAATTTCCGGTTTTATGAGCCGCTAGAGTTCGCTCTAGTTCTATAATGTAACCCGCCCTACCATTTTTTTGATCGTTTGTCAAATTTACAGGTAATTCTCTTCCGGTAATCCACTCGCGCCCATCGGGAAAGAGAGTAATGCGGAGAATAGGAAAATATTGTAGCAAACAAGTTGCGCCTTGTCGCACTCGCTCCCAGTTAGGTTGTAGCCAATCAAAAGCTTGCAAACTGGTAGATAAGCGATCGCAATGTCCCGCCCAATTAGTTAGCTTTGAATCTATAGAGTAGTGATACACCCGCATAGTTGTAAAAACTGTTGCGCCGTACAATAGCCCTGGGTCGTCAATTGCTACTTCCAGTCTATTACCTGTAATTAAACTACCGTCATACCAAAACTTTGAAACTGCTTTAAAGTCGGCCATTACCTTGAACGATATGTTTAAGAGTGGTTAACGTCTCTAAACTAATCAAACCGCGCCTTTGTCCTTTTTGGTTAGACATCCCCAAAAACACAGAATCGCCCTGGGATGGATTGCGGGAAAAGCGAGGAGAAGCATTTATATAAGTAGAGGCGCTACTGACTCCCAAAGCAAAATGGCGGCTTTCTTGGTAAGACTCAGTAACAATGCAGTCTGCATGACCGCTACTATGCACATTAATTAAGGCGATCGCAGCTTCCAAATTATCTACTACTTTAAAAGCAACGACTTTCTTTAAGTAAGCGCGATCCCATTCCTCCTCCGCCGCTAATCTTAAGTCAGAAAAAGCCTTACAAAGTTCCTTATCGCCTCTAATTTCAAAACCTTTTTCTTTTAAACTATTCCATAAAGTTACTAGGGAAGACGGTTGGCTAGAGCGATGAATTAATACTTTTTCAATGGCATTTACCGGATCGGGCTGGCTTTGATGGCTATCTAAAATCATTGAGCGTACCATTTCTAAACCGCCCGATACTGCCCAATATAAGTAACAATTGCCCATAGCAGTTTTTAATACGGGGGCGGTAGATTGCCGCATTATCTGCTGTACCATACTCGGACGACCGTAAGGAATGACCAAGTTTAAGTACCGATCTTGAGCGATTAAATCTCTAACTACCGCACTCCCGCCTTCCGTACCTAGCAACTGCACGCTATTATCAGGTAAATCTGTTTCATCTAAAGCAGATTTTAGCGCCTTAGAAATCGCTTCATTAGAATGACTAGCCTCGCTACCGCCGCGTAAAATTAAACTATTACCAGTTTTGATACACAACCCCGCCGCGATCGCTGCCAATTCTGGAAATGCCTCATAAATTAGGGTTATAACTCCTAAGGGCATTAACTGACAGTAAGTTTGCGAGTCTTGAAGTTGATATTCGGCATTTCTTACCCGGCGCAAAGGATCGGGTAACTTCCCCAAGCGCTCCAAAATTTCTATAGTTGCTTGTAAGCGTTCTGGAGTCAGCTTCAGCCAATCTAAAATTAGCTCTGGTACTGCCATTTCGCGGCTGGCTTCCAGGTCTAAAGTATTTGCTTCTAAAATGTCATTGACCGAGCTTTTGAGAGCTTGAGCCATAGCGGAAACAGCGTTACTGCGATCGACTCCCTTGGTAATACTTAGTTTTAAAGATGCTCGATAGGCGCGTTCTACTGTAACCACAGGTTCAATATTTGCAGCCACATTATCTGTCATTTATTAACGCCTGTAAGTCAGCCAATGTATAAATGCTGGTATTATAGCCACAATTAAGGCTCCAAGCGCCCAGATTAAAAAGTTCGCCCCACTCGGTACTTGTAATGCCAATGGTAGCCACGCAAATAGTAATATGACGATCGCGCCTAGGGCTATAGGTAAATAACTTTGTTTTAAGTGCGATTGAGCAGTTATCCAGCGATTTCCTACCCATCGCCAAGTTGGTTTGTGGGGGTAAGTTGTGGACAGTTGCTCTAAAGCATAGCCGTTTTCTTCCACTACAAATATTTTCTGACAGCGATCGCAGCCCATCGCATCGGTGAGGACAATCGGAATTAACCGCCCTTGTCGGCGACAGGGACAGGGGTAGTCAGTATTCAAATCAATTCTTTGCGGCTTTTGAGAAGGCACAAGACTTCGCACTATTGAATAAATAGTTTTTCTTGAGTGTAGCTGAAATATATTTCATTAAACCTAATATATCCAGTCTTCCTCTGCCAAGGGTTCCCGCTTGAGAAGATCGCGACATTGTTGCCATTGGGGTAAATATTTATCCATGTAAGCCCAGAAGATTTTGTTGTGATAGCGTTCGTGGAGGTGTACCAGTTCGTGAACTAAGACGTATTCCAGGCATTCGAGGGGCTTTTTGGCAAGTTCTAAGTTTAACCAGATGCGGCGCTGAGTAATGTTACAACTTCCCCATTTTGTTTTCATCTTTTTGATTCCCCAGTCGCTCACTTCTTTACCAATTATCAATTGCCAGCGATTTAGTAAGTCAGGAATTTGAGATTTTAGCTGGTGGCGATACCATTGGTTTAATACTAAAGCTCGATTTTGGGTGGAAGTACCGGGATTGACAAAAAGCTGGAGCGTGCTGTTATTTGCGATCGCAATTTCATGACATCCCTGGCGTTCAATTACGTCTAAGCGGTAACGCTTGCCAAAAACATAATGACTTTCTCCTGTGACCATTTCCCGCGCCGATTGACGAGGTTGTGCTTGAAAACGCGCTTGTTGTTTTTTAATCCAACCTAAGCGAGAAATCACCGCTAGGCGTACGTTGTCATCGCTCAAGTGCTTGGGTACAGCCACCCGGACACGACCATAGGGCGGATAAATAGACAGATGCAGGTTTTTAATAGACTTCCGTACTACCTGCACAGGTATACCGCTAACTAACATTGCCATTGTTACTGATACTCGCGTTGATTTTTTACTAGCTCTACCACTTTTTCAACGTTAATCTTATATCCTGTGGCGGCTTCTCGAACCACTCTAGCAACTTCTCGCTCTTTAAAACGATTGCCTATCCAACTGTCTTTTTTTGTTTCGCGCACAACGTTATCAATGCGGAGTGCTAAGTCTTCATTTTTGCCCAAATTATCGTAGAGTGACTTTTTGGCTGGCGTGTCTAAAGTTGGCGGGTAATGAGTAGTAAAAGGTTGCACAACTTGGTGAGATAGTTGTTTTACTCGATCTAAATAATCTTGGTAGTCAATCGCACTATCCCGGCGTTCTTTAATTAACGCATCAAGCAATTGGGACATTTGCTCGTAGTATTTGGGATTGACGGGATTTTCATCAACTATGGTTTTTCGCAGATTGTTTTCGATAGTTTCCGCCATTGCTTGCGGGTCTTTTTTTAATCCATTGGGTAATCCTTCTAGCGCCTCTAGCCCACCAGTAACAATTAATTCTACTAAACCTAGTTCTCTAAACTCTGAGAAAACCGCACTGTCATCGGCGCGAATGTAACTATCTAACAAGTGACGCATGGCGCTTTCGTAGCGTTTCCTATCTAAGTAATCGCCACTGGCAACTTTTATTTCGTCGCGGATGTGGGTGTAGTGAGTGACTTCAGCTTTAATGGCGGCGGTTTCTTGGGGGCTATAACCCGCTTGGGTCATTTCGTTGGTAAGGTTGGCGTAAGCGCGAATTAAGGCGGCGACGGCTTGATACAGGGCGACTCTTTTAGGTTTGTTGGCGGTGATGTCTGCGCCGCAAAAATAATCTAAATAGTCTTTGGTAGCGTGGGGAACTGAAACGGTTTCGCGGGTTGCTTCGAGGCGATCGCTTAATAATCCGGCTACATCGGCGCGCTCGTACCCATCTAATGCGCCGCTTGTATAGTCGCCAATTGCCCCTTCTAAGCGCTGAAATAGGTCTTTGTAGTCCTACAATATAGCCATATTCTTTATCGTCACCGTCTAGGCGGTTGACGCGGCAAATTACTTGAAATAAGCCATGATCTCGCCTCTGCTTATCAATGTATAAGTAAGTAGCTGACTTGCATCAAAACCTGTAATTAGTTTATCTACAACAATTAGCAAACGCATCTGTCCGGGTTCGTCAATAAAGCGCTGTTTGACCTTTTGCTCAAATTCTTCTACCCGATACATGGCTTCGTCTTTGCTTTCGCTGAAGTAATCCGCCAACATTTTGCGGTAAATATCGTACTGCTTTAGTTTTTCGCTCATTCCTTCGCCGCTATCTTCGCCATTAATATCGGCGGGGGATGGTTTATAGTTAGTTGCGATCGCACATTTGCCTGCTAAATCGGTACGGCTGAATAACTCGTAGACTTCACACGCTTGGTAAATGCTGGTACAAACTAACATGGCGTTACCCCGTCCATCCATGAGGCAGGGTTTAGTATCCATATCGAGCAAAATATCTTTAACTATCTGTTCTAGGCGCGATTGGCTAGAAAGTACCTTTTGCAAAGTTCCCCATTTTTGTTTGATTCGGATTTTGGCAATGTCCGATCAGCCACAAGTTTTAGCTTCACATTGGTCAATTTTTTGAAGTGAAGTGAGGTGTTGATAGATATCGCGGGCTTCTTAGCGCAAATCTAGCACCACGCCATCGGCGACAGCTTCATCAAATTTGTAGGTGTGAATATAACTCCCAAAGATTTCAATACTTTTTTGCTTGTCTTGTTTTAATAGCGGCGTAGCTGTAAAACCGATAAATGTGGCGTTAGGTAAAATTGCCTTCATGGCATCGTGGAGTTTTCCCGATTGGGTACGGTGACATTCATCGACAAATATAAATAGGTCGCCTTTGGGTTTAAAGTTACTGGGTAGCTTGGTTTTTAGGTCTTGGATAAATTGGTCTGTAGCAATATTTGCTTGATTGCTGTTGCCGAATTTGTGAACCAACGAGCAGATTAGCCAAGGAGTTGTTTTGTTAAGGGTAACAAGCAAATTTGCGCCGCTAACAGTGCGATAAATGTCTTCATCTACGCCTTTAAAGACTTTTTCGATTTGTTCGTCTAGTTCTGTGCGATCGGTAATAATTAGCGCTCGCGCATCGGTGACATTTTTGCGTATCCATTTAGCCAGCCACACCATAACTAAACTTTTGCCCGAACCTTGGGTATGCCAAATAATCCCCCCTTCATGGCGCTGAATGTACTGCTGGGCGGCTTGAATGCCGAAATATTGGTTAGGGCGGCAAGTTTTTTTAGTACCGGAGTCAAAAACTATAAAGTCGTGGATAATTTCTAAAAATCGGGTTTTGTTGCGAAGCAAACTGAGATGAGAGTCAAGGGAATTATCAACGGATTCTTTCCATTGCAAGTAATATTTTTCAGGAGTTTCAATTGTGCCATACCGCAAACCTTGAGTATCGTTACCCGCCATTGCTAATTGCAGAGTAGTAAAAAAGGGGCGAATAAAAGCTTTTTTTTGGTTGTCGAGGTTTTGGCGGATACCTTCGCCGATCGCAATACTAGATCGTTTTAGCTCTAAAATCCCCAAGGCGATACCGTTTACATACAAAACAATATCGGGGCGTTTTTTGATTTCACCTTTAATTGTGACTTCTTGGGCGATCGCAAAGTGGTTATTTTCTGGCTGTTTCCAATCAATTAGCCAAATAGTTTTATTTGGCTGTCCCGCACCTTCTTTAACTTTGACTCCGTAGCGCAGGAGGTGATAGATGGCTTTATTCGCATCGTAGAGGTTTTGACCTTCGCCAAAAGTAGCAGCTTTGTCTAGTTCGCGGAGAGTTTTATCAATTAAATTATCGCTTGCGCCTTGCTGTTGCAACTATTGACTGAGTAAGTCAGGTTCGATGTTGCGGTTATTGGCGCGGGTGTCCCAGTTGCCAAGGTAGTTGTAACCTAATTGTTCAAACAATTTAACGACGCGATTTTGAGTTATGCGCTCAAGTTGTCCGACAATGCTCACAGGGTTGCTTCCTTGGTTTGAATTTTAAACTTACTCTGTCAATCGCTCAGTTATAGCAACGGTTTCTTATAAAACGGTAGGTTTTTCTATCTAAATCAAGAAATTTGAAAAAATCCATCAGCTTCAACAGAGGGTAAAAACTTACGGGTATTGGGGGGTAGTTTTTCTAAAAATAAAACGATACACCATTGTTTTAAGTTATCTAGAAAAGCCACCGAAGGCACAACAATCGCTTGAGTTGGGGTCGTATTGCGAACAAAGTTTGCTGTAAAACGGGCAATATTTTTATCTTTAAAACAATCTGGTGCTGTTTCTAAAGAAAGCTCGGCCCAAACCTTTGCATTTGTTAAGTCAAGAACCTACTCTAGTTCGACTTTAAAGCGAAAAACCTGACGGCGATAAGTTTGGGCTGCAAGTTTTGGTGTACGGTCAACGGTAAAATGTCGGACGTATTCAGCCAAAGCAATATTTTTTTCTTTTGCTAGATAAAGTGTTGGTTCTCCTGCAATATTCCAGCGATTTTCATTACTACGATTGCAGTATTTAAAATCGTATATATCGTAAGACTTGCCAGGAGTATCCGGGATGTGTCGGACAGCGTGACTTATCCAGGGAAGTATATAAGCCTAGAGGGGCATAGTTTAGTAACCCGATCCCTAATAATGCGAATACGATTTTCTATTGACGAGCCTTGCATTTTTTCGAGGATTTCTGAGTCAAGCATTTTTCGCTTCCTGAGTCGAACTATAAACTCATTTCTCAATTTTTTTAAGGCGAATCCGTCCGGTCAAGAATTCTTGCATCATCCCTTGTTTGATAGCTTGGGTTTTAGCAAGGCGAGATTCTAAAACAGAAATCGCATTATCCATATCCGAGAGTACAAGTGCGATCGCTCTTTGTTCAGAAATTGACGGGAGAGGAACTAATAAGTGGCTATATTCATTTCCGTTGATTCCAGTCTGACCACTACGCAAAGATAACACTTGCGCCAGTTCGAGCAAAAACTAAATCACCGTCTTCGAGATAATATTGCTCAGAATTATGCTGATTAACACTGACCAACACATCTGGTTCAAAGTAACCAAATTCAGATATATCGGTAATTCTGATATAAGCTGGCAAGTTATTACGATACGGAACAGCAACAGTATTAATTCCGTATTGTGGACTGCTTTCTAACAGATTCTTTAGTTGTTTAACTTCCCAATCTTCAGGAATCAAACCGATCGCACTTTCTTTATAACCTTGTCCCTCACCAAACCCCGGTAAGCGTTTTTTGCCTGTAAGAAGTTGCTACATAGTAGCGGTTTTGAGGTCGCGTTTTTTGGCAATTAGCTTACCTAGGGCGGCTATTAGGGCATCTACGTTAGATAAAGCTTGAGAGAGCGATCCGTTGTTCTTCAAATGATTTTGGATACGCTAGGTTCAGCTTTTTGAGATTATCTTGATTAATATTAGTGTTGGCGCTGACAGTGCTGTTAGCAATAACGTTTTGTCTAAACGTTTCTTCTGAATAACAGTAGGTTTTAAAATTTGTTTCTAATTTTCTATCATCCCTAAAACGTATTAGAAATTCTGAATAAACAGTATTTGGCAAGTTTTTAGTAACAACAGTAGTTAAACCAACGCCAGATGGTTTGAGAGACGAGCTTATAAAAAGGATATCTCCTTCTTTTAACTCGTAAACTTTTTTTTCAGCCTTATTGGAGTTTACCAGTCCGAGATGTTTAATGTCTGAAATTGAACTAATACCAAACACATCCATAAGGTTTATAAAGGGCGCTCCATCATAAGATTTACAAAGGGCGATCCATGTCCAAAGTCTTCACTACGTTTGTTAATTCCATTCTTAAACTTACCCAGGCTACCAAGTTTCTGCACTTCCCAATCTTAGCGATCGCCTCCGCCTCACCAAGATCGAGTTCATTACTCAGTACTTCAACAATTGTGCGGTCTCCAACTGAGCAAGTTTGAACCCACTCAAAAGTTTGAACTTCTCTTGCTCCAGCAACTAAAAAAGTAGGGTCAGTCAGTTCTCGATAAACCACATCTGGGATAATAATTGTTTAATAAAGTTGCTGAAGTAAATAGAGAGAATTAATCGCCGCAAGGTTATTAATTACGGATGTATCGCTAACAATAATCACAACCTACCCATTTACCGCAGATTTTTAACATCTTGTTCAAAATCCTCTACATCGTCATGGATAGAAATTTGACGGCTTGCCAATAAATGTTGGAATGCAACGCGATTCATTCCAGCAAACCGACTTGCCTGACCAAGAGTAAACTTTTCTTTCTGAAACAGCAAAACCGCAATTTCTTGTTTCATTTCCGCTTCAGTCATGCGAGTTGCTGACAAAACATCATCAGAGATTAATATACTCATTGCTTTAGCCTTCTCTCTCAACTTTTATTTTAATAATTAATCTCATCCCAATCCCCGCCAATTTGTGCGACACTGTCGCACAAATTTGAATAAACCTACTTTCCAGGCGATCGCTACCAATCTAACCTCATCCGCCTCAAATGTTCCTCTATCTTGCTCGACAACTCCTCCACCTCCTGTACTAACTGCGGTAAAGGTTCGGCGTAGCGTTCCTCTAGCGTTTTTACCCGATTTGCCAATTGCTGAGTTACCCGCTCAATTTCAGATGCGATCGCACTTTTCAATGTTGCTTGCCATTTATCATCTACTACCAAGGTTTTAATTTCGTCTTCAGTCAGCTTGGGGTATTGAGCAAATACCGCCGCATCTAACGCCGTCTGCTTGTCTCTTAATACTTTTTAGCCTCCGTTTCGCCATCAAACAATTTAAGGTACTTTTTCACTTCTTTATCGCCTTTCAACTTCTTCAATCGCGCCGTAACGGTGGCTTTAGTTACTTTCCTTGTATCGGTTTGAGCTTCATTAAGTAAACCTTCTTCGCCGACGTGTTCCTCAATCAACGCCTCCAACCCCTGCGATTTTGCTTCTACTTCTAGTTGCAACTGGTCGATTTGTGCTTGCTGTGGGGCAAAATAGCGCTCGATTATTAGTTTTGGCGCAATCAAATCCGGCGTTTCTGACTTTTTATCGCCTTTTTTAACTACCAATTGCCGTAACACCTTACCCGCCGCCCAGCCGTCTTGTACCAGCACGTACATATCATCTTGCATCGTCTCCGCCCAGCAATCCATCAATGGCTGATAAATTTCATAACGGCTCAACAAATCTGCCCCTGCAAACCTTGCTAGGAGGTCTTCAGACAGGGTTTTAATAATTCTTTGGGTTTATCAGCGATCGCAATTCCCTTTAATAAAGCATCGTGTTCCTTGCGCCAATCGGTATAAATAGTAATAGAGCGATCGGCAAAGGCACTAAATTCAGGGTGATTGAGAATTGTTGCTTTTACTTGATTTGCTGCTACTAAACTCTTGCTATAACTAGAACGCATACTCGCAGTAAACAGCGTCTTTCGCAAGTTAGGAAACACCGCCCAGTAAGCTTGTAGCGCATTAATATCCGCATCAGGAATCCCGCCATTTAAGCGAGCATCCAGATCGTGCAAGTCTTTGGGTTGACTAGAATCGATGTAGCGCGGAATGTTGAGGTTGTAGTCATTTTTAGCGATTTCCTCTAAGCTAACCATCCGGCTGTAGCGGGGTAACTCCAGCTTGTTGTTAAAAGCATCAACAATTTTGTGAATATTTTGGCTACGCAAGCGGTTTTTGTTGCCATCTTTGCTAAGACCTTTACTAGCATCGACCATAAATAGACCTGCATGATGGCGATCGCTCGTTTTATCGATAACAATAATGCAAGCCGGAATCCCCGTCCCATAAAACAAATTTGCAGGTAAACCGATAATTCCCGAAATATAGCCTTGACGTACCAAATTTTGCCGAATCCGCGCTTCTGCATTGCCGTGAAATAGCACCCCATGCGGCAAAATTACCGACTCCTTACCAGTGTTTAAAGACTTGAGAATGTGCAGCAAAAAAGCATAATCGCCGTTTTTATCCGGTGGCGTACCGTATTCAAATCGCCCAAACTCGTCATCGGTAAGATTAACGCTATTACTCCAAGACTTGTAAGAAAAAGGGGGATTAGCAACAGCAAAGTCAAAAGTTTTCAAACTGCCATCAATGTTTTTCCAGTAAGGAGCGCAAAGCGTATTATCTCGCCAAATTTCGTGACTCGGATAGTTGTGCATAAACATATTCATCCGCGCCAACGCCCAGGTAGAATTGTCCATTTCCTGCCCGTAAATTGTCAACCCGCGCGGCGCTTCATCCGCCACCTTTAGCAATAAAGAACCCGAACCGCAAGTTGGCTCGTATACCGTCCGATCTTGCAGCGTTTGCGCCGTAATCCCAATAAGTTTGGCAAGAATCCGCGACACCTCCGCCGGAGTGTAAAACTGTCCCTTACTCTTGCCCAACTCTGTAGCAAAATGGCGCATCAAATATTCGTAAGCATCCCCCAGCAAGTCATCACCTTCAACGCGGTTAGCGCTCAAATCCATGCCATTGCTACGAGGTTAGACAAGCGATCGACCATTTCCTTACCTTTGTCTAGCTTGTCTTCGTCGTTAAAATCAGCAACGTTAATTACACCTTTTAGATCGTTTTTTGCCGCTAACGCCCCAATAATTTTATTAATTTTGTCGCCAATTTCTTTATCGCCTTTCAGCGCCACCATGTCTTTAAGAGAGCCGCCTTCTGGCACTACAATCGTGCCATCGGGATCGCTAGCGTACTTTCTAACGTACTTCATAAACAGCAGCGTCAGCACGTAATCTTTATATTGGGATGCGTCCATACCGCCGCGCAACTCATCGCAGCTAGACCACAACGCGCTATAAAGTTCCGTCTTTTTAACCGCCATTTAGTCGCAAATCCAAAATATAGAAGGCTAGATTACAGATTGGGGAATAGTGCGATCGCGCAAGCTATGCTAATGTTGCCCGTTCTCCAATAACCAACTCTAGCTTATTGTTGAAGGTTTTTGATTGACTGCAACGCCGTATCAATAATTATTTATTCCCCCAGAATTGGGGGTTATGGGGCGTTATTTCTAATAATTCTAAGCGGGTAACGCGATTCGAACGCGCGACTTTCACCTTGGCAAGGTGACGCTCTACCACTGAGCTATACCCGCAGTCTTTGACGTGCGAAACTTATTCTCTCAAACTTTTAAGAAAATGTCAAGCTTTCTATCTAAACTATTCTGCCGCCAATTCACTTAGCTGCGCCGAGGCACTTTTTAACGATGAGGGCAATGGATTGTAATCGCTGTTGGCGCGCATACTACGCATTAAACTCGCCATTTCTAGCGCATTCATCGCGTAATCCCAACCTTTATTGCTTTTAATCCCTGCTCTTTCCATTGCTTGCTGCATGGTATCGGTGGTTAAAATGCCAAAAATTACCGGGACTCCTGTTTGAAAACCAACCGCCGCAATCCCTTTAGCAACTTCTCCCGCTACATAGTCAAAATGGGGAGTTTGACCTTTAATCACTGCACCTAAACAAATAATCGCATCGTAGCGCCCAGTCAAAGCTACTTGACGGGCGACTAGGGGAACTTCAAAACTACCAGGAACCCAAAAATAATCTACTTGAGTACC
>Ga0181464_1000027_pt1 | contig 22008 bp, 23 predicted proteins | sample InSIn2gowninarea_FD_119074 | JGI IMG/M metagenome (GOLD analysis project Ga0181464, IMG submission 119074) | Clean room microbial communities from NASA Spacecraft Assembly Facility at Jet Propulsion Laboratory, Pasadena, California, USA -... ...
TTGTTAGATTAAATGGGTGTGGAGAAAATTAGTAGAGAACCCAAAATTGTATTTCTAATTAGGAGGGGTGGAGAAATGCTTTAAATGCGAGTTGTTGTCATTCTAATGAAACCCTTTGCAAAGGGGATGTTAAGATTCTGAGAGAGAAGCTAGGCTTGGTAGAGAACACCTTCCTTGTTAAACATTCCCCTACTATAACCAAAAGGAAAGGGCAAGAGAAACAATAATGAGGTTTTTGTTCACAAGTTGTACAAAATATATAGGTGCTATTGATGTTTGAGTGAATAATGGGAGAGATTATTTATGAAATTGTGATAAGGCGCACCTAGTTTTGTCAGAAAGAGGCATATTAATGACAAGTACATCACATTTAGGTAGCATTTGCAAAATAACACCCATGGGTAAGTACAGCCAAAAGGATAATGAATCAATCTAGTCACAGTAAATATCAATATGATAATCCAGGTAAGATGTATTGTCACTTTTCCTGATTTCAGCCCTCTTGGCACCGGTAGGTTACCTATATCCTTGGGAGAGAGATAAGGTGGTTCCTGTAGAAAGGAGACAGCGGACAACAAAATATTCAATTTAATCAATTGGATTATGGTTCGAGCCCCATTTGAGAGTAGTGGGGCTTGGCAATAAGAGATCCAATGATATCTAACCAAGCCATGGAAGCCAAACTGATGTTGAAATATTTGTCCGACAAAGCGGCCTGGTGGAAAGATGGACTTCGCCATAACTATTTCAAACAAAGTCGGTGATAAAAGGATCCCCTGTCTCACCATTCTGCGAGTCCTTGGCCCGTTTCCTTTAGAAACACCTATCATGTATCCCACGCAATGGCAAGTGCATTAAGCTTGGGAAGACAGTATGGACCATCCACCTATTTCTCAAGATGTGTCTCTCTAAGACGTGAAACCATGGATGCTGGATCAAGGTATAACAACCCTTTTCCTTGATGGCACCTTTAAAAGAAACCTGGAATGGCAGGGGCAGGGAGCCTTCATTGACTTCAGATGAAATCAAGAGAGTCGATATTATGGCAGGTTGGTATTTTCATGAACAAACAAGTGAAGGCTCAAGCCCTCTTCAAAGGCCTCCAGCTTCCTGAAGCTCAAGGGGCCTGCTAGGCAACAGTGGTGGGTGATTCAATGATTATTCTAAGAGCTACTCTGCACGTCTCTTCCAAATAGTGATACAAAGCCCATTGGCACAAAATAATTATTAAAAAATGCGGAGCTTCAACAAGATCAAATTCCTTCATGTCTCAAGGCATCAAAATGATCAAATTTCTTGAATCTTCACGTCTCAAGGCATCGAAACGGGAAAAAAAATTTGGGCTCTACGTTAAGCTTGGGTTATTGTCTATTAAATGGGAGCACCTTTCACCTCTCCAACAGTGCAACTTACTCTGGATCTGTCTGGAGCTGGTTTACCCCTAATGGGTGGAAGGTGCCATACTCTGGATCAGTCTGGAGCTGGTTTACCCCTAATGGGTGGAAGGTGCCATACTCTGGATCTGTCTGGAGCTGGTTTACCCCTAATGGGTGGAAGGTGCCATACTTTGGATCTGCAAAGTATCTGTCTGGAGCTAGTCCATAACTCGCTCTGATTATGTATGGCCTAGTCTAATAGGTGGAAGGTGTCATACTCTGGATCAATCTGGAGCTGATTTACCCCTAATGGGTGGAAGGCGCCATACTCTTGATGTGTTTGGAGCTGGTCCATAACTTGGTCTGATTATGTATGATCTGTAACCTAATTGGCACAACCCCAAACAGGCGTCAAAGATGTTGATTGACCACCAAGGCAGAAGGTTGAGGTGAGATCCCATCTAAAGTTGGAAGGAAAGAAACTATGGATAAAATCCTGGCTGCTCCTCTGAATCCAGGGTAGAATAACAGTTAGGAAGTACCCTGCTCTGGTTTCCTCTTGAGCTAGTCCACATGTCACTCTGATCATGTGTGGTTTGTAACATGATTTGGTTGGAACCTATGAACAGACCTCAAAGATGTCGGTAGACTACCAAGGGTAAGATTACGGGGAAACCCGAGAGACCTCAACTCTATCGTGTAGTAAAAACTACATGAGAACATTAAAATATGAGTAGTTCAACTATATTATTATATTTAGTCATACATCAACAGACACAGAAGACAGTTAAAACAAAAAAGAGAACATATAAATTATCTTGGTACTCTGAGAAGTGTGGCAGGGGATTGTAAACTGAACCGTATAAAGCTGCCAAAAGAATTGCGAACTTGTTTTCAAGACAATTGTTGCTTGAGAGAGTGAGACTGAAATATAGCAGAAATTTCAAGCAAATCAAATACTTCCCAGACCTTCAGAGTCGATACAACTGAGATAGGTACAATTTTTAGGAGACACCATTATACCAAATACAACGCAACGTAGGTTACCACGGTTAAAGAGAGGACATCATAACGAAACAACGAATTAAACATGGAACCGTCATTTCTAAAGGAAACAATGGTACCTAAAGCTGTTCGAAACGTTCAAAGGAAGGAGCAAAATGTCATTTATAAGAAAATAGTAAACTTCATCCACAACAACGCTACTTATGGTGGAAATTGTTGGGAAAACCACCACAAGAAAGGAACAAAAAATGGGAAGGCTAGAAATGCAATTATCTTTGCCCTTGAAATGTTTGCTAAAAGGAGAAGAGAGTTCGAAGGAAATTAAAGAACTCAAAAGGCAGTCCTGGGAGTCATCATTGCCCGATTTGAGAGAGCTTCCATTTTTTGAAAGAGTTGTTTTAATTGCACCTCCCCTCTCCATTTTGTTAAAGAGTTGTTTCACTTGTTATGCTAGAGTTGTTCGGTTGTTATGGAGGAAAGGCATTCAACAATTTTCAAATTTGAACCTCTTTAGCATTATAGTGTTCCGCCCCTGATTCAAGCACCTGAAACTCTCTGTTTTATTTACAGGAAAATAAAGAGAGTGTTAGTCTATCTGTGTTTCTCGAGATATAATGCCCCATATCCAAAATACGAAAGCTACAGGAGAACAATTATTACATACTACAATCTCACCATTACAAAGGAGTCGATAAAAGACCAAATGCATTAAATCTTTCCAAGAAATTGCAAAAACATACAATAACACAAGTGAAGATCAAGGTAAATCTGCAGTACATGTTGGATTGGGGATAAAGCCAATATCATAGCATGAGATTGACAATTAAATGAGTTGTAAATAATAATGGAATGATATGGAATTGAATAGCCTACAGGCTGAATATAAACAAGAGAGTTATTATTTCATTGTTATTAATTTATTATAAAATCACATTTTTTAAAACAATAACTATTTTTATTTCAATACCAACCATTAACTAATTTCTAAGAATAATTCTAATTATTGTTGTCCACTTCATCTTCTTTCCATTTCTGTACCATGAGGGAAAAACCCAATACGATTCCTATATCTTAAAATTAACATTAAATATGTCAAAATAGCTCAAGCATATTTTTGCAAACTGAATGGAGCAAAAAATCATATCCTTTTCTAGCATGGAAAACAATCATTACAGACGGATTAAACAAAGTAGAGCGCTTTGAGATCTTCCGCAAATCTTTCAGGAATGTAATAAGAGAAAAATAACACCCATGGGTAAGTACAACCAAAAGGATAATGAATCAATCTAGTCACAGTAAATATCAATATGATAATCCAGATAAGATGTATTGTCACTTTTCCTGATTTCAGCCCTCTTGGCACCGGTAGGTTACCTATATCCTTGGGAGAGAGATAAGGTGGTTCCTGTAGAAAGGAGATAGCGGACAACAAAATATTCAATTTAATCAATTGGATTATGGTTCGAGCCCCATTTGAGAGTAGTGGGGCTTGGCAATAAGAGATCCAATGATATCTAACCAAGCCATGGAAGCCAAACTGTTGTTGAAATATTTGTCCAACAAAGCGGCCTGGTGGAAAGATGGACTTCGCCATAACTATTTCAAACAAAGTCGGTGATAAAAGGATCCCCTGTCTTGCCATTCTGCGAGTCCTTGGCCCGTTTCCTTTGGAAACACCTATCAAGTATCCCACGCAATGGCAAGTGCATTAAGCTTGGGAAGACAGTATGGACCATCCACCTATTTCTCAAGATGTGTCTCTCTAAGACGTGAAACCCTGGATGCTGGATCAAGGTATAACAACCCTTTTCCTTGATGGCACCTTTAAAAGAAACCTGGAATGGCAGGGGCAGGGAGCCTTCATTGACTTCAGATGAAATCAAGAGAGTCGATATTACGGCAGGTTGGTATTTTCATGAACAAACAAGTGAAGGCTCAAGCCCTCTTCAAAGGCCTCCAGCTTCCTGAAGCTCAAGGGGCCTGCTAGGCAACAGTGGTGGGTGATTCAATGATTATTCTAAGAGCTACTGTGCACGTCTCTTCCAAACAGTGATACACAAGTCATTGGCACAAAAGAATTATTAAAAAATGCGGAACTTCAACAAGATCAAATTCCTTATCAGCTGCGAAGCTGGCGGTGCGTCCGTCCCGCTTCTGCTTTCTCATTAACCATTTAGTTTCGCTTCCTCATTAACCGTTCACCGTTCAGTTGAACAGTATAAGATCAACGATCACAGTTCATTCAATCGTCTAACACCATAAATCGACGGTCAACAATAGAACACGGCGGCGGCTGGGGCAATTCATTTCAAATGGGAACGCCTTACGGCGTAATTATGAGCTCTTTAATATATGCATAGTAATTTTTAAAAAGATATAGGATAGTACAACGATTTAGATAGACACATGTCGCATATCATGCAACTTTTTTGTTTTTTTTCAATGTTCTTACTCTGCAATTCCCTCGAACATCTGAATGGGGTTTTCTACATTTTGGAATAGATCGATGATTTCTTTGTAATGTGTGTCACGGTGGATAGATCCAAACACAACATATTTGCTTGCAAGATTTTGGGTAGAGTTGCAAGAAAGTGTGCGCTTTGATTAGCAAATAGACAACGCAGTCTAAATGCTGCTGCTTCTAACACTTCCCTGATCGTCGTGCTGAAGAAATTGCCTCAACCATTGACCCGAGAGCTTGGGATACCTCTTTTGATCAGAAATGAAATCCACGTGATAAAGACCAAATCTAATGGTATACCCAAATGCCCACTCAAAATTATCCAGAAGAGACCACACAAAGTACCCTCGAACATCTGAGCCATTTCTGTGTTAACACACGCATAAATGGTCATCAGTTTAATCAGTTAAACAAATGAAATTCAGTAAAGGCCAATAGCAAGATAATGAAAATCGTGAAAATTTGATCTTACTTGATTGCTGCAGTAAGATAACTCAAACAATCTCCATGAAACCTTATTCTCCTCACATTGTTTAGATTTTCTTGCAGAGTCGATGAGGATTCCTCAGACTCTGGATAGCCTAGAAGGCAAAACAGAGAGATAAGATAAGTACATACTAGGGTTTGACAACCTTCGGCTCAGTTCTTATAGAAAAATAAATCCTCTGAGATATTTACATAAATTTTTTACCGTTCTCTGTGATAATAATAATCGGGTTATCATAGAATTCTTTTACATACTCCACGATTTTCTGAATTCCATGAGGTACCACAAACAAACCATCCATCGCTGTCTGGGAATCATATAAAAATGGAGGAATTGCATGAGCCATTGGCCAAACTGTACTGCAAAAATCACAATTTTCTTTTAAAGAGGTCAAGGACTGGATATTCATGCCCGTTCTCCGATGGAGACTCCGTGGCGCTCTCCAGTTAGATAAACCCTGGAGTCTGGATATAAATATTGTGTGTTGTCAGGGGAAAGGGGAGGAGTGCTTGTTGCATATAAGGTTGTACAGTGAGTGATTAATACCCATATAGTCGAACGATCCTCGAAGTTTCGCAGATAGTTCCGAGGATATGGAGGGTAAGCGCGATCCTAATCTTTCACGCATTTCTTGTGGATAATCTCCAAAAACAATTGGATCCAAAAACCTGCAAACCGTGTAGAAATTAATTTCAACAATTAATATGAAATCCCATTAGCCTTTTTGAGAGAGATCATTCGGATTTTCCACGGTAGAATATGAATTTTTGTGGACGTTTCCACAGTAGAATATAGAATATGAATTTGGTCCAGGTTGGTCCTGATGGTGGAATTTTTTTGGATTCTAAATCTCTACAAAATTCATATTCTACTTTGGGATTTGAAAAATAATTCATATTAGGATTCGAAAGCTCGACAAAATTCATATTCTACTGTGAAAATTCCTAATGATCTCTAAGAAAAACCACAATCTATTCCCATTAGCCTTTGCTATCACAAGGGATACATTAATTTTACACAGACGAGGGTATAACTCAAAGTCATGGCACTCACCATCGGAGATTGAAGGATAAAATTCTGTCAACGGCTGATCTCTCTTCTGGAGAATCTTCCAAGGGTTCGTACCATGGCGCGCTCATAACTAACCCTATAGATCCTCCTTGAATTTTCTGCACACAAATGCTCCGCTCTGATTCAAATTTGACAAACTATATTCACAATATTTGGCGTTATTGTAAGTGCGTGAAAAGATTCCTGACCTAATATTTCTCCCTATATTTCTCCACTGCAGCTGTGTGGGTGAGCAAAACGTGATGTGCAGCTAGATATGGCTCTGCTGACGAGGAATTCCCTGTTATGCAAAAAGAATTGGCGTGAGGGGCAGCACACCTCGTCAGTGGAAATATTCCGATGGTGTATCCCAACGGCACAAACAGAATGATTATTCTAAGAGCTACTATGCACGTCTCTTCCAAATAGTGATACACAGGCCATTGGCACAAAAGAATTATTAAAAAATGCAGAGCTTCAACAAGATCAAATTCCTTATCAGATGCGAAGCTGGCGGTGCGTTCGTCCTGCTTTCGCTTTCTCATTAACCGTTTAGTTTCGCTTCCTCATTAACCTTTCACCGTTCAGTTGAACAGTTTTAGATCAACGATCACAGTTCATTCAATCGTCTAACACAATAAATCAACGGTCAACAATAGAACACGGTGGCGGCTGGGGAAATTCATTTCAAATGGGAACGCCTTACAAAGATATAGGATAGTACAACGATTTAGATAGACACATGTCGCATATCGTGCAACTTTTTTGTTTTTTTTCAATGTTCTTACTCTGCAATTCCCTCGAACATCTGAATGGGGTTTTCTGCATTTTGGAATAGATCGATGATTTCTTTGTAATGTGTGTCACGGTGGATAGATCCAAACACAACATATTTTCTTGCAGGATTTTGGGTAGAGTTGCAGGAAAGTGTGCGCTTTGATTAGCAAATAGACAACGTAGTCTAAATGCTGCTGCTTCTAACACTTCCCTGATCGTCGTGCTGAAGAAATTGCCTCAACCATTGAGCCGAGAGCTTGGGATATCTCTTTTGATCAGAAATGAAATCCACGTGATAAAGACCAAATCTAATGGTATACCCAAATGCCCACTCAAAATTATCCAGAAGAGACCACACAAAGTACCCTCGAACATCTGAGCCATTTATGTGTTAACACACACATAAATGGTCATCAGTTTAATCAGTTAAACAAATGAAATTTAGTAAAGGCCAATAGCAAGATAATGAAAATCGTGAAAATTTGATCTTACTTGATTGCTGCAGTAAGATAACTCAAACAATCTCCATGAAACCTTATTCTCCTCACATCGTTTAGATTTTCTTGCAGAGTCGACGAGGATTCCTCAGACTTTGGATAGCCTAGAAGGAAAAACAGAGAGATAAGATAAGTACATACTAGGGTTTGACAACCTTCGGCTCAGTTCTTATAGAAAAATAAATCCTCTGAGATATTTACATAAATTTTTTACCGTTCTCTGTGATAATAATAATCAGGTTGTCATAGAATTCTTTTACATACTCCACGATTTTCTGAATTCCATGAGGTACCACAAACAAACCATCCATCGCTATCTGGGAATCATATAAAAATGGAGGAATTGCATGAGCCATTGGCCAAACTGTACTGCAAAAATCACAATTTTTTTTTAAAGAGGTCAAGGACTGGATATTCATACCCGTTCTCCGATGGAGACTCCGTGGCACTCTCCAGTCAAATAAACCCTGGAGTCTGGATATAAATATTGCATGTTGTCGGGGGAAAGGGGAGGAGTGCTTGTTGCATATAAGGTTGTATAGTGATTAATACCCATATAGTCGAACGATCCCCGAAGTTTCGCAGATAGTTCTGAGGATATGGAGGGTAAGCGCGATCCTAATCTTTCATGCATTTCTTGTGGATAATCTCCAAAAACAATTGGATCCAAAAACCTGCAAACCGTGTAGAAATTAATTTCAACAATTAATATGAAATCCCATTAGCCTTTTTGAGAGAGATCATTCGGATTTTCCACGGTAGAATATGAATTTTTGTGGACGTTTCCACAGTAGAATATAGAATATGAATTTGGTCCAGGTTGGTCCTGATGGTGGAATTTTTTTGGATTCTAAATCTCTACAAAATTCATATTCTACTTTGGGATTTGAAAAATAATTCATATTAGGATTCGAAAGCTCGACAAAATTCATATTCTACTGTGAAAATTCCTAATGAACTCTAAAAAAACCACAATCTATTCCCATTAGCCTTTGCTATCATAAGGAATACATTAATTTTACACAGACGAGGGTATAACTCAAAGTCATGGCACTCACCATCAGAGATTGAAGGATAAAATTCTGTCAACAGCTGATCTCTCTTCTGGAGAATCTTCCAAGGGTTCGTACCACGGCGCGCTCATAACTAACCCTATAGATACTCCTTGAATTTTCTGCACACAAATGCTCCGCTCTAATTCAAATTTGACAAACTATATTCACAATATTTGGCGTTATTGTAAGTGCATGAAAAGATTCCTGACCTGATATTTCTCCCTATATTTCTCCACTGCAGCTGTGTGGGCGAGAAAAACGTGATGTGCAGCTAGATATGGCTCTGCTGACGAGCAATTCCCTGTTATGCACAAAGAATTGGCATGAGGGGCAGCACACCTCGTCGGTGGAAATATTCCGACGGTGTATCCCAACGGCACAAACAGAATGATTATTCTAATAGCTACTGTGCACGTCTCTTCCAAACAGTGATACACAGGCCATTGGCACAAAAGAATTATTAAAAAATGCGGAGCTTCAACAAGATCAAATTCCTTATCAGCTGCGAAGTTGGCGGTGCTCCCGTCCCGCTTCCGCTTTCTCATTAACCGTTTAGTTTCGCTTCCTCATTAACCTTTCACCATTTAGTTGAACAGTTTTAGATCAACGATCACAGTTCATTCAATCGTCTAACACCATAAATCGACGGTCAACAATAGAACACGGCGGCGGCTGGGGCAATTCATTTCAAATGGGAACGCCTTACGGCGTAATAAATTTGGTATGAAATCTCTTAGGTGGGGGCTCCAAGAACTCTTATTTGTAATGACACTCTGAATAATAGTGTTTACTGATGCATGTGGGTAATTTCCCACATAATTCACATAACAGACATTCAACACTTTGTTACAAGCATGGTAGCATAGTGCTTACTGATGCATGTGGGTAATTTCCCACATAATTCACATAATAGACATTCAACGCTTTGTTACAAGCATGGTAGCATAGCTCTTTAGTATGGATTCCCTTTGAAATAGGGACAATTCACTAAGAGAATGATCGTAAACAACCAAAAATATGGTTTATATTTCCATGTCCATGATTAACCACGTGGCTCACTAAGAAGCTCATGTAACTACCTTGGAACTCATCCCAAGGTTGATTTGACTTCAGCATAACTTAAGGCATGGACATTGGCTTATAATAAAATATTATTATTTGAATTTAGACCCTTTTTAGCCCCTTAAGCCCTCTTCCATTCCTTTCTTATGGAATCATAACCCCCATGTTCTTATCCTTGTCATTCCCATTTGGTGATGTATTTTGGTTATTATTTTCAATGTACAATATTTACATATTACATGTTAAACTTCTACCCTAACCCTTTAGGATGTTTTTTTGTAACATGAGGCCATATTCTTTGATAAGTCTTACTAAATAGTTAGTTAATATTCACCCATTCTAAAAAGGGTTACTTTCATTAATAAAACCAAAATTAGTTAGTGGGATCTCATTAAATTCAACCCATAGGTAGTTAATATTCTCTTTTGATATCTATATATTAAATAGAAGGATATATAACATTTTGTTAAGAATTGTTATTGTATTTGGTGTTTTGTTCTAGGAAGTTTCCCTTTAGAGAGACAAGTGAAATAGCTCACTTTTTCTTTTATTATCATTAATAAGGAATATTTCTTAGTTTTTATCTATTTTCTCTTGTGTTCCTTGGTTTTGCACTAGATTTTATGTAATTATTCAATAAACTTTGGGGTTAAATACATCAAAACTTGCTTTGTATTTATTTTTTGCACCAAAATAAGGAAATTATTTTCCTTTTTCTTACTTTGCAATATTTTTTATGTGAAAAAGAAGATGACAATGTTCAAATTGATTTATAAATCTTTTTGTCCCTTATTTGGAAGAAATATTGGATACTAGAGAGTGTCAATTATACTAGTACATTTTCCAAGAGGTTCTAATCTAGTTGAAATATATGCAACTAGAAGATGCCACATGGGAAGAGGAAGTGATTATGTAGCAATTTACCCATCTTTGGCATTGAAGAAAATGTTACTTTTGAAGGGGATGAAATGTTATGGTCCAACCCTAACCTTATTACTTTTGGTTACTTAGGAAATAATCAATTAATGTATAGAATTTATTCTTTTAATGAGGTCCGTTATATAGTATTAGACAATTATTTAATGTAAAAGGGTAATTTTTATTAAATAAGGCCCACTAGGTAGATGATATTCATTCATGATGGGAACACAAGTTGTTATGGTTTTTCTATTGAGAATATGTTTAAAGTGATATGACTCTAAGGACGTTTTTTGTTAAGTATTGTTGTAATTGGAGCTATAAATAGTGAGAAGTGGCCCTACCTTAAGAGGCATATGAACATTGCTTTATTTCTTCTAATATAAGGATATATTTCACATATTTCATCTTATTTGTCTTGTGTATCTACTTATACATTTATAATCTTTAAATACCTAGTTTTTATTCAATGCTAAGGGTTAAGGATCACTATAAGTCCTTTATGGGTTTGTTAAAAGCAGTTAAGTAAAACAAATCCTTCTATGATGCTATTAGATGAAAACCATAAAAATAATCATTATGTTCTTAGGTGGATCTTCATAAGCATGGGTGGCTGAGCTACATTACAAAGTATGGGTTAATTGATAAGTTTTAAAGGGTCTCAAAGATTCAAGAATTCTATGAATGAAAATATCTTGGAGGAAGGGGTTCCTCTCATGGGAGCATTAGTAAAAGTTGGAGGTGATGGTGGAAATGGGGGTAGAATTGATGATCCTATGGATCCTTCCAATCCTGGTTATGTAACCAGATCTCAAAATGGAAGAAGAAATAGATGAATGACTTCAAAATAAGCCTCTTTGAGGGGAAATCTCCTTTTATATCACATAAATGAATAATTATTGGATGATTCAAATGACAATACCTCCCTGATATATATATATATAGGAGTATAAGGGGACACAATATAATTAGAGCCAACATAACAATAATAATGTAAGGGCACAACAATAACAATAAGGGGGCTGCACTAGTTTTATAGGGACCTAACCTGTCCCTCTCCTTACAAAAAGGTGTTTTCCTCAATGCATGTTAGGTCCCTGTAATACTAGTATATCCTCCTCATTGTTATTGTTAGTGTAGTCCCCTTATTGTTATTATTGTGCCCCATAGAAGACCACTATTGTTATCGATGTGCCCTTATGTTGGCTTCAGGGGCTTAGACCCAGGTTCAGAGTTAGTTGTGCTAACCAAAAAAACTCTATACTACTAGCCCTTTCAGTAATGATATGCGTAGAGCAGACCATAGTCTCACATGAGGCAATATTGGGGGATGCTTGAACTAGTTTTCTTCATCCAGAGGGATTATACATTGTGTTTGTAACATTTCTATTAGTTTAGGGCTTAATTGGACCTTCGCGAACCATTAACCTTATTGTTACAGTCGTAAAGTGTTTTCCTACTTAAGACTTGCGAGCTACGCATAACTAGTCTAACATGTATTATTCATCATATAAAACAATATTTGAACCTTCGCAATGAAATTACAGAAGAAATGTACAAAAACAAACCATAAATAGGCTAAAACATAGAAACTACATGAATATAAGAAAATACACACATCTAGTTCAAATTCTCTTTTATTAGTTCAAGTCTTAATAGATACAACCTTTGTAACCCTGTGCACACAGCGGTAGGGGCCTGCGCACACAACCACATTCTTACCAAGGACTTCATGCACACAATTGTAGGATCCTTCCCCTTCACGTGAATATAGAAAGATCTCCTAATTAAAGACTCAAAACATTACATTCACCTTACCTAACTATTTAGACTTGCTAAAATATCCCTATATATATATATATATATATCCTTTTAACCCTACAATACCATGTTCTGCAAACCATGGGTGGAGCTCAAAATGATCTAGATAATCCAATCTCTTTACAAAATAAGGGGCTTTGACCTGCCCTAAATCCCCTTTGACTCTTATAACCCTGCGCTAATTGTGCTCTGCTCCTCAAAATGTGGAGATTTTAAATGAATAGGACAAAGCTTAGACCTGGGGGACCACTACCCAACAGGCCCCCAACACAACAATGTGGCTCGTCCTCGACTCAATCAGCTGGTACATCCTCGATCTTTGCTTTCAAGCCTCTATATGCAGACTTTAAGCGATGAAGTGTAGTTGTGCATTTCTCTGCATCTTGTCAAACTTTGTCCACGAGCTTCACTGTTATTGGTCCTTCTGCTAAGACGTTGATTGTCCTCTGTGTTTGTTGCATGCTCTTCAATTTTCCCTCTACCTCCTATGAGAGCTGGTAGGCCTCTTCTACCCAAGGCTATGTCCATGTGGAGATGATATGTGCCTTCCTCTGCAACTCATCAATTTTTCCCTACATAACTGTTCCTTCCTAAATATGGGCAAACCGTTGTACAAGTGCTAAGGTCTGCATTGTTGCTTTAAACTCATTGAATTGTAGGTGCCTGTCTCTAATTTCCACTTCTATCTTCTACACATGTGGGTCCTCCTGCAGGGAGGCCCACACTTTCATTGTATCTTCAAAAAGTTGACTACAATACTGGACTGTTGTCACTATCTATGCCATATCAGATTTTATGGTAGCTTTGTGCTGCTCTCGAACTTCTAGTGGCATCGTATGATGTAACTTCATCTGAAGTTCTATAATCTATATATTTAGTTCAAATCTAACCTTTCCCACCTTTGCCTTCGATTCTTTGACTGTTGTTGTCATCTGAAGTTTTTCTCCTAAATTTTCCCTTGCAAGGATCTGGAGCTCTGGAAGCTCACTGCATACATTTGTTATGACTTCTTCCAGTTGTTGGCTGTGCGCAACTACCTCCTCGTGATACTCTGTCGCTTTATTATTTTCTTCAAACATCTATTGGTTGTTGATTTTGACTTCGTTGATGACCAACAGAACTCACTACTCCCATACCTTGAGCTCATCTGTGATGTAGCTCGTGCAATGTCTGAAGGGGGAGCACCACGAGATTGAGGCTCAGATTATTTAATTTTTGTGTGCTCACCCTTTCTTTTGTAGCCTCAATGTTTAGTGAACCTTCTAACAAATGTACTTCCTAGAGCTTCGTGGTAAGATATTTTTTCGAAGATACTATGCTTTCTTCATTCACGCTCACTTGAACCACACTCACATGGATCATGCTCATCTGAACCTACAATTCTTTAAGGCCCTACTGGACCTTTGTCAATACTACCTTTTATTGATCTTAAATGCTCTCCCACATCTTCTCCATCAGATCTCAGATGGTATTGCCAATTTAGATAAAGTCCCCCTCAGTGAGGACCAATCGTTCCACATTGGTGGATTTATCTGACTTCTGTTTCTTCTACACATCACCAACACTCTTATTTTGTCGCTTCCTTATTATAAATGGGGAATCAAAGTCATCCATTTCCACAACAAGGTCTTTGCCACCTTGATCCTCCTTGTTGGTCTCCTTCTAAACTGCGTGCTCAGTTTCCTGCGCAGTCTTTTCCTCAAGGTCAATTGTGCCTGTCAGAGGCACCTTCTTTGTATCCTTCTTGGTTGCTGATTTTTTGGTCTGCATACTTGTAGTGGTCTTACTTGTGCTCACCTTCTCTGTCATTGTTACAGCTGGGGTAAGTCAACTACTCGACCACTTACTGATGACCATCAAGATTTCTTCTTCACAAACTAAGTATGGTATCCCATGCCATACCTCCTCCAAATATTTCTTGGTCTGCATAAAGACACTGTGAAAATCTGCTTTAAAGACGGCAATGTCGCTATATTATTGAAATAATGAAGGTGATAGCTGTGGCCTTTGGTTAATGACTCTGTGTAGATCCATCTCAAATAGAACCCATAACATTTTTTTCTCTGTAACCTGGGTCAGTTCTTTATATGCCCACAATGAGGCATACTGTGCAGCCTCATGCACATCACGGTCCACATTGGGGAACTCCGACTCCTCCGACATTCTTGATTCTTCCAATGTGATGAAGAGAAATAGCCATGCGTAGTCGAATGGCTTCCCTTATTCATATGCTTCATGACAGTCATCCAAAAACTCCTGACATGGATACCTGACTAAGTTAAACTAGACCCCTTACTACACTGCACAACCAAGGATACAACTTAGGCCGAAACTTTGTCCAATCGATACTTCCTTGTGATCTTACTAACCAAAATGGATGCAGAAAAATGCACATCCTCATCATTAATAAAACCAATAACATAGACCCAGGACATCTTGACTAAGCCAAAGTCATTCTTCATCTAATTGGCTAGCTTTTTCTCCTGAGACTTTCTGACAAATGTGTTGTCAGTTTTCGCTCCTTGGTAAGGCAATGTAGTAATCCTTCAGATTAACATATCGTTAATCAAGATTAGCATTTTGAGCCACAAAAACCCATCATGTACCAATGCCAATAGTTGGCACACACAAATTGTGTTTATGTTGTTGCGCCTAAAGTGTGGAACATAAATCATATTTAGCAACCCAACATGTTGAATCCTTGCTACCCACTTCATCAGCTCAACCCTTGTTACTCCAACTTCTATGTAATAAACCGATTGGAGTTACTTACTAGGCTTGAATTGGGGATACTTGTTGTGATCATTGAAATCCCAGTCCTCCATGCACAGTTGTGGCACCCTGGACAACAACTATCCTTCAATCATTACTTCTTCTAGTAATAGGGGTGTAAATATCTTGTATTTAATAAAATCTAGGTCCTTTGTCACCTTCAAAGTTGGCTTCCTCGATGGTATATAGAGTGGAAACCTGGAGATTGGTTCTACCTCATCTGTGATAATATCCTAAAATCCATTAGCTATTTCTTCCTCATCCAAATCTTGGGGCTCCATTGGTTTCTTCTTTGTATCCATTCTCTCCTTACTTCATTGCTCTGGGGGGATTTTCCTCGATGATTGCCAAATTGGGGTCCCTTAGGGCTTCTTATGCTTCTTGGTCACCATTGTTGCGGCAGTAGGCTTATTTCTTGGTGATGTTGGTGTAGTAGTATGCATTGGCTGTGAAGCAATCATGATGGATTCTAGCCCTTGACTCAAAAACTCTTGCTCAAGCTCCTACCAACTCTAACCAGACATGTAGCAGAATGCTCGAATCACACTTAGGCGAAAAGGAACATAACGAATTGTCAACAAACAAAGTGTCTGAATGTGGAGTGAGGTGCCATATTTATAACCCTTTTCAAATTCAAACCACTCAATCGCCTCTAGATCCTCCTCATAAATGTGAATTTGGCAACATATTTTCCTAGATATGCTCCTTAAATGTGTTTCCCCCGCTCCTTTTAATGTAAATTTCCCCATCAAATCAACTATAGAAACCCCAACGATCATATTATGGATGAAGTACTTTGGAGCCTTCCCTACAACATAGCTACCCCTTCTTCATCATAACTTCCTCCACCTGTGCCATCCTCCCAAATGATGCGCAACCCTCTTTCTTTGGCAAGGTCCTTCATTGGCATAGTACTTTATAGTGTTGTGCTTCCATCTGACTTCCTATAGCACTAAGACTATCCTACATTCATATAGTCATTGTGCAGCCCTAGGGACAAAATCGTCCCTGTGGATTTTCAACCTACTCCCGTTTACTCTCCCAACAAATAATTCTCCATTCAGCTTCACGACATGAATTACACCACAATCTGAGATATCCTTGATAACGTATAGGCCTAGCCAATGCATCTTGAACTTACTAGGGAACTGCAAGAACTTACTATCGTATAACAAAACGAAGTCTCCATTCTTAGAATTTTGTTGCTTAATATGTTGATTGTGCCATGCCTTTTCTCGGGATTTCTCTACTTGTTGATGAAATCCTGCAAGAAAGCGATTTTCTTCTAGCGCAAGTAATTGTTCCAATATTTCATCCATAATATCATTGTCTTCCTTTTTCATGACTAGTACGACTCTAAGACTCGGTACTATATATTCTATTGACATTACAACTTCCTATCCATACACCACTCTAAACGGAGTCTACCCTATCAACTTCTTACAAGTATTATTGTATTCCCATAACACTGTGGGTATGCGCACATCCCTATAATTCTTGTTGACATTGCACACCTTCGCTAGAGAGTTCTCCAAAATTTTATTAAAAGCCTCAAATGTGCCATTCGCCTAAGGGTGATAAGGCATTCTATTTTGGTGATGTACCTGAAATTCTTCTATTAATTCTTCAATAGTGTTTTTGAGGAAGTGCATTCCTCTGCCGCTCATCAGAATCTTTGGGCACCCAAACCTTGACAATATATACTCCAAGATGAAGTGCGCATCAATGTCTATGCCAAAATCCTTTACCGGTTATGCCTCAGCCCACCTGGTGAGATAATTTGTCACCGTAATAATATATCACGCACTGGTCTTCTTACCTAGAGGATTGATCAAACCCACAAAATCAATCACCCACTTATCAAAAGCCTACAAAGTAACTTGTGGATTCAGTGGCAATTCATCTCTCTACAATGGTCTTCTGGTCCTCTGGAAAGCATCACAAGCACTACAATAGTCCTTAGGATCCTTGTGCATCGTGGGCCACCATAATCCTGCCCTCAAAATTTTCTGTGTGGTTTCTTTTCCTGCGTAGTGCCCTCCCGTGACACCACCATGCACTTCTACCAAAATACTGTGTCTTTCATGCTCAGGGACATATATGCACAATAATTCATCAGGGCCCATTTTATACAGATGCCCAACAATCAAAGAAAAATTTGTCGCTCTGACTACTAGTTCTTTCTTCTATTGCATTGTATACTCCGCAAGGGCTACTCTAGTAGTCAAAAAGTAAATAATATCTGCAAAGTGTTCATAAAAAACCCTTACTATGAAGAGTTGTGCATTAGGAAATCCTTCTTCAATGTTGGTCCATTCTTTGCCAGTATAAATTCTAGACAAATGTCCTGGCTTGACTATTACTTGAAAAACATATTCTTAGAACAATAATAGCCATTGGAAAATCTTCCCCCCCAACACAGGCTTGTTCAAAAATTATTTCATTGTAGAATGGTTTGTGAAAATCTTGAAGTGCACCCCAATAAGTAATGCCTAAACTTTTGCAGTGTGTATACCATAGCCAAGCCTTCCCATTCCATGGTGGAATAATTCCTCTCTGCCTTAGACAATTTGTGGCTCAAAAATGCAATGGGGTGATTAAGATCCCCCTCTCCTGGTTGTGTTAAGACAACTCCCAAAGCTGTACATGATGCATCCACATGAATGTGGAACTCCTTCTTCCAATCTAGAAACACCAGGATCAGCGCAATGACCATTTTCTTCTTTAATATGTCAAGGCTCTTCTGACACTCATCATCCCAATAGAAGGTGGCATCTTTCTTTAGTAATTTCTCCATTAGTGAAGTGATTTGCGTGTACGCCTTAATGAATTTTTGATAATATCTAGTGTTTCCAAGAGTTGCGTGTAGCTGCTTCACATTATTCAGTGGATCCAAATTAATAATCACAATGCTTTTTGCAGGATATACCATCAATTGTTGCTTACATATAACATGTCCTAGTAAAATTCCATAAGGTACATAAAAAATACACTTCCTCAGGTTTAGTGAGATTTGGTACTTCCTGCAAATATCCAACATCAAGCATAGGCTCAAGAAATGCTTCTTTAACAATCCAAAGATTGTCTAGTCATCAAAGTAAACCTCTAGAAACTTGTGAATGAATTCTTTAAAAGTTGCCACAAGAACTCTGGAAAATATCGTCGGTGCATTCGTAAACCCAAATGACATGACTATATAGTGAAAGTATCCCCATTCAGTAGCGAAGGTAGTCTTACTCCTATCTTCCAGTGCTACCTTAATCTGATGGTACCCAGAAAACCCATTTGTAAAGGAGTAAGCCTCTTGTCCTCCTACATTTTCCAACACTTCAGCCATGAATGGTGTTGGGAATGGGTCATGTACACATGCATTATTCAACTTCCTTAAATCGACAAATATCCTTATTTCTCCCTTGGTATTTTTCTCCTATACTACCATTGGACTCACCTAGTTATATTCTTCTAAAGGTTCAATTATGTTGACTGTGACAATCTTCTTAAGTTCCTCCTTCACCTTCTCCTTGTATTTTGGTTTGAGCCTATACGGTCATTGTTTTATAGGCTTCGCATCTGGATTCAGAGTGATCTTCATGATGCCCAGGTCTCCCATGATGCCTTTTCACTCTGTGAACTTCATTGGGAGTAACTATGGGTACTCATGTAGTATCTCAACGACCTTTCATATTGTATCCTCATCCTAGTAATCTCCTATGCGCGCGAACTTGGGCTCCACCTCTCAGCCTATGTTGACTTGCTTCGTCTTAACAGGTTGTGTTACATCGGGTATTTCAACAATGGGTCCTTCTACTTCACATTGTCCTTCTGACTCATGATTATTAATGTTGCACAGATCTTCCTTGCCTTCCTCAGTAATAATATTATAGCATTCCAATGTGTGCTGCAACTGCGCATTCCAGTCGGGTTGTACCCGAGTCGTTGGCTCATTAGGTGTCTGAAAAATGTTGCTCTAATTTCTTGAAGGGCATCATCTATACACTAAAAAACATCCTCAAAACTAAAGGTTAATATAAAATTTTCCTTTATATCATTCCAATCAGTGGTACCATGGCGCAGCTCCGTTTCAAGATACCAATTCATTGGTATCAAATCCAAAGTGTGAAGAAATACATGTACCCATTCTTGTCGAGGTTCTTCACCCCATGCCTTAGTCCAACAAGATAAATGATATCAAGGATCATCCTTTCCATTGTACTTTTCTATGATCGTTGTGTTTGCATGACCAAACCTGAGCCTCATTAACCTTCAGTACTCCCTCCAATCTCATATTATCCTTATGGGTGCCCCACCAACGCGCAGGTGTAGCCCTTAAAGCTACATCCAAGGCCTGGAATTGCTATTCTTCTAGTACATCCCTTTAAAATTTATCCATAAATAAGCTGAAATCACCTATCCCATCATAATATGGAAAATTACGTACCTCGGTTGATATGCAGCAAAGATATTTTTCCAATCGATTACAATGTAGCGTAGACACTTCATGCAACCGGTTCTGCTAGTTCTTCAATTCTTAGTTCAAGTTTGAATGACATGAGCTATCCTTATCCCAACCTATCCATCCATCTGCTGTGGGGTTGATCTAATCCTTGTCTCACACAGTTAACTTATAGATGTGGTCAATGTATTCATCACCGTATTCTTCATGGATGGGTTATGTATATCGCGCTCCTTCAGAGGGATCTAAAGGAACAACAACCTTGGTACCATTATTTTCAAATACAATACTTCTCCTTTTTAGATTGATTATGGCATCCATATCAAAATACCAATCAATTTTGAGTAATACCAGATACATATTATTGTCATCCACAATCTCAATAACTTCAAAATCCGCCATTATGCATTCTCCTTCAATGTCTACAACAACGCCCTACAATCGACCCATCGGGATAATATTCTACTGATTGACCATGCATAGCTAAATTGCTAACCATTGTAGCTTTGGTTGTCCCATTCTCTCCCAAGTCTGCTTTGCTAAGACATTCAAATCTGATCCCAAGTCCAGAATTACTTGATCCATTTCAAATTCACTAATCTGCGTAGTTAATCAAATTTCCTGGTGAATTCTTTTCTTAATTTTGTTGACCTTGTTTACTGCGCGTTGCTCACACTGTGGCTTCTCTTTACTGACAAAGTTATCGATCAATTCTTGCAACCCTCCCACTACTTTTTGGTCCCTTAGAAACTTCATACATGTCTGCAAAAAATACTTTGTAATAGTCAAATCAGGTTTCTCTGTTGCAGTAACTACTTCAGGTGTGTTCTTTCAGGGTACTAGCTGCATCTGTGTCCTTGATGTCGAAGCTCCTAGGTCCATGAAACTATTCTTTTCCTCTATGAAAGTTTCCTTTTCCTTCTGTAGATTGAACCCAGTATTCCTCTCTCCTACATTCCTAACCCATGTATCTTCCACAGGCTTTTTACATCCTGCTTTATCTTTTCTAGTAGCCACACCACTTCATGTCACTATATTAATGCTTGGAACATCCTTTTGTGGTTTGGATTTCATCATTTGTAAATTATACGCAGGCTATTGATTCTTGTTTTCTTGCATCTTAGCCATTAAAACATGACAATCCTCTATCACGTGGTCAAACTGTCTATGATACTGACATGAAGGGTGAGTGGGATTCTGACAATCTCATGCATATTTCCAGCTTCACCACAATTATAGTATATGATCTGACCCCAACCTCATCCAACGCCTCCTCCTTGACCTTGAAATCATCCATGAACCGTAGGTGAACCATTATCTTCATGCATGTGGCCTTCATCTTTCATCCTATATGCTGAGGTTCGATCTACCATCAAGTCATAGTTATGACAATGACTCTCATCATGTCCTACTAATCGGCAAAACTTAAAAAATAATTTCTATGATGTTTGCACATATTTCTTTAATAAATAATAGTGATCAGTCGGGTGTTTCCCATAACTCAGAAAATACTACACCATATGCTCAGTCTGTTACTTGGTCCAACACTAGGCTCCAACTTCAAAGGATTGGGACCTTCGCCAACCAAATAATCAGGATAGACAAGACATTGGTCCTTCTAGTGACTTTCCTTTTTACACTTTAGGCACCATACATCTGAGTGCATCTCAGACCGAACGTCCTAAGTTCCTTTCTTCAAGTCTTGAAACTCCATATGCAAGATTTCCAACTGGGACTGTATCTATTGAACCCCTATGTGAGTATCTTGTATCGGTGAAGCTTCTAATTCCATTGTGATTTCTAATGCTTCCACCAGCATCCCAATCTTTTGTTGTTATAGTGGTAATATGAGGTGTGGCAATAGCGAAACTATATACCACTCTTTATGCAGTTCGTCAGAGATCTGCAAGTTGGCTTATCCCATCAAACATTCTAACCTTTGATCTACATCCTACGCAGTCTCATTGATGGCTTTCTTAATTTATTTTATTTTTGTAATACACTTTGACTGAAACTTGGGCTTCTTAAACTCTGCGTTTAGTGCATTCTTTGTCACATCTATGAAGCTACTAGATTCGTCATACTGTACTTGATATACCATGAAAAATCTCTGTACTGCAACATTGTGACAAGTTGTGCTTTCTTCATATCGTCATCATTAATCTGCTACGATTTCAGCACAGCTTTTGCAACAAACCAAAATTGATCAGGATTCTCTGATCCCTAAGCCTTAAATATAGGCATCTTCACTGTCTTAGCTATGTCAAATAGTGG
>Ga0181464_1000110_pt2 | contig 21983 bp, 23 predicted proteins | sample InSIn2gowninarea_FD_119074 | JGI IMG/M metagenome (GOLD analysis project Ga0181464, IMG submission 119074) | Clean room microbial communities from NASA Spacecraft Assembly Facility at Jet Propulsion Laboratory, Pasadena, California, USA -... ...
TGAGGGTATTGTGAATGGGTAAAGGAAATGTATCCTTTCATTCTATAGACCGTTTCAGGAAGAGACCGAAGCCAATCTTCAAAGTCAGTTTGTTCCACAGCTCCTTCAAAAGTATGAACGACTGCAGATAGATGCAAATGGTCGTGGACATTAAGCTTTTGAACGCCCTTTTGTTTTTTTCGTTGCATCTGTTGCAGCGATGCCAAGGAAACGGCTGCATACTCTGTCAATAAACATACAGCATCGGTATTCAGCGCCTGTATCGTATAAATTAGCTGTGCGGCTTCCATCTCACTAACTAAATCCGCTTTATTCAATAATATGAAATCGGCATGGTGAATTTGTTCAGCAAGCAACTGCCGCAGCTGCGGCGAGAGCTCTTCCCGATCGCGCCACCTTAATAAATCGACAACTGTTATTATCCCTTTATATTCTAGCCTTTTAGCGAAAAGCGGCGACATGATACCATCCAGTACTTCAACAGGATGTGCAGCGCCTGTCGTTTCAATATAAACGGCGTCCAGGTCGTTTTCAGTTAACAATTCATGGAGCTGTACCTCCAGCTTATCCTGAATGGTACAGCAAATGCACCCGTCAAACAGCTCCTTCAGAGGTACTTCATCCCCTATCAACCCACTGTCCACCGATACACTGCCGAGCTCATTTAAAAGAACGGCCACTTTTCTACCCGCTTCACTTTCCTGTTTTAATATATTTCGTAGAAGCGTCGTTTTCCCACTGCCGAGAAAACCGCCTAATATGTAAACTTCCGTTGTTTTCATTCGTATCTGCTCCTATGATCCTGATAAATTTGATTCCGTTAAATTCTATCATACTTATCCTTCTAAATCATTTGCCGGTACCACAAAAAAAAACCAGCCCGTAAGCTGGTTTTTCAACAATGTCTCATGCTTGAACTTCGTCTTTTTCGTAAATTGGCACCCATCCCGCAGCTGTAACGAAAATCCGAACTGCAACGGTTTTCCTATCCTCGGCCAACGTGAAATAATGTCTTGTTGATTCTGGTACGCTAATTAGATCTCCTGGATTAAGCCGTACATCAAACCACTGTTTTTCACTGCCTTCAATGGCAAAGATACTCGTTCCGCCTGCTATGAAACGCACTTCGTCATCCTCATGGTGATGTTCCTGCTTAAAATTTTCAAGCATTTTATCCAGGTTTGGATTTGCATCGGATAATGTGATGATATCATGCGCTTTATAGCCTCTTCTTTCCGAAATTTCCGCTATCTCAGATTTGAATGATAAAAGGATTTCCTCCTTGTCAGCATCTGTTAGATCATACTTTTCTACAAGATGAGCTGGTAATTTTGAAATATCCCATTGCTCATATATTACACCTTGTGTTTCTAAAAAGCTTTTTACCTGTTCACCGTTTTCAATAACCTCGTTTGTTTCATGGAATCTAATTGTCGCCATCATTCATTCCTCCTCTATATTTGTTTTTATCTTACAGAACCTGTAAGTGCCTGTTGTTGATTGAGCAAAAGTTGATATTGAAATAAAAATTCACAAGCTTCAAGTATTCTTTTTGCTTCGAGCCCGCTTTCGCCCCAAACCGTTATACCATGATTACGGATGAGCACGGCGCCAGAGTCTTCTTCGACATGTGGCTTGAACTTTTCAGATAACAGCGGAATGTCAGCGTGGTTATATATGATTGGAATGCGCAACTCTGAATCTTCATCCCACCTACCAGTCGCTTTAATGATTTCATGATTCCGAAAAGTCACATGACCTTCATCCCCGTACAATTCCGACATCACATTATTTTCCACTGTGTGGATATGGAGTACACAGTTCGCATTGGTTTTCCCGTAAATAACGGTATGAAGCAAAGTTTCGGCTGAAGGTCTTAACTCCGTTTCTTCAACAGGGTTTCCTTTTAAATCCACCAGTAAAAAGTCAGAATCCGTTTGCTTTCGTTTATCTTTACCGCTTGCCGTAATATAAAAGAAAGGGCTTTTGGGTTCACGGATGGATAAATTCCCGCTTGTTCCCATGAACCAATCCCTTTCGGCCAGTTCTGCTTTAATCTCCGCCAATTCCAGCCATTCTTTACTCTGTGTGTTCATGCCCGTACCTCCTCCCGCTGCTTTAAAATGTCAATTACATCATAAAACGTTTCAAATCCTTGATGTGGGATTCCTTCTTTATTACATTTCTCAAGCAGAATGTCACGAGCAATGACAAAATCAGCCTGTTTTGCTGCTTCAAAATCAGTCACTGAATCTCCGATGACGAGTTTAAAATCAGACTCGCCGGCAATTTCCCTCATAATTGATGGCTTACAGCAGCCACAATCATTTTTACATTGGTTATCACAAGGATTGGGCCACTCAATATAGATCTTTTCCTTATCGAAGTAGGCATTATTGCAAAAAACGGAATCTGGGGGCAAGATATCATGTAAAAGAGGTTCAATAAAAAAATCCATGCCTCCGCTTACTATATATAAAGGTATGTTAGCTTGTTTCGTATACTCAACGAATTCATAAAACCCTGGCCGAATGCCAGCTGTGTCTGTTACATATTGAATGATGTCATCCTTCAAGTCACTGTCAAGCAAAGAAAACATATCGCCTACCCCAGAGGATATACTGATTTTTTGTTGAAGAACCCCATCTTTCAACTCTTCCCATTCTGGAGGCGCAAATTTTTTCATGATAGAAATGATATTATCTGTGTTGGTGATCGTACCGTCAAAATCACAAAAGATGATCGGTTTCATTATTTCTTATAAGCCTCCCCATAAAACAAGAGCTTTTTTTAGTGTTTCTTCCTCAGCCGCCGCTTCAGATAGGTCCTTTCCTGCTAGAACGGCTTCCACAGCAGAACGGAAAGCCTTGGCCCCGCCTTCTGCTCCGTCAGGGTGTCCGTGGATTCCACCTCCGGCATTGATTACGCTGTCTATACCAAAATCCTTGATTAGGTCGGGAACCATGCCCGGATGTATGCCTGCAGAAGGAACAGGGAAGGCTTTTTTCCATGAAAGTTCATCTTTTGTCAGAGCTTTTGCAATGGCTAATGTCTCGTCTTTTTCAAGTGCGACATTTCCATAAGGAGATGGGAATAAGGATAAATCTGCACCTGATAACCTCACTAATTTACCAAGCAATAATGGATAGCCGATTCCATAAAAGGATGAAGAAGCCAACGCTCCGCTAAATGCGGGATGTGCCATGATCGGTAGCTTGATATGATCATGTTCACGCAAGGCTTGCATTACATCCAAACCATATGTATGAACGTTGAACAATAAAGCGTCTGCCCCCGCTTCAGCTGCTTGCTCTGCCTTTTCCAATAATTCAAATGTTTTCCCTGATAGATTGACAGCATATAAAGTTCGGTGACCAGTGGTTTCATAGACTTCATTCAATATTCTTTTTCCGGTTTTAATTCGATCGATAAATGGAGTCTGTTCCTGGTCAAAGAGAATCTCGTCGTCTTTTACAAGATCGACACCTCCTAATGCCTGTTGCTTCAGTTGCTCATTATGGAATGTTAAATCCCGTCCTAACACACCTTTGAAAATGCTCATTACCAGAGGCCGATTATATACTTCAATCTTCTCTCTTATGCCTGCAATACCAAATTGCGGACCAGGAAAAGCTTTGTGAATATCACCGATAAAATCCAAGTCGATCAGTTTAATTTCACCATCCAATGAAAGTTTGCCGAAGACCGTCGTGAGGATTGCGGGTAAATCATTAGAGAAATTCCCCGCTGGATAAGCAATTTTAATGAATGAACGGTACACCTTACGATCAAAATAGCGGTTAGCCTTCTCTTCTTCAGCTAATGGTGTCACAGAGACGACACGTCCCTTATGCTTTTCCAGCTGCTTCTGAACTAATTGGGGCAGGTCCGTCCATGTTCCCACAGTTAAACCCAAGGCAATGTTTTCTGCTTTTTTCTCATGATCTCCATCAAAATCATGAATTAAGTAAGTAGCGATTATCTCGCTCATCTGATCACTCCTATAACACATTAGTAGAATCTCGAAGACATTAATTTTAAATCTCAAAATGGCAAAAGCCCCTTCACAATGAAGAGGCTTTAAAAAGCCATCTTCTTATCTCCCAGCCATTAGCTGCAAGAATTAGCACCGTGCCTTGTGGATTTCAAGAAAATCCGGCGAAGAATTCCGCCCCATTTTACAATGGAATTACGGTCGGTTGCTGGGCTTCATAGGGCTAGTCCCTCCACCTGCTCAAAATAAGAAAACGCTGATATATAGTTATGTTCAAGTATCGAAAGATTAAGAATTTAGTTTGTATTCTGACAGGTAATCCGTACTTTGTCAATAGGTTTATGATTATTTAAAGGTGGATAACTTCTCTCCCAATTAAAATATGTTTAATGCGCGTATCCGTTCGACAGCCTCTTTAAGCCGTTCTTCGGAAGTAAGAAGCCCTACCCTGACGTACCCTTCGCCAAATTCACCAAATCCATTTCCAGCAGCTACAGCTACATGGGCATGCGTTAATAAATAGTCCGCAAAACTCTCGGAGGTAAACCCTTTTGGTATCTTGAGCCAGGCAAAAAAAGAGGCGTCCGGAGCTTTGACATCCCAGCCGATGGCCTGTAATCCCTCAATGAAAACATTCCTTCGCCCCTCGTATTTCTTCACTAACTCCTCTACACAACTCTGCGAGTCAAGTAAAGCACTTGCCGCTGCTTCTTGTATCGCCGGGAAGAGACTCACATAAAGATGGTCTTGCAAAAGCTCAAGCGCTTCTATGACACTTTTATTCCCAACTGCGAAGCCGACTCTCCACCCTGCCATATTATATGTTTTCGATAGTGTATATATTTCAATTCCTATATCCTTCGCTCCCTCAGCTTGGAGAAAGCTTATCGGTTTTTTCCCTTCAAATCCTATCGCCCCATAAGCAAAATCGTGGACCACACAAATTGAATGCTCTTTTGCGCAGGAGACCGTTTCCTCAAAAAACTTAAAGTTGCAGATGCACCAGTAGGATTATTCGGATAGTTCAAGAACATCATTTTTGCTTTATCTAGCACATCACTATGTATATCTTTGTATTCCGGAAGAAAACCATTTTCTTCTGTCAGCGGCATGAATTCCGTTTTTGCCTGAGCTAAAACAACACCGGAAAGATAATCAGGATAGCCGGGATCAGGAACCAGAATCGTATCCCCAGGATTCAATAAACATTGTGGCAATTCCACAAGTCCTGCCTTTCCACCAAAGAGAATCGCCACTTCGCTATTGGGATCGAGCTTGACCCCATATTCACGTTCATAAAAGACAGCGGCAGCATCTTTTAAATATTGATGTCCACGGAACGGTGAATATTTATGATTAATCGGTTTTTCAGCGGCTGCCTGCAAACTTTTCACAATATGCTCAGGTGTCGGCTGATCAGGATTTCCCTGACCTAAATTAATGACATCATGTCCTTGTGCTGTAATCGCATTGACTTTTGCGACTAGAGAGGCAAAAAACTGCTTGGGCAGTTCTTGAAGCAGTCTTGATTTTTCAAATTGCAACATTTTTACACCTTCTCTGAAATTTCTTGAAATTCTAGTCACAAATGATATATGTTTATCATCGTCTTGTAAAGCATTTTTTACATATGGAGGTTTTATGCTCTGAATGGAAAATAGCCTGTCTCCTAATCAATATTGCCTTTGGGCAACCAGATATCAACTTTCAGGTTGCAGAACAACGGATAAGAAAAAGCTGCACGATCAGAAGCCGATATCGTTATTTTACCAAAGCTTTCGACAACCGGATACGACTTGACCAGGTTAAATGTGATTCCCGATGAATAAGCAGAATAAAACCACTGGCGAAAAAACATTTGATTCACATCATAGGGGGCTCCATTGCCAATTCGGATGTCAAAAATATATTTGCCGGACATTCCAATTATAGATCCATGGGAGTTATCGTAAGAGAAGCCGGAGAAGAAACGAACTGTTGACAGGCACGCTGGACTTCAAGAAAGCATTGGAAGCTCGCAACAAAATACCTGTATTCGAAGATCGCCGTCCGGATTATTATTAATTTCCCCATTGACAAACTATTTAAAAAGTTGTTATTATTTTCCCGAAGATTAAAATTTCAGAAAACATATACTCTTATCAAGAGCAGGCTGAGGGATAAAGGCCCTATGAAGCCCAGCAACCGACTGTAATACCATTGTGAAATGGGGCGGATTCACCGCCGGATTTTAAAATCCGCAGAGCACGGTGCTAATTCCACCAGAAAACTTTTTTCTGGGAGATGAGAGGTCCGAAGCTAAAACTTCTGCCTCTTTCTTAATGAAAGAGGCTTTTTTATTCTTAAAATGTGGAGGGGAAAAGAATGACTCAAAACCATTCGAATTTTAAAATATTAACAAATGAAACAGCTATATCCCTTGCAAAAAAACTAGGGTTGGTCAATGCAGATGCCAGTTTAAACTGTAAAGAAATCGGCGATGGAAACTTAAATTACGTTTTTCATATTACTGACACTGTCACAAATAAAGGGATAATAATCAAACAAGCGGTACCTTATGCCAAAGTACTGGGCGAAAGCTGGCCGCTGACCTTGAAAAGGGCTTCCATCGAAGCAAATGCACTAATTCATTTCAAAAGCTATTGCCCCGAATTCGTACCGCAAGTATATTATTCGGATGAACAGCTTGCCATCACAGTCATGGAAGATTTATCACACTTGAAAATCGTAAGGACAGGATTGATCGATGGTGATCCATATCCACTGCTTTCACAACATATTGGTGAGTATGTTGCAAAGACGGCATTCTTCACATCCGATTATCATTTAGAACCCTCTGCGAAAAAAGAAGTTGCCCGACACTTCACGAATCCAGAGCTCTGCAAAATCACCGAGGTCTTTATTTTCACGGATCCATTTTTCGAGGAGCACCCAGGAGATTTCGAGGTGGAATTGACTGCTGCCGCCAAAAAGATTTGGAATGATCAAGAAGTGATACTCGAAGTCGCTAAGCTGAAACAAAGCTTTGAAACCGAGCAGGAAGCCTTGCTTCATGGAGATTTACATACTGGAAGTATATTTGCAAGTGAAACTGAAACAAAGGTTATAGATCCAGAATTCGCTTTTTATGGACCCGTTGGTTTTGACCTAGGCCAATACACCGCCAACCTTCTCTTTCAGGCAGTCACACGCAATGCAGCTGGGAAAGAAGAGATTTTCACATACCTCCATGAATTTTGGAGTGCCTTTGAAGAAACATATACTGAACTTTGGAACACCCAAAATAAAAGTCCCTTTCGTCATGTGAATGGTTATTTGACCTATTTACTGACTAAATTCAAAAGTGACGCATTCGGTTTTGCCGGCTGCGAACTGATTCGGAGAACAATTGGCCTTTCTCATGTTGCAGATTTAAATGTCATTGAAGATAAAGAAACAAGGATCGCAGCCAAAACGACATCATTGGAGATTGGTGCACTTTTAATTAAAAAACGGGATGAATTGGATGTTCCAGCAATAATTGAAGCGTTGAAGCAACATACACTGCCATCTTATACAACCCTTTAAAAGGAGACCTATACATGACTACACTAGCACCTTTACCATATTCGGTACAATGGGATGATACCCATATCACCTTATTAAATCAACAAGGCCTTCCCTCCATCACTGAATTTATTAAACTTCATTCAGTTGATGATGTATATGACAGCATTTTAACATTAAAAGTACGCGGGGCCCCAGCAATTGGACTGACTGCAGCATTCGGGGTAGCACTGGGTGCCAAACAGGAAACATCCACGGAATTAGGGGAATTCAAAAAAAATGTAATGAGCCAAATTGAGAAGCTTGCCTCTTCCCGGCCTACTGCAGTCAACCTTTTTTGGGCATTAAAGAGAATGGAGAACATATTAAATGCCGCACAAAGTATTTCGACTGCCAAAGAAGCACTGGTATCGGAGGCACAAGCCATCTTTGCTGAAGATGAAGAAATGTGCAGGAAAATAGGGGAACATGGATTGTCCTTATTTGCTAAAGGAGATTCCATTCTAACTCATTGCAATGCCGGTGGCATCGCCACTGCCAGGTATGGCACGGCCTTGGCTCCCTTTCACTTAGCTAAAGAAAGGGACTTTCCGATAAAAGTATACGCTTGTGAAACCCGACCAGTCCTCCAAGGGGCCCGTTTGACCGCTTGGGAACTGATGCAAGCCGGTGTCGACGTCACCTTAATTTCTGATAATATGGCAGCCCATACGATTCATCAGAAACAAATCAATGGTATTATAGTTGGGGCCGATAGGATTGCGGCAAATGGAGATACAGCCAATAAAATCGGGACATTGGGATTGGCCATATTAGCCAGGCATTATGGTATCCCCTTTTATGTGGCCGCTCCTTCAACCACATTCGATCTTTCTATCGAGTCAGGTACATCCATCCCAATCGAAGAACGGAATGGAGATGAAATCACGTTTATTCAAGGTGTACGAATCGCCCCGGAAAATGTGAAGACATTCAATCCAGCCTTTGACGTTACACCTAATCATCTAATTACCAGCATCATTACGGAAAACGGGATCATTCAACCGGATTTTGTCAAAAACATTCCACTTTATGTTAAGTGATCGGGGCTTCATTTTATTGACGACTAAAAAAACGAGACGGATATCCGTTCTCGTTTTTTTAACTCATTGATTTATTCTTGCGAGGTGTATTATAAAATTATAGCAGGTTCTACTTAATATGATGTTTTCGATGAAATCCCTACTTTGAAAAGAAATCTTGGAGTGCCTTCTTATTTTTAGCGGAGTCCATTTGCAACACGGCTCCGGTCTCTGGATATACTTCATCTTTAAAGCTTCCTTCCACTGGGATCCTTAAAGTTTCGACGGTGTCTGGTGTATGAAAGACGACTTTTGGACCCATTTCCATTATCGTTTTCAGTCCAATATCCGTATCCAAATATGAAAGTCCTTGTTCGATTATATCAGGAAGGGCTACCATCCCTTCAAAGGATGAGATTTGGTTTATAAACCCTGTTTTTAATTGAACCATTACTTCTTGTTGACGTTCTACCCTTCCAAAATCACTTTCATCGTCATGTCTAAAGCGGACATATTTCAATATTTCCTCACCATGTAAAACATTTTCACCAATGCTTGCTTGAATGCTCATATCATCAATGATTTCCTGGTCCACATCCACCACTACCCCCTCTGGGGCAAGCAAGTCCACCATTTTCACAAAACCCTGAAAGTCGATGACTGCTACATGATCGACTTTTACTCCAAAGTTTTCGCGGATGGTTTTCTTGAGTAGTTCCCTTCCGCCATAATAATAGGCTGCATTTATTTTATTATATCCGGATTTATATCCTGGGATTTTCACATAACTGTCACGCATGATGGAAACCAACTTAAGTTTCTCCTGTTCAGGGTAGTACTTTGCCAGCATAATCGCATCTGATCGGGATTTTTTCTCCCCCCTAGAATCAACACCAATAAATAGAAATGTTTTCTCGCTTTCTGGGTTATCTTCTTTGGTAAACTTTTTTTCCGTACCTGCATTTCCATTTTGTTTGGGTAAAGGGGCATAGGTGCAGCCTGCCAGAATCAAGACCATTAGATATATGAAAAGTACCTTTTCTTTCATTACCTCACCTCATCGGAAATTTACCGATATTTTTTGCCTTTTATTGGAATTTTATACATGTAACGACAAAAAAGCCTGTCAGCGGTGACCGCTGACAGGCTTTTTAGTAAAAAACATTTATTTGATTTCTTTCTTTACTACTTCTACCGCTTTTTTCACTTGTGTGTCGTTTTTAAGGATTTTCTCACGGATGACCTGCATCAATTTGACGGTAGTATCGTCTTTAATGGTGCCAGTTTCGTTAATTTTTTGGTCCCTTTGGAATTCTTTGACTGCATTGGTTGTTTCTTGATCAAAGAATCCATCTATCTTACCTGGATCATGACCAGCTACCTTCAGCATCTCTTCAGCTGCTTTCACTTCACTGGAAGAATCGGATGCTTTCAATTCCTTATCCGGCGAAATGTATGGAAGGTTGGCATAGTCAGGAAGCTTGACATTAATATCCGGCTTAATCCCTTTTTTATGAATCCAGTTGCCTTTAGGAGTCAACCATTTAGCCGCCGTGTATTTGAAGTTAGAACCATCCTCGAAGTCTTGGGCAGTCTGGACAGTCCCTTTCCCAAATGATTTAACACCAATCAATGGGATGTCCGCAGATTCACTGACGGCCGCTGCGACAATCTCAGAAGCGCTGGCACTACCATCATCAATCAATACGGCTACCGGAATCTTCAACTCTCCGTCATTTTTCGATTTATAGACTTCTTTATTCCCGCTACGCTCCTCAACTTGAAGGACCACTTCCCCATTTGGTATGAACAGGCTTGCCATATCTATAGCTTGGTCAAGCAGCCCTCCAGGGTTTCCTCGTAAATCCAAAACTAGACCCTTCATATCTTTCTTGGACATTTCTTCAAGCGCCGTTTTCAGCTCTTGAACAGTATGTTCGGAAAAACTGGTTACTTGAATTTTTGCAACCCCATCATCAAGCATTTCCGCATAAACTGTTTCAATCGGTATTGTGTCACGTTTAATCGTGAGATCAATCGGTGCGGACTCACCCGCTCTTGAGATGGATAAATCCACTTTCGTTCCCTTTTTGCCCCTGATTTTCAGGACAGCTTCAGAAGAGCTTAAACCTTCTACGCTTTTCCCGTCCACACTTAAAATGATATCATTCGGTTTTATCCCTGATTTTTCTGCGGGAGATCCTTTAATCGGTGATACGACCATAATTTGTCCATCCTGCTCTTGTATCTCGGCACCGATACCTTCAAATGAGGAAGAGATGCTCTCATGGAAACTCGAAGCTTCCTTTTTATCCATATAAGCAGAGTAAGGATCATCCAATGAATTGATCATCCCATTAATAGCACCGTCAACAAGCTTGTCTTCATCAATCTCTTCATAGTAGTTATCTTTTATCGTATCGTATGTAGAATACAGCTTTTCAAATTCCGAATGTTTATCCGGTGCTGATGGATCTACTTTTTCATCTCCAAAGATCAAGGCTATTGTAGTAATCCCTGCGGTTAGGAATATGACTAAGAAAATCCCCATAATGAACGTAAACTTCTTTATTTTAATGAATTTCCCTGCCTCTTTTGGCTGTTTTTGATTTTCTTCTTCCACTGAAGCCTCACCACTTTCATTCATCATGACGATATAAACAATTTCTTTCTATTTTATCAGCTTTCGTGCCAATCGAAAAATAATAGTTATCAAAAATAACAATTTTGTTCATATGTATTTTTTTAACCGTTCACACATGTAAAATCAAAAGGAATACTCATGACATTCCGCATTTCCGAATTGATCATCCGTTACATTACAAAAATGCGGATACCAAGGAATAAATGAGCCTGTATCCCGACTGTCATTATACAGCATCACTTATTTCCTGGTCACCCGCCTGTCATTACATCCAATTATCAGTCTTGTATAGCTGCTTCCAATGCCACTTCAACCATTTCGTTAAAAGTTGACTGACGCTCTTCAGAACTCGTTTCCTCACCAGTTAAAATGTGATCGGAAATAGTTAATACAGATAAAGCTTGACGTCCGAATTTAGCAGCAAGCGTGTATAAAGCCGCTGATTCCATTTCTATCGCAAGTATCTGGTATTTTGCCCATTTTTCCAATTCACTATTATCATTATAAAACTGATCGGCCGTAAACACATTGCCGACCTTTAATTGCAAGCCCTTAGCCGTGCCCGCGTCATAAGCTTTTCTAAGCAAGTCGAAATCCGCAGTCGGGGCAAAGTCCACTCCACCGAATGTCATGCGGTTCATTTGTGAATCGGTTGAAGCACTCATTGCCAAGATTACATCCCTTACTTTTACATCTTTTTGAATGGCTCCGGCAGTACCAACACGAATCAGCTTCTGGACATTATAACTATTCATCAATTCATTCACGTAGATGGAAATGGATGGTACACCCATGCCTGTACCTTGGACAGAAATCCGTTTACCTTTATATGTACCTGTATATCCAAACATGTTACGTACTTCATTGTAAAGTTTAGCATCCTCTAAAAATGTTTCAGCAATATATTTTGCACGCAATGGGTCTCCAGGAAGTAAGACCGTTTCCGCAATTTCATTTTCTTTAGCACCAATATGTACGCTCATACAGCTATGTCCTCCTTAACTTGTGGGTGAAATGATATTCACAAACTACTATACCATATCAACCACAAGTTAGGAAAATTGAACATTATCCAAGAGCACCTAAAGAAAAGTAAACGAAGACATCATGACAAGAATTGTGGCACCCTTCCTATAAACCGCAAACAAAACGGCGGAGGTCCGCCGTCTTTTTTAAAAGATTTTTTAATTTAAGGGTAAGGAAGCTGCTAACCGTCTAATGACAGGTTACTCATCGACTTCTTCATCAATTATGCATTTTTCAAGAAGATATTCGAATGTGATGTCAGCAAGATCTTCAACTTCAGCTTCTGTTGGAAGATAGCCCCGTCTTATCAATTCTTGAAAAAAGAATTCCGCTATCTCTTCTGTATCAATAAAAACCTCAATTTCTCGCAAATCATCGCCCCCTTAATTAAAGGTGTATGAATGACTAGAGACAAATATTCCAGTTGCATTCCATAATGAAAAATCATATGAATTGTCTTCATGTATTAAGGACCATTCCTGACCATTTTGGAATGGAAGCTTTTTCAAGGAATATCGCCCCTAACCATGGAAACCTTTCACTTCGTTTGCTTCTTTTTATGATCTGGATAAATTTCCTCTGCCGCTTTTTCAATTTTAGCAAGGGCAATCTTCATGATATGACGATATTCATCATCGCCAAAATGCTCATAGAGCTTGCAGTAATCATTATATAAATCCAAAAGTCCATCAATCATTTCCTTTTTTTCATTTTTTGTCATTGTCATTTCTCGCTCACCTTTACCAGGGTTGTTTTGTTTAGCAATGATAGCAAGCTCATTATTCTTTTTAGAAAGGAGCAGCCCTAATTTTCGAATAATCCCATCTGCACGTTTAGCATCGGCTATTAAAGTCAGTTCTTCTTCATGCGCTTCAAGCCATTCACCGTCTGAGATTCGTGATAACTCATAGATTACATCCTCCCAGGCATTTTCCTTATAGCGCCAAATTTCCGTTCGATAGCCGATAATCTTGAAATAATCATGTTCATATCCATCTACCTGGACTAAGTCACCTAATAAATATTTATATTCAATATCGATTTGTTCCTTTTGATAAAGGATTTCTCCTTCATATTCATTTATCGATTGCAATGTTTTTTCGATATAAAGGCCTTCACTATAGTTCACTTCATACACATAAGCACCATCGAGAAATTTTACATCGGTTATATTCCCGACTGTCCCATACATTGTTATTACGACTGTATCGCCTATTTTAAATTTCGGCTGTTTTTTTTTGCCCATAAGAGACATCCCCCAATATGGTCCTTATCGTTTGATTAGTAAATTATATGCACAAACAAACATAGAGGTTAATGGAAATGAGAGGGCATTTTGCTCATTTAGATAATAACTTGCCACCCTTTAATATGGTGCAGGTTCCAATAATGAAAACCTGTTACCTTTTCTTGCGACGACCAAAAACCGCCTCATTTAATGAGACGGTTCGTAGTAGGGATAACGAGGGTCACTTTCGTTCCTTCGCTGTAGGTACTTTCAATTTGGAATTTCCCTTTCAATTCCTCCATGATCTGGATGCAGGTCGCCACACCTAAGCCGTTTCCATCAGGTTTGGTGGTATAAAAGGGCATGCCGATATTTTTTAAGTTCTCGGAACTGATACCTTTTCCATCATCTCTGATCATTACATTGACATATTGTGAAACGGCAGTCATTCGCAGTTCAATCTGCCCTTTTCCATCGATGGCTTCATAAGAATTATTCAAGACATTCAAGAGAACCTGCCGTAAACGGTTTTTGTCGGAATACACAAAGACGGATTGTGTCAATCCATTAATTAATTTCACATGAGAACTTGGAATTGGAGAGGTATAGGTATCTATAATTTCATCAATAAAATCTTTTAAATCAAGTTTTTCCCATTCGAGTTGATGAGGTTTTGCCAAATCCAGGAGTTGTGTCACGAATACATTGACCCGATCCACTTCATGAAGCATGACATCACTATATTTTTCTATTAATGTTTTATCATGGTCATGGCTCTTCAATAGTTGGAAAAAACCCTTTATTGTCGTCAGCGGGTTCCTGATTTCATGGGCAACCCCGGCAGCAAGCTGACCAACATATTTTAATTTTTCCGTACGGACGATTTCCTTTTCGCGATCTTCAATCGTTTCCATCATTCTTAGAAAGGCAAGATGCAATTTTTCCATTTCTTCGAAGCTACTTTTATCGGAAACGACGAATTCTTTTCCTTCAATGAAATCCTCTGTCGCCTCCACTAGATCCTGAACTGGCCTCACAAGAGTCCTAGTAAGTAAATAGACAGCCAGAATGATAGAAACAAATACGATACTGTAGATTGTCAGATAACGTGTTAAAAGGTCATTCAAAGGCTGAAACACCTGTTTCTTATCTGCACCCACAACTACAAACCATTTATTCTCCGTTTGCGCTATCGTATGGACAGGCTGAATGGAATATATTTTTTCTCCATTCTCTGCACTGTACAATTCATCAGATATCGAAGCCTCCATCAGTTTCTCTTTTGTTAGTCCCATTTCCTCCAAGGCCGAATCCTTAAATACACCATGCGGGTCTTTTTTTGATATCATGATGCCTTCTTGGTTAATCATGAAAAAGTTCACTGGATACTTATCGCTAATTTCATTAGCCTTTTTCTCCATCATCTCCCAAAGCCCTTCCAAACGGAAAGCCGGAGACACGACACCAATCATTTTCCCTGTAACATCATGTACCGGTGCACTCAAAGCTATTACGGGTTCTGAGTAAGCTTTGGTTTTATATACGTCAGAAAGGAACTCATGACCTTCCAAGGCCTCTTTAAACCATATCCTATCCGCGAGTTGATCTCCAATCATTTTATTGGAGGTATCAACTATTACATTTCCTTCCAAATCCAAGTACAATATCCCGTAATAATTTCCTTTTGCATCGTTGAACTTTTTTAGTTCAACTGACTTCTCTTCTTTTGATGAGTCAGGATTGATGACTACCGAATTTGCACTCATTAACTTCACATCACTGATCCGTTCGTTCAAATAGTTATATGTTTCATTGACAATATTCAGTGAGCCTGCATTCAAGGCATTTCTTGCTTCCTTTTCAAGCAAGGATCGTTGTGATCCATATGAAATGATACCCAATATGAGAACAGGTACACTGGCTATAAGCAAAGAATAAAGCAAAATTCGGGTTTGAAGGCTTTTAAACATCCTTCCGATCCTCCCTATTCCTGATTTCCCGAAAGAAGTCCTTCTTCTATTTGGACATATTGTTCCCATGCATGATCAAACACAGACATACTTTCGAGATAGTCTGCATTCAATTCTAAATAACTGCTCACTTCATTATAATCAGTCGATTGCTTTGGGAAGCCATGGTCCTGATAGGCATAATTGGCAAATTTAGTGATGGCGTCAATTTCCTTCGGTTGTCGAAACTTCATTAAATATAAATAAAATGGTCTCATATTGTCGAGCCCCCTTAAAAATAACTATGATTTCTGCTTTAATATATCGGAAACTTTCCCTTCCGTCCACTTTTTTAAAATCAATTTGAGAATTTCCTTCCTCCTGTTCATAGACAATCAACGATTTTTCATCAGGAGCGGCATTCGATATATATCGAGCAGCAATATAGATATAGTTCTCAATCCATATTGCTTCCATTCTTTATAGACGGGAAATCTTTTTTAGCTTGTAAAAGCGCTTAGTACTTCAATTGATGGAGAAAGAGTTTTTTGTGATCCATCAGGTTCCAACCATTCTTTAAATTCCCATTTTCGGATGAAAAAAAAAACCCTACATGGACGATGGCATCATCTGCAAGTCCAGGTGTATAATGCTCTGGTTCAGGATATATTGTTATCACACCTTCAAAATTTCGGAGCACCGTTTTGGTTGGGGATTGTGAGAGGATATAATTCGGCTGCAGTGTAATTTTCCCTCCCCTCCTGGAGCATCGACGACAAATGTAGGTACGTCGTTTTTTATTGTAAGTATGAGATGTGAGTCTTATCTAAAGAAAACATGCGAAAAGAAGCCAATAGACACACGGTTCCACTGTCTCCTTAGTTATTTTGCTGCACCATCTGTTACTTTAATTAGCAAAAAGAACTTAGCTATTGTTTAACTTACTTTTTAAGTGGGTTCATATAAATTAAAAAGCAAGTAAAGAATAATCATCTCTACTTGCCTTTCAATTGAACTCTATTGTTAGTTTTTCTATATTATTTATTGCTTTTATTTGCTGTAAAAAATCCAGTCTTTACACTATCCCCTTACACCTACCCATTTTTTCTCAATGATATTGGGGTTCTTACGATTAGTATGTAGAACATGTAACTAGCTAGTAGGATTTTCACGTTGAAGTCCTTGATAAGCTTTCATTGCATCTGGAGAAATAGGAAATTTCTCTTTGGTACTCTTCCCACCCATCAAACACCTTGCTATTACTTTTCCCTAATAGTTTATTAAACATTTTTTATCTAAGATGGCTATCTGAATCCGCACCATCAGTGGCTATTTCCCCCAGCAATTCGCTTGTTTCTGTCACTAAAGAATCGATTTCTCCGTTAGAAAATGAAAGAATCTTTTTACTTTTACCCCTCATTAGTTAGATTCCATAAGAGGTACTTATGACAAAACAATAAATCCATTAGAGTAGATTGTATTACTTAATATGAATAGTGAGAATGTTAAAACGTTGAAATTCAGTAGCTAAGACTGAATTCTCCTTGGGGTTGGAAATAACCTTACAAGGGAATTACAAAAGACGCACCCCTTAAATGAAGGTCGCTTTTTAAAATTGGAATTTATCAGCAGTTATATTGTGATAGGGCATTATAAGCTTTTTCCTATACTTAGCTCATTGTCCCTATTTCAACTTCAATTACTCATCATACGCCTTTTGTTTCCCAAGCTGTTTCATATCAATAACTCCAACCCCAGACCATACATAGTATTGTACCGAAGACAGTAATTAGAGCTAGGAATATAGCGCAATATAGAGTCATAAAAATGGATTTGCTATCATCCGTTTCACGAGCATGCATAAACACAACTAGTTGAACAGCTGCTTGTATGAATGCTGTCAATATAAAAATCGTCATTCCTGTTGCTTTTGACATATTGAAGAAGTAAACCAAAAGAGCTACAACCGTCAAAATCAATGAAAATACAAAACCCCATACTTGTTTAGCCGGGAATAATTCCTTCATGTTCATGTCATTCCTTTCATGTAGATAAAGGTAAAGATGAAAATCCAAACGATATCTAAGAAATGCCAGTAAAGGGAGAAAATGAAGGATTTATTGGCCGTTTCAGGTGTCAACCCGCGGTTTTTCACTTGCAGGACAATAAATGACCCCCAGAAAAGTCCTAATGTAACATGTGCTCCATGTGTCCCTAATGTTGTAAAGAGCACAGATGTAAATGCACTAGTTTGCAGTGTAGCTCCTTCGTGATAATAGGTAATGAACTCAGTGATTTCAAATCCTAGGAACCCTAATCCAAGAAGGAGAGTGATTACGAAGAAAGTCAACATGGCTTTCTTGTTGCCAAGTCGCATGGCATGAATGCCAAGCCCGATGACAAAACTGCTTGTTAAGAGCAAGAATGTTTCAGCAAGTACTGGAGTGATTTCAAAAATCTTTGCTCCAGTAGGACCGTTACCCGTACGATCAACTAATGTAAAATATGATGCAAAGAGTGTTGCAAAAAGCATAATTTCGGCTCCAAGGAAAATCCAGAAGCCTAAAATATTCAGCCGATTTTGTTCCGTACTATATTCAAGAGGTTGCGAGTGATCTATTTCCATTTATTAACACCTCCGTATTTTGCTTCTGTCTCTTTAATTTCTTCTACAGAAATGTAATGCCCATGATCTATTTCGAATGAACGCTGAGCCATGCAAACAAAGATACCGATTAACCCAATAATCGCAAGAAACCAGATGCTGAATACTAACGCAAACCCAAAGACAAAGAAGATACAGGACATGATAAACGGCCCGCCGCTGTTATTGGGCATATGAATTTTTTCATAGTCACCCTTGAATAATTCATGGCCTTTATACTTAGCATCCCAAAACGTTTCCCTTGAGTTCACTTGTGGAATGATCGCAAAGTTATATTCCGGTACTGGATTATGAGTGGCCCATTCAAGGGAACGTGCATCCCACGGATCATCACCAACATCTTTTGGAGCATAGCGAATGCTATAGTAAATCGTATAAACGATTAATACAAAGCTGATTGCCATAAGTACTGCACCGATAAACGAAATCATATTCAATGGTCCAAATCCAGTCGATTCAGAGTATGTGTATATACGACGTGCTTGTCCATCCAACCCAGTGATATACATAGGGAAGAATGCTAAGCAAAAACCAATGGTCAGAAACCAAAACGCCCATTTCCCAATCCTTTCATTCAACATGAAACCAAACATTTTCGGCCAGTAGTAAGTTCCGGCACCAAGCACAGCAAATACTACACCCGGAATAATGACATTGTGGAAGTGAGCTACTAAAAACATTGTATTATGGTACTGATAATCCGCCGCTGACATCGCAAGCATAACCCCGGTAACTCCACCGATTGTGAAAAGAGGTATGAAACCTATTGAATAAAGCATAGGTACGGTAAATCTGATTCTACCTTTCCACATTGTGAACAACCAGTTAAAGATCTTGATTCCAGTCGGAATAGCAATTACCATCGTTGTAATCGAGAAAATACTATTAACATATGCTGCTTGCCCCATTGTAAAGAAATGGTGCGTCCAAACGAAGAATGAATATATAGAGATAAATACCATTGAAGCAACCATTGATCGATAGCCATATAGGTTACGTCGTGAAAAGGTTGGGATAATCTCACTAAAAAGACCAAATGCAGGCAAGATTAAGATATATACTTCAGGATGTCCCCAAACCCAGAACAGGTTAGCCCAAAGCATATCCATACCGCCTTCAGTCATTGTGAAAAACTTGGTTGCGAATAGTCGATCCATTGTTCCCATGATAAGCGCCACTGTTAATACAGGGAATGCGAAAATGATAATAATGCTTGTGACTAAAGCAGACCATGTAAACATTGGCATTTTCATTAATGTCATACCGGGTGCTCTCATTTTAAGAATAGTCGTCAAAAAGTTAATCCCCGTCATTAATGTACCTATTCCGGCTATCTGAATACCAATCATATAATAATTCGTTCCAACATGCGGGCTAAATTCATTACCTGCAAGCGGGAAATAAGATGACCACCCTGCATCAGGCGAACCACCAATTACAAAAGAGATGTTGAATAGCATCGCACCCATAAAAAATAACCAGAAACTTATGGCATTTAGACGTGGGAATGCTACATCTCGGGCTCCAATTTGTAATGGCACGACGAAATTCATTAAGGCCATAATGTACGGCATCGCCATAAAGAGAATCATCACAACCCCGTGTGTTGAAAAAATTTCATTATAGTGCTGTGAATCTAATAATTTGTTATCCGGTACGGCAAGTTGCGCACGCATCATCACAGCATCTACCCCACCACGAAATAGCATCAACAAAGCAGATATTAGATACATAATACCTATTCTTTTATGATCGACTGTTGTTAACCAGCCACTCCATAAATAAAACCATTTTTTAAAGTGGGTTAAACCAACAATGATCAAGAGAACAGTAACACCAATGGCCATCATTGATGAGTAAATGACCGGACTAGGATTTGGTATAAGAAATCTAGAGAAAAAACCCATACTTTTGTGTTTCCTTTCTGAAAATATTTTTCTTGAGATAGACTAAGAAATTATTCATGATTGTGTGCTGATTTTTCTTTACTATTACTTGACTTATGATCATGCTCCATATGTTCACCTTTTGAATTCGTGTTAGAGTCACTTGAGCCATGATGATGTCCAGCATTTTCACCTTCTGGAGCTGGTGAGAAGTCTAAATGAGTTCCAGTAAACGTTAACTGTCCCTCATGACCCGGTTTTAATAATTCATTGAATCTTACTTCAGTAATAGGTTTCGCAGTTTCTTTAACTTCCTTTACCCATTCATCAAACTTATCTTGAGACATCGCTTCGACGTGGAACGTATTTTCAGCGAATCCTTTCCCACTAAAGTTTGCATTTCGTCCCATCATTTCCCCTGATTCGTCCGCTGCTAAGTGTAATGTGGTCACCATGTTAGACATGGCATATTTTTGACCGCCAAGTTGTGGAATCCAGAAACTCGTGATAGGCCCGAATGAATAAAGTTTAAATTCAAGTGGTCGATTTGTTGGAATATACAAGTAGTTTACTGTCTCGATATCGTTTTCTGGATAACTAAAATGCCACTTCCAGTCAGATGACGAGGCGTAAATAACTAATGGATCTTGACCTTTGTACCCTTCCGGTGTGGCTTCCACTTTATTGTTGGAAATTACAGAAACTACGGAGAAGAAAATGACGATTAAAATTGGCACCCCAACAATAATCGTTTCAACAACATGATTCCCTTCAATGTAGGGTGGTTCATAATCTTTAGGTAGTTTAGAGTCACGGTATTTGGTTAACACAAAGACTAAAATAGCACAAACAACAATAACAATAACCGCCATGATCGCAATTGATAGCCAAATCACATTGGCTTGCGTTTGGGCTTGAGGTCCTTTAGGATCTAAGACCGCTAATGATTCACAGCCAGAAAGCACATTGACTATGGTAGAAAGAATAGCTAATAAACCCCATTTTGTTTTCATATAAGTATCCTTTCTTTTAAGATTTTATTTCTAAGTTATCCACAAACGATGAAGTTATCCCAAAAAATGTTTATTCAGAAACTTCTCACAATCACATTTATAGGCGGGATGAATAGGTATGAATTCATTTGGGGAATATTCATAGAAACAGGTAATCTAATTACCTACTTGCTTTGAAAAGGAATTTGAATATGTGAGGAGATACTGCATGGATTTTTTCATTCCTTGTGGTCAAAGTAAGGGGAGTGAAGATGAAAATTTAAAATGGTGGCAATTGTCCTTAATAGGGGTTGGCTGCACTACTGGTACTGGATTTTTTCTTGGATCGGCCATTGGTATAAAAATAACAGGCCCCTCAATTGTCCTTTCCTTTACGACAGCCGCAGGGATCTTAATTTTGTTCAATTGGTCTTTCATTATTATTTCTGCTCTTCGTATTTTGAAAATAAAAATTAGTTGTTTTAACAGTGCTTTTTCATCTTCCCTAATACGCATTGAAGAAATTTCAAAAACCTCTCCAAAAGAGGCTTCCAAAATAATATATTTCAATTTAACGCTTGTTCCTTCAGAATTCCGCGTCACCACGGAAAGCAACCGCTAATAATGCCTTCACTGTTCGAGATGTGCACCCTATAGACCTTACCGCCGGGCGCACAGAAAAACCTCACCAAAAAAAGTAGGTGAGGCAACTTCTAATTATTTTGTTATTTCCCAAAATCAAAATAATTCCGCTTTAACAACCTTTTCATGTTCATTAACTCCAAGTACTTTGTCTGTTTTGCAAGCTGTTTCGTATCAATTAAAAATAGTTGATTTTCAATTTCCTTCACTATTTCATCATTTTGAAAAAGAGCATCGCAATTTTCACAATGGGATGAAGGGGTTTCTGTAATTTCAACCGCCCTCGTTCCGTCCGGCAGTTCCCAGTACACTGTACCCTCTACCGAAGTAAGCTTTCCTTTCTCACACCA
>Ga0181464_1000190_pt1 | contig 21966 bp, 15 predicted proteins | sample InSIn2gowninarea_FD_119074 | JGI IMG/M metagenome (GOLD analysis project Ga0181464, IMG submission 119074) | Clean room microbial communities from NASA Spacecraft Assembly Facility at Jet Propulsion Laboratory, Pasadena, California, USA -... ...
GTTCATGTGTGGAAGAGGGAATATTCTTTCAGGTACTTAAATTTGATGAAAAACTATGTGAGGGCCTCCTTTTCTATTAAATTCACCTATTATGAGCTCATGGATTATCATTCTCATTTACTATTAACTTTGAAGGATAGAGAAATGATGGATGTATTCTATTGTATTAAACTCATCATTATTTAAGTGGATGAAGGTACACATGGAATTCTAGAGAAGGAAAGATGGTGGCCTTCCTGAATGTTTTTCATTATGTGGATGATAAGTTGGTCCTAATATTGTCCTAATCATGGAAGGAGAGATCTATGAATGAAAAGAGTATTTCATTCAGAATCAACCTTGAGTTGATTGCCATGGTTATGGGTTTCCCCCTAAAGGGTGATAAAATCATCAAAGAAAAGCATTACTTGGCTATAGAGATCCAAATTTTCAGAGGAAATAATGTAATTTATATAAGTATGGTAAGGAATATGGAAGGATTATACACTAATACATTTAAGCAATTTTGCATCACACCATGCATCAATCCACAGTGTTATTTAAAAAACAAAATACATAAAGCATGATGCATCAATTGACGCTAAGCGTACTATCAAAAAAAGCATCATTTCTAGCATCATATAGCGAGTTATGAGAGTTAAATAATTGACGCTATACATGACGCTTTATATGTCATGTATAGCATCAAAATTATAGGTATGCATCAAAATTATAGGGAATGAGGGTTTGCATCTTGTCAAGCAATTCGTCTATCTTCTATATGCTTCCATATTTTGCATATATGTCTAACAAGGTACTCACAACCATAACATTTGATAAAAAAACATTATAAATTATTTTTTTTAAAGAGCCTTTGATGTATGTATAAACCCTTTTGCAAATCTCTCAGTTTGGTGATGCTTTGAGGATGTTGGGAAAGGTGAATTCATTTGGTTGGACTATTGTTGATGTTTATTGCATTTGGTGAAATAGTTTCAATGCTTTTTGAGGAAAATTGTATCTTTGGTAACTTGAAATTATCATATTACTTGAGCATACAATCAAAAACTTCATGGGATCCCACCAAAATTTGAGGTCTTGATCCTATACCAAACTTCATGGGTGGTTGAAGCATACAATGCATATTTTCTTACCAAAAAATGCATATACACACTACTATCTATGTTCTCCAACTTGTCTTCATCTCTTGTAGACCTGTATCACTAAAAATACAAACTAGTATCCCTAAAAATGCCCTTAAAAAGGGAAATATCCTTCATGTACTCATCAATGGCATCATACCCACCATTAAAACTTCATCATCGATCAAGGGAATGCATCAATGGTTGATAGCGGATCATGCCATGATTTGTGTGCATGATCTATGCCTTTTTTCTATTCCATGTATCTCTTGATGCACTAAAATGTGTCAAGCAATGATTCCACCAATGCATCAAACAATGTGTCAAGCAATGCATCACCCAATGCATCAAAAAAATGGTTTTATCTAGATTGACATAGACATGTGAAATAGTGATGCATCTTATGTCACAAAATCAAAATGCAATTTTATGACACATGGTATGACACAAAATCGCTAAAATGTAGTAGTGATATGATAGTTATTATGCAATGTTTAACTTTAGATAACCATATTTCGATGTTGCATAGTTTTCACATTTCTTTCATAAATTTATTTAGGTATGGAAAATAGGGTAACATCCTTCTGTATATATTCAACTCTTTATACAACTACATTATAGATATGAAGGAGGGGAAACTGGAGGGGTCGTACCATCAAGTTTTTTATGTACTCCTTTTAACTATGCATCTATGGAGTGACCTAATTTGGAAATTGATTATGCTGATTCCAATGATAGTGTAGAAAATATGGATGAAGAAAAGAATTCAATTTAAGGGGAGGATAAGGAATTTTCCCTAGTTGAGGAAGAGCCTTCAATCTTGGAGTAAATTAAGCCTATGGTTACTCATGGGATGTTGGCAATTTGTAGAAACTTTGCCTCCAAGATGATTCAGAAGAAATAAGGATCAAAATCTTGGAGTAATATCAGAAAGAAAGAGGACCTATATAAGGATTTAGATCCCCCTCCGTAACCTAGAAAGAGGACATCCTTGACCTTCAAGGATACTTCTAGCATGAATATAATGATGATTGTTGGATCCCCTCTGCAAGAGATATCTAAAGGGTGAGAAGAATAAAAGGAGCTACTACATGCTTGGACTTGCTCCACCAGGGTAGATTTTTTTAATGTAGAATATGCATATGATGTATGGGTTGATGATCATAAAGGGAAGCTAAATATTGGATACTCCCCTACTCTAGGGAGTTTAAAGGAGAATGTAAAGATCATTAAGAGCTCAAATTTAGGAAAGACTAAGGGAAATTCCACCCCCTAGATTATCTCATATATTCTCTCTGGTTTTAGTTGTTATTTTTATTTATACTATTTCGAAGGTTCTATATGGTTTCATGTTTTCTTGTTAATTTTATGGTAGCTTTATAGAGGGTGCTCTTAGAGACCCTATTAGTCCTTAACGTTTTAAATCTTTTTATGTTACATTCTTTGAATATGATAAGGTTGTAAAAGATTTGGGATCCTTTTATAATCCTTGTTTTATATATATAGAATCTAAGTTAGTTTATATTAATCTTATATGAGTAGTTCTAAACTAAGTTATAGTTGTAATCTTTCACAATCTTTTTTAATTTTATAAAAGATAGAAGTATATTTAAAAGGAGAGAAGACTTCTTAACCCAATATCAACCTTGAAGTATCCTCTTCTTTACCAATGCGATGGAACTCACACTACAAGAATACAAACACACTCTCATTCATCCACAAAGTAACACAAGCAAGTATAGTGGTTCCTCCCAAGGCGAGAGTAATCCACTTTGAAACTAGAAATCTATTACTTCACAACAATTACAAATTTCTCTCACAATCTATCCCACAACCAAAATATAATGGATAAGTATGCCCCTTTTTAACCAAGGGAAAAACTTCTCCTACAAGTGGATGATGAGTACAACAAGTTGCACTTATTTAATTTCCTAAATACTAAAAGGTATTTATAAATGATTTTAATTATTTAGATAAATTAATATAAGTGAATTAAAATTTAGATACCTACTTATGCATTATAAATTATAACACTCCCCCTTAATCTAATATAGGGTATAGAGTAGAGAAGATAGAGAGAGAGAGAGAGAGAGCTTTACATTTTGATAAGTAATAGATCCTAGATAATGATCAACTACTTATAATAAAATAATCATAAACCATAAGTGGTTTCAATGTACAAGAAGTAATTTTCAAAAATAATTTGACATGATGAGCCTCCATGAGCCTGCATACCTAAAGTAAGTAACATTCAATTTCAAGAAGAAACATGCAAGCTACAAGCATATCATAAACAAGATTAGTTAGATGCATAATATATATATTTATATCAACATAAGATAAATAAACCAAATAATGCCATCTATATACTGATCAAATGGTGTATTACAAATCATCACAAAGATGCCAAGAAAACTCATAGCCACTTGTTGTATAAGAACATGTGTTGATTATCATTATAAAAAAGTAAGATATACATCCAATCATGCACGTATTATTTCCTCACATATGGATAACTAAATAGTGCAAGAAGTGTACAAATAATTTCATCACATATAGATAACTAAACAATTCTAACATGCACATACTAGTTCCTCACACATGGAGAATCAAATACAAAAATGTATACAACAATAAACACTATACAGCCAAAAGATCTTAATAGGGGTGAAGTTATCATCAAAAAATGAATTCAATAAGAATTCAAACTCCAATCCCCCTTGAGGGAAACTTCACCATCCCGAGAGACCCTTGTAGATTGCATAATTGGGTATCAAAAAAGGGTTTGGTGAATAAATCAACATATTTATTTTTCAATGAACAATATTAAAGCTGCAAGGTACCATCCAAAACCTTCTCCTTGATGAAATGAGCTTAGATTTCAATTTTTTTTCTAATGAAACATACAGTTTTTGGTCAAAGAAATGGTTGATTGATTATTTGAATATATCATATATGGGCAACCTACTCAGCCAATTTCTTTCATAATATGCTTGAGCCAAATTGCTTCGTAGATCACAACATCATAGCTCTATATTATGCTTCTGTGGTGGATATAGTGACTGTAGGTTTCTTCTTAGAATACCAAGAGATAGCACATGATATAATATTAAATACATAATAAGAAGTGGATTTTCTATCATTTATATCATTCCCATAGTTAAAATCTGATAACCTTGATAGAATATTTGAAGGTAACTTGGTAAACTTGAGGGAAATACCCTTTGTGCCTACAATATACCTCAAAATATTCTTAGCAGTATTAATATGCTCAACATAAGGGTTATGCATAAACCTTACTGTAAAATTCACTACATAAGTAATATTTGATCTAGAGATAATCAAATAAAGAATACTATCAGTAAGTTGTCGGTACTCTATAGCATCTACAAAGTAAGAGTTTGATCTAGTCTCAAGCTTGATTCAAGGAGTAATGGGAATAACCACACACTTACACTCTTCCATTCCAAAATTCTACAAAATATCTAATATATATTTAGACTAACTAAGGTAGGTACAATCCTTACATTGATACACTTGCATACCAAGGTAGTAGTGCAAGAGATCAAGATCATTCATCTAATATTCTACCTTAAGTTTGGTTATGCACTCATTTATGATCATTATATTATTTATCATGATCAAAATATCATATACATAGAGAATAATTAAGACCAATTCTTTTCCTTCATTGAGAACATAAAGAGTTGAATCTGAATAACATTTAGAGAATCCAAGAGTCTCAAAATACCTTGAAATCTTCTTGTACCAAGCTCTTGGTGCTTGCTTAAGTCCATACAAAGACTTCTTTAGGTTGCACACATGGTAATATTTCCCTTCCATAATAAACCCTTCTGGATGAATCATGAATATTTCAACATCTAATTCACCATTGAGAAATACACTCTTTACATCAAGCTAAAGCACCTTCCAATCTTGACTTGCTAAAAGCGAATGGATCAATCTGACCATAGCCATATTTCCTACTAGGGAAAATTTTTCTTCATAATCAACTCCATACTTTTGAGTGACACCCTTAGCCACCAACCTTGATTTATATTTCTTAATTTCACCCTCTAAATTATAGTTTATCTTGTAAATCCACTTGTTCCTAATTACATTCTTTGCGGTTGAATCTAGAACTAAGTCCCAAGTTCCATTTTTCATAAGTGCCTTATATTCCAACATCATGGCATCCATCCAATAAGCATGTTTATATGCCTCCTTAAATGTTGAAGGCTCATTATGATTGTTGATTTTAGCAAGAAGAGACTTATTCAAATTCATGCTTCTAGTTAACCTCTAAGTTGGATAATCTTTCTCTTGAGGTGACTTATCTGAAGAGATATCCAACCAATCAGGAAATTTTTAAAGAATTTTCAAAGACTTCACTTGAATAATCATTAGGAATCTCATTGAACTTGACATCCCTTCAAACAAGAGTAGAGCTTATACCCTCTATGTTGACTATCATATCCCATAAAGATGTATTTTTATGACCTATTATCCAACTTCTTCCTTTTTTCAAAAACTATGAAGGAAAATGCTTCACATACAAAGACCCTTAGATGTGAGACATAAAGTTTATTTCCTATTCATGTCTTGTAAGGATTTTTCCCTCCAACTTCTTTTGTGAGATACCTATTCAAGGTGTAGATAGAAATGCTCACAACTTCATCCCATAAAAAATTTAGGAAGATATCCCAACATGAATCTATCCATCTCCATTATGGTCCTATTATTCCTTTTTGTAACACCATTTTGTTGTGAAGTATAAGGGATTCTAAACTACCTTTTGATCTCATGCTTTACACAAAATTCATTGAACTCATTGCTCATGTATTCACTTCCCATTATCCGACCTTAGAATCTTGATCTTTAAATTAGTTTGATTTTCAACTTAGGTCATGAACTCCTTGAACATATCAAAGGTATGATCTTTATGCTCTAATATATACCTAAAATTCATCCTACTAAATTCATCAATAAAAGTAAGGACATAATATGCTCCTCCAAGTGACTTAGTTTAAAATGGAACTATCAAATATGAGTGTATCAATTGGAGAGGTTGAGATGCCTTAGTTTCCTTATCCTTCCCAATTTTTTTCCTTTTCATCTTCCCTAAAATACAATTTTTACAAAGGCAGATGGCGGGTGATATAGGAGGCAAAATTTTCACAAGATATTGTTCCTTCATGATTTGAATACTTTTGTGGTGTAGGTGGTGTAAATGTTGATTCCAAATGATGGCTTTAGAATAAACATTTGAAGCTAGGTACTTGATCAAGTATATAAAGTTCATTCTTAACCGATCCTTTTATCAAGGTGGAAAACCCTTTCCTTATACTCCAAGAGTTCAAATTGAACTCAAAAGTATATCCTTTTCTTACAATTTGAATAACCAATAAAATATTCATCCCTAAATTAAGTACAAAAGATACATTTTTTATCATCTTCCCATGCATCAAGATGCTTCTAATTCCTTGAACTTCTAGCATTGAGTTATCACCTATTACTATTGCATCCTTTTTATATTTTTAGAATTTTTCAAACTTATTCCTTTCAAATCTCATATGATTAGTGCAACCCAAATCCACTAACCAATCATTTGAAAAAGTATGAGACTTGGAATAAAGATCACAAACATAAGCACTTTTCTTATTCTTCTTTCCTTTGAAGTTGTTCACATTATTTTTTCCTTTGCCATTTTCCTCCCTCTTTTTTTTGAAGTAATGGTTCTCTTTGTGACCATAGATGCCACAAAAGTTACAATTACCATTAAACTTTTACTTAGACACATGAGGTTTGCTTCACTTGCCTTTGTGATCATGATGATTGTTGTCATCCTTCTTTGCAGTTCTCCTAGGATGAGCATGAGGATTCTTCTTATGATTTTTGAACTTCTTCTTGAAGTGATTCATATTAATTGCACCTAAAGCAACATTTTGGTCCTTTGAAGAAGAAATTAACACCTTCTTATTTATGGTGTCTTCATACTTTAAGAGGAGTCTACAAAGATTCTCTAAAGAGAAGAAATCCTCTTCATCACTAAGCCTAGTTTCAATAACAATCACAAAAATACTAAACTTGGTTAATAGGATTTGTAAGATGATGAACACCATGAATTCATAATTGATACAATCAAACCTACAACTCACAAGTTGATTCCTTAAATCAATAATCTTATTCAAGTAGATTTCCACACCCTCATCCTCCTCTTAATGAGATTGCAAGAGTTTTTGAAGGATGGTGAACCTCTTTGAAAACTTATACCTAAGGTAGATCTTTTTAAGCCTATTCCAATATTCTTTTATGGATTTTGAGGTTGAAATCATGAGGAGAACTTCATCCGAAACTGCCCTAAAGATCATAGATGTTATCGACTCATTCTTGTTATTATAGACCTCTAATTCTTTAGCTTTTATTGGGGCAACTTTATTCTCACTCACCATTTACCAAAGTTTGTATGCTTGAAGCTCTGCTTTCATCCTTGGTTCTCAAATACCACAGTTAGAACCATCAAGGATGTACTTAGGTGTAAAGAAATTTCCCATTTCTATAAAAGAAAAGTTAATTGATTAAAGTACAATAAGCATCAACATATGATTTTCTAATCACAATTGTAAGTAGCATAATTATTCAACCATCATAATAATTGTACGTAACTAGAAAACATTTAACTAACCATAAAGCATTTAACTAACTATCATAATAATTGCAAGTAACCAACTAATATAAACTAATCATGTTTAATGTTATTGCAATTGAAATAAACTTATATAAATTTATATAAATTAATCCAAGCAAATTGACAAGTTGAAGGTTAGTAGCTTTATTTGGGTTAGTATTTTGTAGGTAGTAAATTGTAAGTTAGTGTTAGAAGATTGTAAGTCATTTTAGTACACTTTGTTTAATACTAAGTAGATTGAAGGTTAGTAAGCCCTAATTTATAATTGTAGTTAGCATTTGAAGTTAGTGTTTATAGTTAGTATTTGAAGTTAGTGAACATTTTACCATTGACTTAACTTAATTTGAGCTTTTGTTGATTAACCACAAAAATAAGGACAATCACATGATAAAGGGTTAGTAGTTTTTGGGTTAGTTACATAATAAGGCTCTAAGAGCTTTACAACATGCTCAAGGTTAACACAAGTCTTAACAACTTATCATAAAATCAAAGTTAATAACCATCAACTTGATTAGGGAAGATTTATTTCAAGAGAAAGATCCATTTTCTCAACCATAAAACCATTGGATTCCATTGTATAGCGAGTTTGAAAGTGGAGCATGCGGGTTATGACTTCATTTCTTTGTCTCGCAAGGATTTGCCACTTTAGCATCTTGTCTTAATATTATCTTTTCTTTGATTTCTTCCAAATTTTGTTCTTTTTCTCTCGATTGCCTCCATTCTTGCAATAGGACCCTGTACTTGATGGATTTAAACCTTAAGAATAAAATTTTAATCTTCCAATATCACTTGAAAGCTCTCTTAACCATTCATATTCAAAGCATGAACACAATAATCAATCTCACAAATTTGATACATATATAAAGTGGTTCCTCTCATGCAAGAGAGTACATACACTAACTAAGATCTTTCTCATTCACAAAGTGCCTTTCTTACAATAACTCTTCCTACTTCTCCTAACAATTCTAAAGCATAACTATACTCCAAAATTGAGTGCAAACTTGAGTGAGTAAACAAGAATGGAGGCCCTATATATAGGGAAAAATCTTCCCTTTAACCACCCTTGTACCCAAGGGTTAGGTTAAGGTTACATAATATTATATTCACTTAACACTTAAAGCTATCTAGAGATATTTTAAGTGTTAAGTGGGTTACATAGAGAAAGATGTTAATACACAATAATGCATTATACATTCCAATAGTACTTCCTATTCTTAGAAGACATCATAAGACACACATATTTTCATTTTCAAAAATAAGGTTAGGAAAAAGAGAAAAAAATCAAACATAAATTACTTTTAAGTAATAATCATTTAAGCAACAATGATTAATCTCCTCTTCCCCCTTTTTAAAAAAAAAACACACTTAAACTCCTAAAAACAAAAGGGTAAAAATAACTTCTTAAAAAAATACCCTTCTAAATAAAACTTATTCATCCAAAACATTACCATTCTTGAATAATCATAAGTTATCAAGATATATAAATCCATAATATTATTTTTTAATACTTTTTCTTTTCAAAGAAAGTCTCCTATTTCTCAAAAAGCAAATATCACTCCTTTTGAATTTTTTTTTTTTTAAGATTAGACAATCATATAAAAAGTTGTCATTAAAAGAAATTAGAACCCTCATCAACTACGGGGTGGCTATCAAAAAAGGTACTTTATGTATTTAATATACTTTAAGTGAAAAATTAATGTAGAGATATAAGGGGTCAAGGACGGACGATAATGAAAGGAGGCCTTAAACAAACCGAGTACCAATGATTTTTAAAGGAGGAAGGGGGGTGCCATCGTACATTGGGAAGGAGTAGGTATCATGTGCTAGGAAGGAGGTCATCATGCGTTGGGAAGGAGGGATGGCAGGTCACCCAGATTTTTTTAATTTTATTTACATCAACATTGAAACATTTGACAAATTGATACCATACTCCCTTCTATGTATAAATTTTACAAATTAAAATATTAAAATATTTTAACAAATTGGAAATATAGGATATGTATATATAATGTATTTTTATGTACAAAATAACACTAAATATAATATAAAATAATAATCCTCTTTAAAAAAAAACTACACTATGATGCTTTAATACAAAAAATATATAATCAATTTGAGAATAAGAATAAAATTTGTACAAGTTTTACCTTTCTATTTTTTTATAAACACTAAGAATGTTTATAAGGTAATTTTTTTTTTTGCAAATTTCTACTATAAGTAATACATTATTGTTACTTTGAACAATTTTAAATAAGAGAACTTTGTTAGTACAAAAAATTGCCCAATAATAACATTATTACTTTCAAGTAATTTTTTCTAAAAAAAAAAAGAAACTAACACATATCAAAAAAATATTTCAGTATCACAAAATAAAATATTGGAGTGATAGAGGTTATAACTTGAGGTAATTTTATCTCACAAAAAAAGTAGGATGAGCCTCCAAGGAAGGCTCTAGAAACTAATTGAAAAGGAGAAAATACTCAACCCAAGATCAACCTTGATGTATCCTCTTCTTTACCATAATGGAACTCACACTACAAGAACAAAAACACACTCTCATTCATCCACAAAGTAACACAAGCAAGTATAGTGGTTCCTCTCAAGGTGAGAGTACTCCACTTTGAAACTAGAACTTTATTACTTCACAACAATTATAAATCTTTCTCATGATCTATTCTCCTACAACCAAGAGCATAACTTGTCCTCTTACAAATGTTGTGAATCCATGATATGAGCATCCTATTTATAGCACAAAACTCCCTCATGGGCTCATCCTTTTACCCAAGTGGTAATCCCAAAACCCAATAGATAAGTATTCCCCTTTTTAACCAATGGATAAACTTCTCCTACAAGTGGATGAGAGGTACAAGAAGTTGCGATTATTTAATTTCCTAAATACTAAAAGGTATTTATAAATACTTTTAAGTATTTAGGTAAATTAATATAAGTGAATTACAATTTACATACCTACTAATGCATTACAAATTCTAACATATATGCTAAAAATGTATAATGTCATTTGATGTATGGCTAGGAATAAGGGGTTTCCATTAGGAATTGATTGTGGTATTTTTGGAATGAAAGGTTCTCATTTTTCTATTGCAATTCTTGTATTATTTATTTTTTATGCAATATCTTATGATATTACTTATTGAGTTTATATATATTTTGTGGATTCTAAACTGTTAAATTACTTGTTCAAGGCTTCCAAAACAAAGTTAGTATGTTGTAGTTGAGAAAACTATAAATGCTATCTATGCATTGTATGCCATGCATTCCAATTTACTAAAGTGAGTATATCACAAAGATTCAAATGTTGAAAATAAATAAAATGGATATCTATTCCCCATGGTCCTTTGTTTGTTCTTATTACTAAGCTTAGTAGTTTTTTCTTATTGTTAGTCATTGTTGAATGTTTTTAGTTACCCTTAATATTAACCTAGGTATAAACTAAGCTAAAAACTCACATTCAATGATTTCTAACACACTATATTATAATAGTAAAGTAATAATAATAGCAATAATCTAAAGTATTTAACAAATATAAATATGTATAAATATGAATACAAAGATTAAAGGATTAGATCTATCAATAATTAACCAAGCATATTGAGAAAGAGATTATGAAAGATAAATACATGTCATCTTACTTGATATGCATATCAAAACTTATTGATGATGTAAATATCAAAATGCAAACCTTCTAGATAGATGAGATAAAATGACCTGCAATCATGCTAGCATCTGTGCCCATGTTAGGGATAGCATCCACACTCAAGTCAATGTTCATTCTAATATCCTTATGGCTTAGCATTTATAACTAAGATATAGTAGTAGTATGATAATAAAAAAGCCTAATCTAGCATATTAATTTGAATAGAAGAATGATACATCTCATGTGATATCAAATATTAATCTCAATAGGCAATGTTGAAGAAAACATAAAGTAGTAGTTGAGTGTGACTATAAAGAAAAAGATCTGATAGCCTTCTCATGTAGATCAATCCTCCATTTATAAGTAAGAAAAATATTTTAATACATGTCTAGATCCTAGCATTGATGTTGAGGTACCTCACACAAAAAGAGAGATAAGTGCATGAGAAGATGCTCATAACGGTCCATCATAAGATATAACATATAATGACCCAATAATATTATACTTAATAAGTATACCTAAGGGTGGAAAAAATTAAATGTTAATAGATTCCACCCTTTGCAAATTTAATCAAATGAAGTGTAATTATGTTTGCAAAGAAAAACTAAAAAGAGAAAAAATAATACTCTCTTATTCTTCTTGTGGAGCTCTTCAATCATCAAAGTTTGATGATATTTGTTATCCCCTCTTTACATAAATTTTGAAGAGGTTAACTCTTTAACCAATTGGAACAATCAAATTCAAATAATAACCTATAAAATGAGAGACAAAAAATAATATTTTTCAAACTATACATATCATCATCTCTTAAAGATATAATAGTAATAATTAGAGAAACAATCAACATAACATATATGCATAAGATCATCATGGAAATATGTAATTCCATATTCATAGATAAAACATCATCATAATAGAACTATTCATCCTATTCATAGACTTATGTAACAAATTCCATCTCAAAAGATATAGCAATAAAGAGCAAGGATGAAATTAATATAATATGCATACATTGTTATGGAAGAAAAAAGAAATCTATTCATAGATATATATCATCATAGAGAGAGAAATAATAGTGATGGTTAGTTTATACCCTACCAACAAAGGCGATCATAACATATGAGAGTCACATCATCATGGAGGAAAAATATGCCCCATTCATATATGCACATCGTCATGGTAGAGAAAATATGCAATGGATGTCTCATAAAGGTTGATAGTTATTTATTTCATCCACCCAAAAAGGACCTATTAATAGTGATGGTTATTTATATTATCAACCCAAAAAGGACCTATTTAATAGTGATGTTTATTTATATCGTCCACCTAGTAATAACCTATTAACAATGATGTGTATTTATATCATCCACCCAACAATGACCTATTAAATAGTGATGGTTATTTATATTTTCTACCCAACAAGGATCTATAAATCATTCCCCAATGTAAATGATATACTTAGTGTCGATTCTAGGTTGGGCATTGAAATCGTAAATAACATGAGATAACGAAGTGAATATCCAAATAAATAATTGATTCATTTCCACAAACCATCAAGGGTATATCAAAACATAATCATAGAAATATGCATATCATATCATCATAACATGACAACCATAAAAGACTAAGACTGTGAAAATTTTACTATTCAAATGTCTGAGGGCATACCCCCAAGGCCCCAGATCTTATCATCCAAATCTAAGACTATCAAATGGTAGTTTTGACGTTGAGTATATAAAATAGTGCTAAAATTCTTATTTCTGATTGCCAACATCTGACACTATTCTTTTGATATAATTAATACTATTATCCAAATAATTTTATATTGAACTAATTCTAAACTACTTAACTTATCTAAATTATATCAAACATTCCAGTGCTAAGGCCACTATAGATATGGATGCTACCAGTAGTTCCCCTATTTAGACTATGAAATAACTAGGTCATAAAATTCAAGTGTTTTTCTTATCTTGCAATAGATATGACTAGTTTTATGGTATTTGATATTTTTAGCATAAAGAAGTTAATGAAATGTGTTGTATATCAAATTTTGTATCCTAATTTTATTTTATCACAATTGCTATTTTTCAGTTTGGTGCTCTGGTTGAAAGTTTGTGTAAGATGAGATCTTGTAGTTGTTGGAGGTATACTTATGTCCATTATGCATTTGTTGGATCCCAATACCCCTAATGATCAATCATCAAGCTTATTTACTTCATCATAATAGGGTTTCAACACATGTTTTGAGTTTTCTAATGTCTTTGAATCATGTGTTTTGATTTTTATGTTATTTCTATGGTAGAATCGTATGCAAATTTTCCTATATTTGTAAGGTTTTGTGTATAAACCTAGTATGAGCACAAGTAGTCTAATACGTATTATGAAATAATAATAGATATATTTTGGATGCAAAATATCCCAATCTTGATAGGTGGCATCAAGAGACATCGTAAGTTTTTTTAGAGTATATGCAAGGTCCTAATGAGATGAAGATATGATATTCATCCCATGCATATGTGTCTCCATTTTATAGGAACAAGATACACCATGTAGCACCATTTTAGCATAGATCTTATGTGCACAAATAAAGAGAAACATGCATAATATATTGAAAGAAAGTAATGTTCCATGGCTTGAACATTCAAATTTTTTACATCATAATTGTATTATGTATCTCTCCCACCAATGACTACTACAAAGTACTACTTCAACTAGTACTTTAATTTTGTTGAAATCATGTAGTTGAGATTTAAATACTTACAATATAATATTACTTCCATTATATCTTCTTCATATGTAGAAACATGTATGTTCATACATTTTTTAAGAATCGAACATCCATTTATGTTTTCCCTAACTTATTGGGCGGATTTTATCCTTCACTTAGACTTTTAGAGTGTCAATTATTCAACCTTTTATTTTTCTCAAGATATGTATAGGTACTAGGTCCCATTGTATTGTAACAATCTTGTAATATTTTTGCATTCATTCTACAATAACAATATCAAGAAACATTGATATGTAATTCTTTTTTGTGGTTGTGTGGCGTGCTTCCATTTCTAGGCATGTTTGTATGCAAAACTATTTACAGATCTTTGCATAAATATTTTATAACTATTATAAGTTGATATTAAAATATTTTATTGTATTTTAACTAGGTATTTAATTATTAATTTTTTTATGCAACAAATTTAGATATTTTTATGGTTATCTCAAACTGCCCCATTTTAGGATTAGTTTTCTCCAGAGGCTATAAATTTCATTCTAGACCTCCTCTTGATGTAATTATTTTTATTTTGGATATAGGGTTTTAATATATTTATAACCATATAAAATATTGTATAATTTTTGTTTGTATCTCCTTTATAATCCATAATATCCTAACTTGCACTTACATAGTCTTGCTCATCAAGCCTCGTGGAGTGTTTTAATTCCAGTTGATTTTGGACCTATCAAATATTCTCTATATTCCATTGGTTCTTCACTATTGGATAAATATATTCATTATATTTCTAATGATATATAACACTCCTATATTTCAATAAGAATCGATTAAATTATAGCATTTTTGTGACCATATAAAATTAGTATTTTCTTACCTAGGCCTGCCATTCATGTTTGTACTAGATCCATAATTTTACCTTTTATATTAGAGTTACACCCCAAAATTAATTTGTTATATGAGCACATAAAATAACCTTTGTATCAAATAATTTGAACCTATATTTGCTTTGGTAGACCCATTTTTGACTTGAAAGTTCCGTATAATGCCTAGAATGCTTCATATTTGACTCGTAGACTTCAAATTAAGATTCTTGGAGATCCATAGCTTTATTTGAGGTGTGTAAATACTTGTTGGAAAGGGATTTTGAGATCTATATAGGTATATTAAAAAATCAATATTTAGGATAATTTAATTTCATCTTGCAACCTTTAAAAGTTTCGAGTATTTGTATCATCCCCAAATCACTATATCAAGCTTAGGAACCTCAAAATATTCATTTGGTATCAGAGTAGATCTTTTTATTGGGTTAAAATAGATTAAAAAAAAGTGGAAACATAGTTCAATTACAATTTCTTGCATTCAATGGTGGATATTTTAAATATTGAAGTACTAGAATAAGAACTTTTCCCATCTCTCAAAACCTATGGAACCTTATTTCATAGGGTTATGTAGAACATGATGCTACAACCTTTTCTACACTTACAAAATATGATAATAAAGGGGATTTTAGATATCAAAAATAAGGATGCAAAATCTCTTTTTTCCATACAAAGTGGGGTATATGTGTTTATCTTTATCAAGATTGCAGAATACAAATAGTCCAAGGAAGCATGGGAGACTCTTAATAGTGCCTATAAGGGATCTTCCAAGGTAAGAGTAGCAAACCTTCAGCTCTTACATAGATATTTTGAGTCCTTAAAAATTAAGTAATATGATACCATTAAGGTATTTATAACTAGAATTCAAAATTTAGTAAGTGGAATTCATTCACATGGGGAGGAACTAGATGATACTAGGATTGTGGAGAAGGTGTTGAGAGGCCTTCCAAGAAAGTTTGATCCTATCTTAACTTACTTTAGTTGAATTTATTGGAAGCTTGTATACTTCTGAGAATATAACTAAATAAAAGTATGAAAATATTGATCAATAATTCTAAGGTAAACTTGTATTTAATGACCAACCATCTACCTCCTCCAATTCAAAATCTTCTTTAAGAGGTCATGGTGGATCAAGTCACGGTAGTGGACATGGAAGAGGTGATAGTGGTAGAGGAAGAGGTAGGTAATCTATTAGAATTTAGATTTCAGCCCATAAATATTATATCTTTTATATAAAATATGATCACACAAAACAACAATATTATAAAAAATAAAACCTGTAAAAAGCTAACTACAATGAAGAGCAAGGTGATACAAATTTCTTCCTCATTCACAACAACTTTGAAGCTATATAATCAGATTTTGTACCTTGGTAGTGGTTTTTCAAATCATATAACTGGGAATAAGAACTTGTTTTAAAAACTTGAAGAAGATTTCAACAGATAAGTCAAGTATGGTGATAACAATAAGGTCATTGCTAGAAAATGATTTATTACTTTTAAGGGAAAGATTGGTAAGATCTTACATATGCATGATACGTTATATACTTCATGGCTAAAGTATAATATCTTAAGCATTGGTCAGTTATGTTTAAATAAATATAAAGTGATATTTGAGAAGAAGAGTTATAAAATTACAAATGAGACCAATTGCCAAGTAGTCACCATTATTCTCAGGTGTGAGAATAGAATGTAAATGCTAAAAATGCAGCCACTTGTTAAATACTTGAAGGCCACATTTACTCCTACTTGGTTGTGGTACAAGAGGCTTGAACACCTCAACTTCAACTCATTACATGGATTACATAAATTTTTGAAAGGTATTCCAACCTTTTCACACCTATCTTACACTTTATGTGAGAGTTGCATATTTGGGAAATAACAAAGAGAGAATTTTTTTCATAACCAATATAGAGCCCAAAATCCTTTAGAATTGGGTCATTGATATATGTAGACCTATGCAGACTCCAAGCATGGCCAAGTGTAAGTATATGTTTATTTTTCTGATTTCTAGAATGAGTTGGTTGTATTTATTGTAGGAAAAATCCTATGCTTTTGATTGCTTTATAAAATTCAAAGTACTAGTAGAGAAGTAGTTTAGTTACTCCATCAAGAAATTTGACTATGGTGGTGAATTCATTTCAAATGAGTTCAAAGATTTATGTAATCAAAAGGAAATACATAACAACATACACTCCCCAGAAGAATGGAGTTTTCGAGATAAATAACCTTACAATTATTGAGATGGCTGGTGCATGTTCAAAGAAATAGACATAGACAACAAGTTATGGGGTAAACATTTTCACAAAATAATTTACAATTTGAATCAGTGCTCGATAAAAATAACGTAAGATTGCATTACCTATGAATCTTGGTTTGGCAAGAAACCAAGTATTTATCACTTAATAATCTTTGGTTTTATTTTTTATATGCATATTCCCAAGGAGAACATAAATAAATTGGATGAAAAATCCATTAAGTGTGTCTTTATTGGGTACTCTGATGAACCCAAATTCTATACATGTTATGATCTAATTTTTGAAAAGTTGTATATCAATCGATATGTGATCTTCAATGAAGGGGGGTCATACATGGAGGAGGATGGTAGAATTGACATCACTCCAAATTTTGAAGAATCTAATTCTAATGAGTGAGTTGAACCATTAGCACCTCAATAACTCAACATCCTTATGGCGATAGATCCTTCCAAAACTGATGACATAAAAAAGAAAAGGGTTTCCAAATATCATCCATACTCTCATATGTTGGATGAATATTTCACTAGAAGAGTGACTCGATAAAAATAAAAGAGGGTTGATCATACGATCAATTATGCCTTAATATCCTCTTCAATTATTGAGCCTTCTAAATTCAAAGAAAAAGCAATGAATGAACATTGGAGAAAGGTTATGGAAGATGAAATAGATCAACTCTTGGGAGCTTTTCCCTCCTCCAAAGAACAAGAATATCATTAGAATCAAATGGATCTATAACCTAAGGTATAATGTTGATGGAAAACATTTCAAGCATAAACATCACCTAGTAGCAAAAGGACATGTTCAGAAAGAAGGCTTGAACTATTAAGAGATGCTTACACCAATTGTAATACTTGAGATACTAATATCTCTTCAAGTATTAGCTTCTCATTTTGGTCTTCTTATTTTCCAAATGGATGTAAAATCAACCTTCTTAAATGGATAATTGGAATAAGTATGTGGATCATCCATAAGGATTCACCATTATAGGCCATGACGATAAAGTGTATAGATTAAAGAAAGCTTGGTATGGGATTAAAAAAGCAAAGCACCTAAAGCCTAGTACTCTAGAACGATACCTATTTTCATAAAAATAGTTATCATAGATACTCAACGGAATCCACACTATACATAAAGGTAATTGGATCTAATTTCATCATTATTTATTTATATTTTGATGACATTATCTTCATGAGTAGTAAAAACTCTATACTACAAAAAATTAAAATTTTCATAGTGAATGAGTTTGAGATGAGTGATTTGGATGAAATACAATATTTTATTAGCATGCAATTGAAAAAGTCATCCAATAGAATTTTCATCGCTCAAACAAAGTATGTTGAAGACCTTTTGGTCATATTTTCCATGAAGGATTGTACATCAGTTACTACACCAAAAATTATTGGTTGCAAATTAATGAAAGAGGATTCTACTCCTCTTTTTGATGTAACCTTGTATAAGTCTCTTGTTGGTGGCTTGATCTATCTCATAGCTACAAGACCTAATATTATGTTTGTAGTTAGTTTAGTAGCAATATTCTTGCATTATCCACGTTAATCCCATTGGAAATAAGCTAAAATAATATTTCAATATGTGAGTGGCACAAAAACTTTTGGTATGTGGTATAAAGCTACTAATTATGAAAATCTTGAAGCATACATAGATTTCAATTGGACTATAAATCTTGATGATCACAAAAGAACTTTCAGCTATGCTTTCTTCTTTGGTAAATCATTAATTTCTTGGAGTAAAAAGAAGCAACATACAAATGTTTTTTCCACTATTGAAGAAAAATATATGGTTTCCTCCTCTCCTTGCACTTAAGCTATTTAGATGGTAATATTATTTGAAAACTCATGGATGGAGTTCTAATAGTCTATCAAAATTCATTATGACAACACTAGCATCATTTCTATGATAAATAATCCAGTGTTTCATATCTAGAGTAAACATATATACATTTTCCATCATTTCATGAGAGACTTCGTAAAGGATAGATTCATTGAATTCAAATTTTGTAAGTATGATGATCAACTTGCAGACATCTTCATCAAAGCACTAGAAAAAGATTGATTTCTCAATCTCCATAATAAAATTGGAATTAAAACCATTGAGACATTAAGGGGGATAATAAAAGAAAATAATGTTCCATGGTTTGAACATTCAAATTTTAACATCATAATTTTATCATGTATCTCTCCCGCTAATGGTTACTATGGAGTAATACTTCAGCTATGCGCTTTATTTTTATTTTAGGTGTGTAGTTGAGATTTAAATTCTCACAATCTGATCTTACTTCCATTATATCTTCTTCATATGTAAAAATATGGATACCCATACATTTTGTTAAACGTGTTGGACATCCATTTATGTTTTTCTTAACTTAGTGAGCAAATTTTTTCCTTCAGTCAAATTTTTGAAGTGTCAATCACTCAAACATTTTTTTCTCAAGATATTTATAGGGATGACATCCCATTGAATTTTAATAATATTTCATTCATTCTTCAATACCAATAGCAAGAAATATTTCTTTGCAACTCCTTTTTTTGGTTGTGTGGTGTGCTTCCATTTCTAGGCATGTTTGTATGAGAAACCATTTATACATCTTTGCATAAGTATTATGGAGCGATTCCAAGATTATATTCAACTATTTGATGGTATTTTAACTAGGTGGGTACTTATTATTTTTTTTGTTTGTGCAATATTTTGGATATTTTTTTATTATTTTTTCCGTTTGTGCAATATTTTGGATATTTTTAATTTTTGTCTCAAACTACCATCCTATTTTATGATCACTTTGCTTTTGAAGTCTATAACTTTTATTCTAGACCTCCTCTTTATGCAATTCTTTTTATTTCGGATAGAGGTTTTCAATATTTTTCTTACCATATATAATATTATACACTTTGTGTTTGAATTACCTTTACAATCTACAATATCCTAACCTGCACTTACTTAGTTTTGCTCAGCAAGCCCTGTGGAGGGTTTTACTTCCAGCTAATCTTTGACCTATAAACTCTTCTCTATATACCCCTATTATTTCACCATTAGATAGATATTTTTATTATATTTTCTACAATATATAATACTCTTATATTTTAATAATATTAGATTAAGTTATAACACTTTTTCATGACCACATAAAACCAGTATTTTCTAACCCGAGCTTGATATTCATATTTGTACTAGAGCCAAAGTTTTTATTTTTAATATTTCCATGTAAGTAATTGAGTCTCTAAATGGTATGGATTCACTTTTCATTGAGTTGCATAGTAAACATTAAAGCTACTGTGTGGGGAGTTTCAAGCTCAAATCCTTTAGCCAAGGATCAAATTTGACATGCACATCAATTTTTCATTTGACAAGCACTTTGTTATTGAGAAATCATTTTTTTAACAAGAATTTTCTTTAGCTTAGCTATCACAATCGAGGGGTATCTATTTTGTCAAATTCACTTCAAAGAATTTTCTTTAACTTAGTTGCACAATCAAGGGGTATCTATTTTGTCAAATTCACTTGACACTCTCAATTGACCTCCTCCACACCTACCATTTCCATGGCATGATTTGAGCTATGAGAAACTTGTTAGAGGGAATGGGATTTGAACTTGGACCTCCCACTACTAGAGAGCTTTCAAGTGCCTCTACCACTAACTATTCTAACATGCTTCCATATTGACAAATATTTTTTACAATATTCATTAATAGTGAAAATGATTTTAATCAATCCTAATAAATTAAATTGATTCTTATCTTCTTCTTCTTTTTATGGGACCATCCAGAAATGTTTATCTTTAGCCTAAGGAACAACGGGCAGGAGTATCTCTTCTATCAAATTAGTCCACAACTTGCACCTCACTTGATCGCACCACAATAACTTTGTGAATTCTTGTATGTCCAACCCAAGGAGTTGAGAGATTTGAACTTCAACCTCATTCATCAGAGTTTTAACCTGCCCTTCTCTCTCCAACTCCCGTAAGTGAATTATATATTCTTATCTTTTACTCCACATACTTATTTTTTTTTTTTTTTAAAGTAATTTAAAAAATAACCTTTTGAAGGGGTATATTTTAAACCCTACTGTGACAAAAAAACCCTTTCACAAGCATGAAGATCCCTGCGCTCAACCTTGTGAAGAACACCAAGAAAAAATTCTCTTACATTATAGAAATTCTTTATGAATTTTACATAAAACATACCCTTCCATGGCAACATCTTAGCTGAAAGAAACTGCAACAAGGACGATTTCTTTTAAAAAAAAGTCATTTAAAATTTGACATGTTCCTTACCAATACCAAACGATCATATGTGAAAGTCGTGAGATCAAAAAATTTAGCCAAAGAGAATTCATAACTTAAAAAGCTATAAGCGGAATCATCCATACAAAACTTGAAACTGCAAGCAAAAAAAATTGTGAAGAAAACGTAACATCAAAAGCTGAGATCAAATTTTAAGTCTTCAAAATCCCCATTCTGTGTAACCATTCCTGTTTGTTTTGGAATTATTTACTTTTTTGCTTGTGATTGTGATATACACTACGTCGAAATGGTTGTGGGCACATCATCTTCTTTTCTCATGTTTTTATCTATGCACAAATGTCCATCACAGGTAATTGAAAGAACAGTGTGCCATCCATATCCCTGTAG
>Ga0181464_1000191_pt1 | contig 21954 bp, 8 predicted proteins | sample InSIn2gowninarea_FD_119074 | JGI IMG/M metagenome (GOLD analysis project Ga0181464, IMG submission 119074) | Clean room microbial communities from NASA Spacecraft Assembly Facility at Jet Propulsion Laboratory, Pasadena, California, USA -... ...
ATTCTAAACCATTCTTTCGTTCTGTGACTTGAGCATATATGAAATTGAAATAACAGAGGTAAGAAACACTTATTGATTCATATAGCAGCACAAGAATTCCATAATTCACTCTTCAGAACCATTACCAGCACATCTTCTAGAAGGTCCATGACATATTGGACAGAGAGCATGCTAAGTACAAATAGCGTTATGACCAACATCAGGCGCGACACAAGTTTTAGGTGGGCGACAAAGTTTGGTTACATTTACAGAAGGAACAACTCATTAGGGCCTACTGCAAGCTTCAGCTGCTCCGATATGGGCCTTACACCATCACTAAGGCTATAGGGGACAATGCTTTCGAGCTCATCATTACACCATTCCTTAGACTGCACCTAGTGTTCAATGTGGACCACCTTTGACCATACTTTCCAACATCATTGGACACATCATACATTGCAGAACAACTCACACCAACAAAGCTAAACCCATATTGCATGGAACAGGCCACAACAGATTGGATCATGGACACATAGATCAAGAACACTCGCCAATAGAAGATCCAACTGTATCGGGTTGTCAAAATCGGCCAACTCCTGCACCAAGGCAAGTGGCTCACCAGGGACAAAGTTCAGTAGAAGTTCTCCATCACATGGAGGCACTCAATGCAATGAGTACTATTGCTTCCTAAGGAGCGAGAACAGATCTAGGCAGATACTGGTGGCCACCCGCCTATTCCACTTGGACCTCCACCATTGTTTCTCTCAGTTTTTCAATTTCCTTAATTGTAGCACACTTTACTATTTTTAGTAGTTTTTGGGTCATGAACTTATGGAGCCGTTTTGAGGTCTAAACGATGCTTTTATGAAAAATGGAAAAACATGAGTAAACAAATCATGTTCGTAGTTAAAATTTGTAGAGCTCGGATAGTTATTTCTAATGAGGTATTGTGTGTGTCAAACAGAGATCGTATGCCAAAGTTACGACCCAAGGAAGTTAATGTACCAATTTACCCCAATGGGGCCTGCAGTTTTGGCGCTTCATCTTCTAGTGTTAGGTTTTGGATATTTAGGGTTTTCCATTGTCTCTCAATAATAAATAGGCCTTTAAGCCTCATTGTAACATAGTTCAGAGTCATGTAGCTACCATGTCTCTTCTCAGAGATAAGATACCATCGCCGAGCTAGTTTATCTCCATTCTACATGTAAGCATATTTCAGTGCTTTTATGTTAATGAAATGAAGTTTTATTTTTGTTGCATATTGGTGTTTATGTTTATATTTGTGTTATGTTGCGTTCTTGCATAAGTTTGGATTAGTGGTATCAAAGCAGTCTACTCTTTCTTTGTTTTTCTTTGCAGGTCCCCAATGAGGTCAGGGTATAAGGAGTTAGGGCTCAAACTATTTGAACCTTTGCAAGAACAGCCTCGCAGACCCCAATGGCCTCCCATGGCCGAAGAATATAAATATGAGGGGGGAGGAGATCCTTTCAAAATATTGCTCGAAGAAGCCCTTAATTGACAAAGGAATGCAATGATGGGAAAGTTTGCCCAGATCCTTTGGCAGCTACCCAGATGGATCTTCATCTAGCAGCCACTTATAAGGCACCACTCCCTTTAAGGTACAAGTCAACTTTGACATTCTCGTATTTGAAGGTCAGAGAGATGCATATGTCATAGATAGATGGTTAAATCTGTTGGAAGTATATTTTTTGGTTCATAACTTTTCCAATCAAGGAAATATTACTTTTTCACTCCTCAAAGTCACTTCCCATGTCAAGGACTGGTGGGAAAACTACTGTGAATAGAAGGACGAGAGGGAACCCTCACTGTTTTCAGCTGCACCCACTTGGAATTATTTCCACGGTACCATCGAGGAACCATATTACCCTATCGGGAGCTATGAAGATAAATACATAAAGTGGGCCATGCTGTGGTAGGGAAGGGACCAAGACGTGTCGGAGTTCACAAATATGTTTCATATCCTTCACATGAATTTGGGTATCAAGGATTCTGAGCAGCATTTGGTACTCAAATGTTTTGGTTATCTATACAAGTACATCCAAGACAAGATGGAGTTTCTGGACATATCCTCTCTTAGCTTCGCCTGTCAATACGTTGTCAAGGCCGAGTAGAAATTTAAATGGAAGAAGCGAGACTTTGGATTTGTGAATCTGAAGCATGGGAAAGGTGCCCCCAAATTGAAAAACAAAGGACAGAGCCAAGGCAAGGTGACCCAAGAAAAACCACTGAAGTCGCAGGCAAAGAACAACACCATGAAGACAAAAAATGACACAAGAAAATGGTTTGAGTTCCATAAGATTCCCACTCACAACACAAGTGAGTGTCGAGCCAAGCAATCACTAGTGGCCAAGTTGAAGGCTTCCAAATCAGATGCATATTCTGACTCGAATTCAGAACCCAACTAGGGGAATGACAAAGCGAATCAAATTATTGATGCAGAGCCCAGTGCCATTGTTGCCACCACCAAGATCCAGAAGATTGAGCCCGAAGATCCAGAGGAGGGGGAGTGACTCTTCCACACAAATGTTGGTGAAGGGTTGTTAGTTGCAGTTCATTGTCGACAACAAAAGCCAAAAGAACCTCATTTCAGTAGAGGTTTTGAAGTGGTTGGGCCTACCAACCACACCATACACACAATGGTACACCATCAGGTGGCTTCACCAAGGACGATATCTTCACGTTAGCCAGCAATGTCGCCTTCCCTACAGTATCAAGCCCTTCACAGATGAGGTATTGTGTGATGTTGATCCTCTTGAAGTTTGTGATGTATTATTAGGCCAACCATACTTGTGGAAGCGTCATGCTATGTATGAGTCTAGGAATCACATTGTTATTATTACTTTAGGAAATAAGTTATGCATGATGCATTCAGATCATTTCCCATACCGGGAAATTTGTCTTCCTTCTGATTCACCCTCAGGGAAAGAAGAAGATTGTGGCCACATACACGACCTCTAGACATGGATCCTTCGCACAGAAGTAGTAGATGGACAAAGTCATGGAGGTGTACAGGGACATCTTCACCTCACCAACGGGGGTACCCTTACACTGTCAAGTCAAGCACTCCATTGATCTCACCCCGGGCGCGCCGCTACCCAACGGACTGATCTATCGATGCTCTGTTCTGGAGAACGATGAAATAAAGAGGCGGATTCAGGATTTGTTGCAAAAAAAGGCACATGAGGCCAAGTTCATCACCCTGTGGGAGTTTGATTGTGTTGGTACAGAAGAAGGATGAGACCTGGAGACTCCGTATTGACTATCAGGTGTTGAATAAGATCATTGTACAAAATAGGTATCCAATCCCACAGATTTATGACCTTCTGGACTAGCTCAAGGGCACCAAATATTTTAGCAAGATTGAATTAAAGTTTGGTTATCACCATGTACCAATCAAACCCTTCAATGTATGGAAGACTTCAAATCCAAGGAGAGCCTTTTCAAATGGTTGGTCATGCCTTTTGGGTTGACTAATGCACCCAGAACCTTCATGAAACTAATGGATGGCATCTTGCAACTCATAACCAACTCATTTGTTGTAGTGTATTTGGAACACATCATGTTCTTCAGTTAGAGTTGGGAAGAGAACCTTCACCATATTTGACAGGTCCTCCAAACCTTTCATCAACACAAGTTGTGCGCAAATTTAGAGAAGTACACTTTTTCTATGACCCAGATTCAATATCTGGGGTACATCATTGATGAGTAGGGTGTGCATGTGGACCCAGCCAAGGTACAAGTTATTCTCGATTGGCTAGCCCAAGCCACTTTAACATGGCTCCACATCTTTCTAGGTCATTCCAATTTCTACCATAGGTTCATGTTTGGTTTCTCTCATATCACTTGGCCTTTGAGTCAAGTCACCAAGGGTGGAGAAAAAGCAAAATTCTTTTGGTCTAAATCCCAATAGAAGGCATTTGTCGAGTTGAAGCATTGCGTTTGCTCTACACCAATGTTCACATTACCAGACCTGCAACAACCATTTGAGATTGAGACAGATGCCTATGACTGTGTTATTGGTGTAGTTCTTACTCACCAAGGGCATTCGGTGGAATATCTCATTGAGACACTTTCAAACACAGTAAGAAAGTATCCCACCTACTGTTAGCCTCCTGTTGCAACAGGTGTTCATATTTCATGATTGACATTTTTACATGCCAAATATGTCATTCTTTGCATGCTGCAACGCTCCATATTTCCAGAAGAGGCCATGAAAGTGTGCTAGTCTAAATGCCACTGTTGTATGCCAATTTTGATAAGTTATCCATTTTTGAAGAATTTTCAGTTAAAGGGAAGGCCAAACAGCTTAATCTTGGCCTCCCCAGGTTTCAATTTCCTGTTGTAGAATATAGAGAATCATTATCTGTCCAAACAGCTTAATCTTGGCAGATTTGTAGATAGGTAGAGAAGCAAGGGTGCTCAACAGCTTAATCTGAGCCCCTGGATGAAATAAGTGTAGATTGTAGATAGGAGGACAGTAAAAAGAAAAGTTGAAAAGCTTGGTTTGCTAGTGCAAGTGCACCCAAACCAAAAGGAAGAAAAAATGCTAGGTAAGTAGGCTGGGTAAGTAGTTTTCTGGTTGCAGAATAAAGCTATGTGATCCTTTTCATGTTTTCAAGTGTTATATTTATTCAGATCACAGCTATGATGCACTTTTTCAGTTGGATCAGATCAAGCGAGGCATGTCTAGCTTCCCCTTCTTCTTATTCCCCAAATCACTCACTAACATCCCCTTGAGGACCTTGGGATCTGCCCAACCAGTCCTGTTATCACTTCATTCTTTGTAAGAATACTAAGTCAGGCTTTGACTTTCTTCAGTCAAGAGAAGCCACATTTCTTGTGTAAAAGTCATTTTTCCACAGTCCATTCACTTCCTGTATCTAAGTTTCAGTTCACAAACTTAGCCTCTCCCCTACACTTCATTTCACAAATTCATATTAACTCCTAACTCTATTATCTAGCTCCTTAAATCATTTCCTGATCTCCTATTTTGCAAAAACTATATAAAACTCCCAAAAAATATTAAATAGCCCCTCCCTTTGGCACTATAGCCATATTTATCAAAGTCCGGGAAGCAGTAGCCCATCTGGGGCTCCTTCTAACCCATCCGTGTCCTAACTGGAGTTAGTCTGACAACTGGTCACACTAACAACCATTCCCCCTTAACCCTAACCCTACAACACCCATGTTCCGCCCTTATCCTAAAGTCTTACATATAAATATTTGACCCAATCGCATATAATCTTGTAAACCCACCTTCCTAAAGTTTGCCCCCGCCCGCCGGATTAAACAATTAATTAAAAAACATCACGGGCCCCTCCCTTATCTTTCCTCCACCTTGTTTGTTCCATCATCCATCCGATTGCCCGCGCCTGAGATCTATGGTGGGCGGGTCTTTTCCTCTCCAAACCTACCGATGGTTAGCATCCAGGAGATGGGCGGTTTTCCCGTCGTACTCCCGCCACGCGTCACCCTCTCGACTGTGGCGGAGCCCCCTCCTCCCAAACCGCCTGTGCACAAGAGTGGTGCGCCATGAAACCAGATACCGCTCCCTTGCGTGACGTAAGTGCCACGTCACCCTGCCACGTTATTCGCCGTACTGGGTCCCACTACTGCGTCATGCTGACGTCACCGCCGAAAAATGCGCGAAAGGCAAAATCACTGCTTAGGAAGCCCGGAATCAAAATCTGAGGCAGTTTTTGATGCGCAATTAGCGCCTAATCGCACATCGCTAAGAAAAAATGGCCAAAATGGAAAGCCTCTGTCCAGTGCAGTTTTGCAGCGGTTCTGTTTGCCTGGAAGGAGCAGAAAAGGAGCGAAATGACAGTCAAAGTGTATCAGGATGCGACAGAGAGTATCAGTGAAGATTTTTTCAGCGGCTCGAAGCAGATGAACATTAAAGAGCCCCCAGCAAAGTCAACAAACAGCTCTGAGCCATTTAAAGGCTCTCAAATCACAGTTAATGCATTTAAAGCCACATGAGATCAGTGGATCAAAGCCCAAAGCACAGTTATTGCAGAAGCACTGCATCGAGCCACCAAGGGTGCCATATTAATTCATTTTGATCCGGCTACCTCCGACGTAGCTCAAAAGTTACTTTCTTGCATTTAATTTCAGCACAAGTTTAGGTTAAAAGAACTTTTTTCCCGCGGACCTGTTTTAGGTCAGCGGTAATAAATATTTTTGATGTTTTTCACTATATAAACGACCCTAATTCATTGTTTAAAGGGTTGGTTGGTTGATGAACTTACTTGAGAAGAGACTCGCTCTGTAACTGATATGTTTTACTTAATCAAAGATTGCTGAAAGCTTGGAGAATGGATTGTTGATGTGTTGGTAATGGTTCTGAAGAGTGAATTATGGAATTCTTGTGCTGCTATATGAATCAATAAGTGTTTCTTACCTCTGTTATTTCAATTTCATATATGCTCAAGTCACAGAACGAAAGAATGGTTTAGAATTTGCCTAGCTGCACTCTATGCTCAGTTTCTGTGGCTTCTTAATGTTTTCCTCTTGATTTAGGCATAAATATGGATTCCTTATGGCTCATATTTGCTCTAATTCACATATGAATGACCGTTATCTAGGAATTATTAGCTGCTCCTAAATAGGGTTCGTTCATCTTCCCTCTGCTAACCTGATTGAGAGATTCTCCGTTGCCTCTCATTCCTTGGCATTCAATCCATCTCCATTTAGCTTGAATGTTGTTTCATGAGCAACTATCTTGCTCCTCATTCCTCTTGTGACCAAGAAAACGCACCAGCAGTCCTACTCCACGACTCCATGCCCAATGGTTTGAAACTTACCACACTATGCATTGCCTCTCTACTTGAAAGCATCCTCCTTCCCACCAAAACACAAACAAAACCCCTTGAACCCTATAACTAGCCTAAGATCATCATCAACAAAGTTATATCCTAAAGAGAGAGCCCTCTCTGACTACAGGTGGGCTAGAACCTGCAGTCCAAAGATTGGTCTGTGGTTATCTCGGTCTTATCCCTTAAGGAGCCAAGGGACAACCTAAGTGTTAACATAATGGCGACTCCACTGGGGAAAGCCTCTGAGGAAGAATCTGATCTTTAAAAGTTTCTTTCTAACCCATATATTCTTGAAAAATCCCAAAAAAAAAAAAAACAAGCTTGAAGCTGAAGCTGGCTCCCAAGAAGAATTCACGTTATACAAGATCAAATCCAGACCCACATTCGCCAGCTGCTTTTGAAAATACCAATTTAATCCCTAGAAACCTTAGCAAGCAAAAACAAGAAGACTTTATTGGTTCTAGTCCTAAGACAGTGCAGCCAACCTATTTTTCAACCCCTGTTAAAGTATTGTTTCACTCAACCCCTACTTCCCCTTTTTCATCATCCACCTCTCCAAGCACCGTTTCCACACCTCCATTCACTACACATACTACTACTCCTATTATCCCAGCTGTTCTAGTTGTTCCATTTATCCCAGTTGCTCCACTTATCCCTGTAAATATGGCTAACAGATATGCACCTTTATAACTGTCTGCTAATCCTGGGGCTATGCCTCAGGATTACCAGACTAAGATAACTTATTTTGATGGCACAAGTGCTTGCACAACCCTTCAGCATACAAAGAAAATGCAGGATTACTTTGAAAGCTATGAGATTGTCCATGATAGTGTCATAATGAAAATTTTTGTCCAAATTTTGACAGGTGATGTCAGGACTTGGTTTAGAGCACTCCCGGCCAATTCCATAGCAGACCCAGAAGCTTTATACCAGTCATTTATCAACAGATGGGAGAAAAAGAAAGACCCCTTGCACATACTAGCTGAATATGATATAATTAAAAGAGGCCCTCAAGAGACTGTTTTGGACTATTGTGCAAGATTCAATAATGTCGATAATGCAATACCACAAAACTTAAGACCTCCACTTGACCTTGCCTTGTATAAATTCTCTGATGGATTCGACTCAGATATGGCCTACCAGTTAAAGGAAAGAGCCCCTAACAGCCTTGCTGAGATGCAAAATGTGGTTGTCATTGTGGAGGCAAATTTAATTGCCAAAAGAAATAGAGCTAGAAATGAGAGAAGAACCACCTTCAAGGAAGAGCCCTCAGCCTTAGACCAGAAGCTAGATGCTATTATCAATGGCATGCATAGGCTGGGAGATAGAGTAAAGAGTGTTGAGAGGAAATCATCATGGGAAGGATAGCAGCCAAATACCATAAGGAACCCAAATTTCAGAAAGAATCAAAACCCAAATGTTGGAAGGGCTAGCCCCGACCATGATATTAGGCCTCCTTTCCAAGAAAACTACACAGAAGCATCCACATCTAGTGAGCCAACAGAGGAGACTCACATGAACTTGACAGATTTGAAGGGTGAGCAACAAATTTTTCCAACTCAAGAAGACCAAGATGACCATGAGATAAATCAATTTCAGACTAAGTCTGGAGAGTCTTTTGATTTTAAACAAGGCTATGATTCTGCTGTGTATGAGGTCCATAAACAATATAAGTTGAGAACTAGAACCATTGATATCCCTGTACCTAGCAAATCAAAAGAGAGCAAACAACCCAACAAGATTAAAGGCAAGGCTATTATAACAGAACCAGCTGATATAACTATCCCAAACCCGCATCAAATGACTGTAGAGGACATAACAGACATACAACCTTCTATTGATCAACCTCTGCCACCTTCTTCCTCAGAAGAAAATTTGAATAGCACTCCTAAAAACCTTCCCAAAATAGAAATACCACAAACCATCATTCACCATAACGCTGATAATCAAAAGGAAAACACAGAAAATACACTTGAAAAGGAGATATCTGCTACTACTAACACAAATATTCCACTGGAGAAACCATTTAACTTAGAAGCAGAGATTGGAAAACTTAAGATATCCATCCCCTTCTCAGAACTTGCCAAGCATGAGGTGTATAGGCAACAAATTCAAAAATCACTTCAAATGCCAGAGGTCAAAGACAGTGTAAATGTTTTAGATGATACCCCTGAGCTGCTGTTCGGTCTAGAAGTTAACGGAAAATCAACATACGGATTTGTTCTACCCTTCTATGTCAGTCTGCACATACATGACAAAATCTTGCACAATGCTATGTTTGACTCAGGTGCCTCACACAACCTTATGCCCAAAGCTGTAATGGAAAAACTAAACCTTGATATAACAAGACCCTACAAAGATCTATTCTCCTTTGACTCAAGTCAGGTCAAGTGTTTAGGCTTAATCAAAGACCTTTGTGTGTCTTTAGTCCAATTTCCCAACAAGACAATCCTAATGGACATAGTGGTTGCTGACATTCCAACAAAATATGGTATGCTCCTATCAAGATCATGGGGAGCAAAACTCCAAGGATCTCTCCAATTAGACCTCTCTTATGCCACTATATCTGTCTTTGGGCAACCAAAGAGACTGTACAGGGAAACACTCATGAAATATGTAGCAAGTAGTGAGGAAAAGCACCAAAACTTCCCTATCTACTCAATCCATTCTGATATGGATTCATTCATTCTGTTTAATGATGATAGCAGTTCTCCAACTAATGAGAAGCCGTTGGATTTAGAGCTAGATACGGACATAAATGAAGAATCGGTTACCCATACCCATGAAACTGTCAAAACAACCAATGCAACCAGCATACAAGAAAAATCTCCCCAAATAGAAAATTCAAATCTTCCCAATCCTAAAATGACTGAAACTCTTAACACAAACCACAAGCAAGAAATCACATGGTATTTAGAATTTGATGGTTCTGTTAACAAGTTAGGAGTATGGGCAGGGATATGGATTCACAATACACATAACAATCATGCAGAAGGCCATGCCTATAGACTAAACTTCAGATGCACCAACAACATGGCAGAGTATGAGGCTCTCCTTTTAGGCCTCAAACTGCTCAAAGTTCTAGGGGCTACAAAAGTGTCCATCCTAGGTGACTTTGATTTAGTCATACAACAAATGAAAGGTAACTTTGTTACTAATGACAATAGAATGAGGGCCTATAGGACTGCTGCCACTAATATACTCAATGCATTCACTGAATCCAAGCTTGCCAAGATTTCAAGAGATCATAACATTCATGCACACAGCCTAGCCACTTTTGCTAGTACATGCAAGCTTCCCTTTGAGCCAAATCACCATTTCACTGCTGAGATAAAACACAGGCCTGCGGTCCCAAATAATGTTAAAGATTGGCAAGTGTTCGAAAATGATGCCCAGATTAACAATTTCCTCACATTTGAGCGTGAGTTTTCAAATATAAACATTGACATGGATGCCACGAACGATACTCAACAGGAAACAAATGAAAATCAGTAGGCTGTAACAACTCTAACAGCCAAACAAGTGCTAAACCCAACTGTTTTTGACAATGAAAACATAGAAGAGATGAAACAGACACATTTGGAAGAAATAGCCAAAACAGAGGCCAAGATCATTGATCTGAAGGATAACTTTCTCCCTGCTGGCCTAACTCCATTAGAGGATATGTTTGATGCCAATGATGTCCCTAAAAAGCCTAAAATGGGGCCTTTGAATGCTGCTATAGAAGAACACAACATAGGGACAACAGAGAAGCCCAAAATGATTAAATTGTCCAAAAATCTGCCACCTGATCAAAAACCAAAGTATGTCGATCTATTCAAAGAATTTCAGGATGTATTTGCATGGAGTTATGAGGACCTAAAGTCCTATGACACTTCAGTGATTCAACATACTATTCCCTTAAAACCAAACCAAAAACTGTTCAAGCAGAAACTTAGAAGAATTAACCCTATGCTTCTTCCCCTGATTGAGAAGGAAGTAAAGAAAATGTTTGAAGTAGGTATCATAGCACCCATCAGATTTTCTGAATGGGTATCCAATCTGGTTCCCACGAGAAAGAAGTCAGGTGAGATCAGATTGTGTGTAGACCTAAGAAACTTAAACCAAGTCTCCCTTAAAGACCACTACCCATTGCCCAAAATGGATCACATCCTACAAAGAGTAGTGGGGTCATCTAGAATCTCTTTGCTAGATGGATTTTCAGGCTTCAATCAAATACTTGTTCACTCAGATGACCAAGACAAGACAACTTTTACCACACTGTGGAGAATATTTAAATATGTTAAAATGCCTTTCAGACTCAAGAATGCAGGGGCTACCTTTCAAAGGGCAATGGATATTGCATTTGTCAAGGAAATACATGATTTCTTAGTTGTCTACCTCGATGACCTCACCCCTTTTTCCAAATTTGATCAAGAGCACCTCAAACACTTAAGGCAAATATTCATGACATGTAGGAAATATGGCATTTCCTTAAATCCTAAGAAGTCCCTGCTTGGCCTTGAGGAAGGCAAATTACTTGGCCACATCATTTCAAAAGATGGTATCAGAATTGATCCGGAAAGGATCCAAGCCATTCTCCAAATACCCTATCCAAGAAACATAAAAGAGTTGCAAGCATTCCTTGGAAAGATCAATTTCTTAAGGAGATTTATCCCAAATCTAGCCGAGCTGATAAGACTGTTAAGCAACATGTTAAAAAAGGATGCCAAGGTAAAATGGTCTCTTGAAACCAAGCAAGCTTTTGAGAGTATCAAAACTGCCTTGACTTAAATGCCTGTCCTCACAAGTCCATAATTTGACAAAGATTTTATCATTTTTTCGTTTGCATCTGAGCACACCATAGCGACTGTCCTTTTGCAAAAGGACGATCAAGGAAATGAAAATCCAATCGCATTTTTCAGCCGAGCCTTAAAAGATGCCCCTTTAAAGTACCAAATCATGGAAAAACAGGCCTATGCCCTTGTTAAGGCCATTAAAGACTTCAGAGTTTGCATTCTATACTCACATGTGATTGCCTATGTCCCAAACTCTATTGTAAAAGACATATTAACTCAAGAGGGACTTGAAGGCAAGAGAGGCAAGTGGATTTCCAGCATTCTTGAATATGACATTGAGATAAAACCCACCAAGCTGATAAAGGGACAAGGTTTAGCCAAACTAATGTCCAAAACAAACTTTCAAGCCTTAGACATTAACCAACTAGACAATGAACAGGAGTTGGCGGCTCCACAGATCAGTGAAACCTTTTTGCAATCCCCATGGTATGCTGATATTTGCTTTGTATTGTTAAACCTGTGTGCTCCCCCAGGATTGTCCAGAACCAAGAAAAGATTTTTGAAAATGAAAGCTTTAAAATTTTGTGTCTTAGACGGTGCCTTATTTTGGAAAAATCATGAAGGCATATTACTTAATTGCTTGACTATGAACGAAGCTAACCATATCATGAAAGAATTCCATGCAGGAGACTGTGGAGGGAATTTGTATTGGAAGTCCACTGCTGACAAGATTTTAAGGGCTGGTTACTATTGGCCCTCTCTATTTGCAGATGTTAAGAAATTTGCTATTTCATGTCACAAATGCCAAATCTTTGAAGGAAAAAGAAAGCTATTGCCTTTGCCCCTTAAGCCCATCTCGACCGAAAAGCCTTTTCAACAATGGGGTCTTGACTTCATTGGAGAAATCTATCCCTCTTCTTCAGGCCAACACAAATGGATTTTAACAGCCACCGACTATTTCACCAAGTGGATTGAGGCCATCCCATGTAGGCAAGTCAATGACACCACCATTATCCAATTTCTTGAGTGCAATATCCTTTCTAGATTTGGCTGCCCTGAGAAAATCATCACTGACAACGTCGCTGCCTTCAAATCCAAAAAGATGATCAATTTTTGCCATAAATTTCACATTACCCTAGGCCACTCCATAGCCTATTACCCTCAAGGTAATGGCTTGGCCGAATCATCCAATAAAAGCCTCATCAACATCATAAAGAAAGTGCTAGAAGAAAACAAAAAGAACTGGCATAGAAAGCTAACAAGTGCCCTATAGGCAGACAGACTTTCAACCAAGAGATCCATTGGGATGAGCCCTTATGAGCTAGTATATGGCATGGAAGCCAAATTTCCTTCATCCTTGGGCATTCCTACTATCAAACTGTTACAGGAGATTCAGGCTGAACCAAATGACATTCAACAAAGAATCAATCAGACCATCCATCTTCAGCAAACCAGAGAGCAAGTGTATGACAGAGCTCAAATTTTGCAAGAGAAGCTAAAAAAGATGTTTGATAAGAGAGCTAAGGCTAAAGATTTCTGTGTTGGCAACAAAGTTCTAAGGTGGGACTCACGAAGAGAAGACAAGGGCAAACATGCAAAATTTGATTTTCTATGGAGAGGCCCATTTGTTATCAGTGCTGTGCAAGGCAATAACACATATTTTCTCAAGTCTACAGATGGCAGCACAGCTGAAGAAGGCCCTGTAAATGGTCGAATGTTGAAGCATTATAATGATCCTTTTTGTTGAAAACAGCCCAGCTGGGTTATATTTGTACATAAATGTTTGTATATATCAGCGCTTTGTTTTATTTTTGTATAAGCAGTCCGGTTGTTAGAGGAGCAACATCAAAGTTTATGAAGATAGAACCAAGCCAGTCCGCCATTTCAGATCTCTGTCATTGCACTAATTTCAGCAAAAAGCAGGCAGTGCTTCATAGTTCACAAGCAATTCAATTGAGGGAAAGTGTTGTTCTTATTCCAAAGTTTCAATTATCTAACAGTCAGCACAAAGTGGTGTTTCTAAGTCCACAGCAACAATAGAAGATCAAGGCACTCTGACCTGTTGTTCTTGGCTTTCCACAAGGAAAGCCATCCCCAAGTGGAGCCACTGTTAGCCTTCTATTCCAACAGGTGTTCATATTTCATGATTGACATTTTTACATGCCAAATATTTCATTCTTTGCATGCTGCAACGCTCCATATTTCCAGAAGAGGCTATGAAAGTGTGCCAGTCTAAATGCCACTGCTGTATTCCAATTTTGATAAGTTATCCATTTTTGAAGAATTTTCAGTTAAAGGGAAGGCCAAACAGCTTAATCTTGGCCTCCCTAGGTTTCAATTTCCTGTTGTAGAATATAGAGAATCATTATCTGTCCAAACAGCTTAATCTTGGTAGATTTGTAGATAGGTAGAGAAGCAAGGGTGCTCAACAGCTTAATCTAAGCTCCTGGATGAAATAAGTGTAGATTGTAGATAGGAGGACAGTAAAAAGAAAAGTTGAAAAGCTGGGTTTGCTAGTGCAAGTGCACCCAAACCAAAAGGAAGAAAAAATGCTAGGTAAGTAGGCTGGGTAAGTAGTTTTGTGGTTGCAGAATAAAGCTATGTGATCATTTTCATGTTTTCAAGTGTTATATTTATTCAGATCAAAGATATGAGGCACTTTTTCAGTTGGATCAGATCAAGCGAGGCATGTCTAGGTTCCCCTTCTTCTTATTCCCCAAATCACTCACTAACATCCCCTTGAGGACCTTGGGATCTGCCCAACCAGTCCTGTTATCACTTCATTCTTTGTAAGAATACTAAGTCAGGCTTTGACTTTTTTCAGTCAAGAGAAGCCACATTTCTTGTGTAAAAGTCATTTTTCCACAGTCCATTCACTTCCTGTGTCTAAGTTTCAGTTCACAAACTTAGCCTCTCCCCTACACTTCATTTCACAAATTCATATTAACTCCTAACTCTATTATCTAGCTCCTTAAATCATTTCCTGATCCCCTATTTTGCAAAAACTATATAAAACTCCCAAAAAATATTAAATAGCCCCTCCCTTTGGCACTATAGCCATATTTATCAAAGTCCGGGAAGCAGTAGCCCATCTGGGGCTCCTACTAACCCATCCGTGTCCTAATTGGAGTTAGTCTGACAACTGGTCACACTAACAACCATTCCCCCTTAACCCTAACCCTACAACACCCATGTTCCACCCTTATCCTAAAGTCTTACATATAAATATTTGACCCAGTCACATATAATCCCGTAAACCCACCTTCCTAAGGTTCCCCCCCGGCCGGATTAAACAATTAATTAAAAAACAACGCGGGCCCCTCCCTTATCTTTCCGCCGCCTTGTTTGTTCCGTCATCCATCCAATTGCCCGCACCTGAGATCTACGGTGGGCGAGTCTTTTCCCCTTCGAACCTGCTGATGGTTAGCGTCCGGGAGATGGGCGGTTTTCCCATCATACTCCTGACATGCGTCACCCTCTCAACTGTGGCGGAGCCCCCTCCTCCCAAACCGTCTGTGCACAAGAGTGGTGCTCCATGAAACCAGATACCGCCCCCTTGCGTGACGTAAGTGCCATGTCACCCTGCCACGTCATCCGCCATACTGGGTCCCACTGCTGCGTCATGCTGACTTCACTGCCGAAAAAGGCGCGAAAGGTGAAATCGCTGCTTAGGAAGCCCAGAATCAAAATCTGAGGCAGTTTTTGATGCGCGATTGAAAAAATGGCCAAAATGGAAAGCCTCTGTCCAGCGCAGTTTTGCAGCGGTTTTGTTTGCCTGGAAGGAGCAGAAAAGGAGTGAAATGACAGTCAAAGAGTATCAGGATGCGACAAAGAGTATCAATGAAGATTTCTTCAGTGGCTCGAAGCAGATGAACATTAAAGAGCCCCCAGTAAAGTCAACAAACAGCTCTGAGCCATTTAAAGGCTCTCAAATCACAGTTAATGCATTTAAAGCCACATGAGATCAGTGGATCAAAGCCCAAAGCACAGTTATTGTAGAAGCACTGCATCGAGCCACCAAGGGCACCATATTAATTCATTTTGATCCGACTACCTCCGGTGCAGCTCAAAAGTTACTTTCTTGCATTTAATTTCAGCACAAGTTTAGGTTAAAAGAACTTTTTTCCCGCGGACCTGTTTTAGGTCAGCTGTAATAAATATTTTTGATGTTTTTCTCTATATAAACGACCCTAATTCATTGTTTAAAGGGTTGGTTGGTTGATGAACTTACTTGAGAAGAGACTCGCTCTGTAACTGATATGTTTTACTTAATCAAAGATTGCTGAAAGCTTGGAGAATGGACTGTTGATGTGTTGGTAATGGTTCTGAAGAGTGAATTATGGAATTCTTGTGCTGCTATATGAATCAATAAGTGTTTCTTACCTCTGTTATTTCAATTTCATATACGCTCAAGTCACAAAACGAAAGACTGGTTTAGAATTTGCCTAGCTGCACTCTATGCTCAATTTCTGTGGCTTCTTAATGTTTTCCTCTTGATTTAGGCATAAATATGGATTCCTTATGGCTCATATTTTCTCTAATTCACATATGAATGACTGTTATCTAGGAATTCTTAGTTGCTCCTAAATAGGGTTCATTCATATTCCCTCTGCTAACCTGATTGAGAGATTCTCCGTTGCCTCTCATTCCTTGGCATTCAATCCATCTCCATTTAGCTTGAATGTCATTTCATGAGCAGCTATCTTGCTCCTCATTCCTCTTGTGACTAAGAAAACGCACCAGCAGTCCTACTCCATGACTCCATGCCCAATGGTTTGAAACTTACCACACTATGCATTGCCTCTCTACTTGAAAGCATCCCCCTTCCCACCAAAACACAAACAAAACCCCTTGAACCCTAGAACTAGCCTAAAATCATCATCAACAAAGCTATATCCTAAAGAGAGAGTCCTCTCTGACGGCAGGTGGGCTAAAACCTGTAGTCTAAAGATTGGTTTGTGGTTACCTCAGTCGTATCCCTTAAGGAGCCAAGGGACAACCTGAGTGTTAACACCTATGACAAAGAGATGTATTCCATTGTGCAGGCCCGTCGGTAATGGAAGCATTACATTATAGAGAAGGAAACAGTCATCCACACAGACCACAAACCCTTGCAACTCATACAAACACAAAGGAAGTTGTAGAACGATCACCATCAGAAATGGTCCACATATCTACAACAATTCCATTTGAACATTAACTACAAGAAGGGAAACACCAATAATGTTGCAAACTACTTTAGTCAACTGTCGGTTATGGCGTTGACCACCGTGCTTGACTCTTGTGGACATGAGACTTTGGGATGGTCACATCTTTACAAGAGTGATACAGTATTTGGCACCACATATTAGATGCTCCTAGAAAGCAAGAAAGTTCCATACTTTCACCTCCATGATGCACTTTTATGCCACCTGGGACACCTCTTTGGTCCTTCAAGAAAGCGTGCCAATATGATTTGAGAGGCACACTACAGTCGGGTCATTGGAAATTTTGGTGTAGAAAAGATAGTGGCAGTGTTGCAAAAGTATTTTTATTGGTTGAAACTTTGATATCATGTTGGGAAGTACATCAAATCCTACATTGTCCGTGTCATTGCCAAACCTACAATTAAGAAGAAAGGCTTGTATACTCCTCTTCCCACTCCTATCCGACCGTGGGAATCCATATCCATGGATTACCTATTGGGTCTTCCTTCTACCAAGCATGGAAACGAGTGTGTTTTTGTGGTCGTCGAGAAATTCTCTAAGATGGTCATTTTAGCGGCCTACATGAAGAGTATCACAGTAGAAGCCACTGCCAAACTCTTCTTTGAACAAGTATGGGTACACATTGGGATCCCACATTCTATTATCTCAAATCAGGATAGGAGGTTCCTAAGTACATTTTTGTCAAGCCTCTGGCCATTGTTGGATACCAAGCTCACTAAGTCCACACCCTTCCACCCCCAAACTAACGGCCAAACAGAGGTCGTCAACAGGATGATCATGCACATCCTACACATGTACAACTCGAAGCATCGATGCACATGATATGAAATTCTCCCCTATGTCATGCAAAACTATAATGGATCTCTCCACATCTCAATTATCCATAGCCCCTTTCAGGTGGAATTGTGATTCTAGCCACTATGTCCCACTGATGTTGCCATACCACTTGTAGCTACTTAGGAAAATTAGTCTCATGTCTAGTATGAAGTCCATAGAGCCAACAAATTCATTGAGTGCATTCAGCACATCCACCAACAGGTCCATGACATATTGGATAGAGAAAATGCTAAGTACAAACAGTGTCATGACCAACATCCGGTGCCACACAAGTTTCAGGTGGGCGACAATGTTTGGTTACATTTGTAGAAGGAGTGCCTTGTTGGGGCCTACAACAAGTTGTTCCCCCTCTGATATGGGCCTTACACCATCACTGAGGCTATAGGGGACAATTATTTTGAGTTTAGCATTCCACCATTACTTGGCCTACACCTAGTGTTCAATGTGGACCACCTTCAACCATACTTTCCACCATTATTGGACACATCAGACTTTGCAAAATAACTCACACCAACAGAGCTAAAACCATACTACATGGAACATGCCACAACTAATCGGATCATGGACATGTAGATAAGGAACACTCACTAGCAGGAGATCCAACTGTATTAGGTTCCCAAAGTTGGCCAAATTTTGCACCAAGGCAAGTAGCTCAGCAGAAGTTTCCCCATCTCGTGGAGGCACCCAACACAATGGGGACCATTGCTTCCTAAGGCGAGAGGGCCAATCCAGGTGGATATTGCTGGCCACCTGCCTATTTCACTTGGACCCCCACCATTTCTTCATTCAGTTTTTTAGTTTCCTTAATTGTAGCACAATTTACTATCTTTGGCATTTCTTCGAGTCTTGAACTTCCAGAGCCATTTTGAGGCCATAAACAATGTTTTATGGAAAATGGGAAAACTTAAGTTTTTAAATCACATTTGCATTCAAAATTTGTAGTCTTTAGATAGATATTTCTAACAAAATATTGTATGCATCAAATGGAGATCGTATGCCAAAGTTACGACCCCGAGAAGTTGATGTACCAATTTACCCCAATGGGACCCACAGTTTTGGTGCTTCATCTCCCAAGGTTAGGTTTTTGGATGTTTAGGGTTTTCCATTGTTTCTCAATAATAATTAGGCATTTGAGCTTCATTGTAACATATTTCAGAGACATGTAGCTACCACATCTCTTCTCAGAGATAAGCTACCATCGCCCGAGCTAGTTTATTTCCATTCTGTATGTAAGCATATTTCAGTTCTTTAATGTTAATGAAATTAAGTTTTATTTCTTTGCATCTTTGTGATTATGTTTATATTTGTGTTCTATTGCATTCCTGCATAAGTCTGGATCACTAGGACATGACGTCATCATCCAAAGAGGTGTACCATCCCCTCCAATCAAGCCAGCATCATCATCAAATTGGTATAGGAACAAGGAAAATTCCATTAAGAATGTGTAAAGCTAGCCTGTGGGCTTCTTGTGGTCTCTGGGGTATATCCTTTTTCTAAGCAAAATCATGGACTTAATAATCATTGTTTCAAGCTTTGGAGGGAGAGGAGGTGTTCATCCTCAATGTTGGATCCATCACAAGGTTAAAGATCTTCATTAAGTGGTCAATGTCCTATTTATAGTTCCATGAGGTGTCAATAAGTGGGGTTGGATGTCCTTTATGAACTATTGGAAAAGTCTCAATCAATCTATTAAGGGACAGCAGTTGCACTTGGGAGAAAACATTTGAAACATTCCCTCAAATTCAAGTAAGATAATCATCATAGATAAATAAATCATAAGAGTATCACATTGGACCAGATTTAAAGTAAAAGGCACAAGAGTACTTCACACAAGCATCACCTTCAAATTTATTTCTAGTTTACAGTTTGTAAACAAGTTACCATGCTTAAACATGGGATGGTTATCCAACGGTCCTAATAGGTGCACTCAACCCTATGGAAGAAACAATTCCTAGGTTGACACATAAATCAATAGGTGTAAATAAATAATGGTATGGTGGGGGTTTACTTCGGAAGATGTCACCATCTACATATCAGTTATGAAATACCATCATTTTTTAGCACTATAATGTGAAAAGGGAGCAATCATGGGACCTAAGTTGCCCCTTTCCTCTACCTATTTTTGCCACCCTTATTGTGCATATTTTTTCCATGATGATTTTACTTTCCTGGAGCACCTCTGATTACAAGATTTTATTTATGCATAAATTAACCATTAAATATGAATCAATTTATTTCTTATCAGAGTTGGGATATCAAAGTTCCTATCATTTTGACTTTCCCATGCATTAGCAAGGAACTAGATGAGGGCCAATAAGGGGGGTAGAGCTCAAGCTATGATTTTTTCCACATATTTTATTATATCCCAACAAATATTTTGCATTTTATCGTAATGGATTACACTTGTTCTTTCCTTTCTACTACATCAACCTCTTATGGAAAATTTTCTAGCTCGCTAGTCAAGAATGAGAAAAACATGGAACCAATACTAGTGATAGGAAGAAATCAACCCGAAGATTGGGATTGTAATACTAGGGATTGGTGGAAAGTGTTAAATATGGATTACCATGAACATGAAACATCAATCAATGTCTCCTATGTGTGCCCCTCCTAGACAATGGAAAGAAAGGTCTCAAAGAAGGCCACACTGGACTATGGGCTACATACAACCACCAAGATGAAACATGGGAATAAGAATACAACAAAAAGAATTGAATCATCCAATTCAACCTATGATCCATACCAATGTGCTCTTAAACATTAAATGAAATCATTTGATGACAAAAAGGGTTAATCTACTGTATCATTTATGACCCACCTTCTTCTGAAAAGTAAGTTACATGTCACAAAGCACTGACTGGAGCATAAATGGAGGGCCTTTAAGGTTTTCTATATAGATCACATAGCGTTGTTGGTTGGAAAACTCAACAGAATGGGAGAAAAAAAATTCTCCTAAGGGTCACCTCATTGGGTGGGTAACAATTCCCAATGGGTGAAACATGTCTCTAGGGGATTTGGAACTTAGTGATTTGAAATTTGGTGGGAGGCATGAAACACCCTCACTTTACCATCAAACAAAGACCCCATTGAATAAACTTATATTTTATAGTATTGATTTTATTTCAAAAAATTTAATATGAAAATATGAAAATAAGGAAATAAGGAAAGAATAAATAATATAAGAGAACCCAGACATACACGGAGGAGTAATCAGTGTGACTACAACATATATAGAGGAACATGCAGAAACCAAAGTATCCTAGCATGACATACATAAATAACTATAAAAAATAAATGAAAAAGTAAATTGGCAATTGTTGAGTATGTGTTATATTCTTTGCATGACTACCTCCGCTAGTTATATGTTGGGTTGGACACTAGTGGGGAGTGGGGGGGGATCATAGGGAGGGTGGTATCCCCCCTTATTCAATAGCGTCGTAGGGGGGTGGAAGCCCCCTAACATGGCAGTTTGGAGGCGAAAAAAAATGGGTGATTTTGCATTTGCTTTTGGTGATTTTTAGCACATGGTTTTGACTCTTAGTGGGCTTGTGGCAAATGTTTTTGTAGTTTTGATTAAGAAACTACGATTGTATTCTAATCTAAGATAAATGGATTAGCAGTTTATGGATTCCACGATATACATGTATATGTATATGTGACTACAACATATATAGCAACAACCAAATTGTCCTAACATGACATACACAAATAGCCATAAAAAAAGTAAATGAAAAAGAAAATTGGAAATATTGAGAGGGTGAATTAGTATTTCCTATAAACTAGTTAATTTTTAAATTCATAGAGCATTAATTAACATCATCATCAGATCAAAAATATAAATCAACAACATCATTCAACAATGCACAATATAAAAGACATCAGACATAATATTTTTAAGTGTAAACCCTTCCGAGAGGAAAACCACTGAACACTTCTTAATGTAGTTCTTCAAAATTTACATCCATTAGGAAGCTCCAACTTCCAAGATTTATAGCTTCAACTGAGGGAGGCTCAACCTCCAAGTTTACAGGCTCCAACTTGAAGGACTCTTCAGTGCCCTGATTTACCATATCCAACTAGAAGGAAACTCCAATGCCCTATTTTATAGGTTCCAACCTGAAGGAAGCTCCAACTCCCTGATTTTCCACCTTCGACCGAAAGGATGCTTCAATGCCCTGCACAGGCGCCAACCTATCCCAACACCATTCTGATGTCCTAAAGTGTTCTCAGGCTCCAACCTGAAGGAGACTCCACTCTCTTGCCTTAAACCTTCCTACGACGCTATTGAATAAGGGGGGATACCACCCTCCCTAT
>Ga0181464_1000194_pt1 | contig 21866 bp, 23 predicted proteins | sample InSIn2gowninarea_FD_119074 | JGI IMG/M metagenome (GOLD analysis project Ga0181464, IMG submission 119074) | Clean room microbial communities from NASA Spacecraft Assembly Facility at Jet Propulsion Laboratory, Pasadena, California, USA -... ...
ATAAAATAAACTAAAATAATGTTGCACATGCAACAACCCGCCTCAGCGGTCTTCCTCAGGTCCGCTGGCACTTGTCGTCTCCACCCTCTCCGTGGCACTGGGTTGGGGGCCTTCTTGATTGGCCGGTCGAGAAGGTCCTGCTCCTCCCGCTGCATCCGCCTTTAGGATCTTGGCTGCTGGTTTGAAGTCCTCCAGTGGGCGGCGTGGTTGAAGGAGAATGATTTCCTCCTCTTGGCCTACCTCTCCCCGCTTCTCTTCCAGCTCCTCGGCAAGCTTGAGGATATCTCTGGTCCGCTCCGGCTCAGTGGTACTGACTTCATCGATTTGAGCCTTAAGGGTGTGGGCCTCCAAGTCTTGTGGCTTCTCAGGGTCCTTGTTCAAGAAGAGTCTGGTGATTGAAAGCGTGTTGTTGACCTTGAACACGAACCTACTCACATAGTGAGTATCTGTGGACTCATTTCTAACCCTCATGCTGGGATCCGCATGCTCTGCCCTTATTTCAGCTGCAAGGTCTACAATGTATTCTCGACTTGGCAAGCTAGTACCCGTGATCGAGCCCCTCTCTGTCTCGTCCTCTTGCCTTGGTGCCCTAGCGTCTGATTTGTCCATTCTGGTGCAGGAGATGAAGAGTGGGATGATTCGGGTTGAGAGGCCGAGCTCCTTGGGTTGGCGTTTACAGCTGAAGTTGGTCGCTGATTCTCTACAGCTTTCTGCGACTCTGTCACTGGAGAATGGGGAGTAAATGATTCTGGTTGGCAAGAATGAAGGTTCCAAAATGATTTTATAGGAAAAATTAGGGCAACACCAAACCCTAGCCAGTTAGGTCAAAGTGGCATTCCATCTCAGCCATCCAAAATGGCCGACCTCGAGATGTGTGTCGTGGGCATTGAGCACAGCTGGCGGCTTGGGAACCAACGCAAGGGGTCTGGAGGTGCCCTCAAGCTGGCGCATGCTTGGGAAAGACATGATTGTGTCTTTTTGAGACCTGCGCTGGGCTTGGAGAGGCATGCTTGGGTTCTGGCAATTTCGCGTATACTCCAGCTCTTCCATGCAGTCGGTCGGTGTTGGTCTGGTGGCCTTGTCTTGCTCTGTTCTCCCTCTCCCAGGGACTCCATCCTGCTTTGGCTGTCCAACGTTCTCATCCTGGAGCTGTCCGGGGCCTGGCAAATTCTTCCAAGGGGCCTGATTGTGCCTGTCTGGATCATGTGCTCGACTTGTGCCTCCTTGCAAGCCAGGCGCATGTCTCCAAAAGTCATAATTATGACTTTTTGAGGCATGCGCCAGCCTGCCAGGAGGGAATGAGGAGTGTCTTGGCCCTTCTGGAGCGTCCAAACTTGATATTTTTCCTTGTCTTCCAGATCTCGATGCTCCTTCAAGTTGGCGCATGTCCCAGAAAGTCATAATTATGACTTTTTGAGGCATGCGCCAGCCCTCCTAGGCATGCCAAGTTGTCTTGCAGGGTTAAAGGCTTCCGGACTTAGACAGATTTTCCAGTTGAGCTCGCTTTCCTGGCTTCCCAAGCTTGGCGCATGTCTCCAAAAGTCATGATTATGACTTTTTGAACCATGTGCCAGCCCCCCAGGTGGATGAATTTTGACAAGGCATTTCCCAAGCTCATCCTGGCTGCCTCCTTGGCTTGGCGCATGCTTCCAAAAGTCATAATTATGACTTTTTGAGGCATGCGCCAGCCTTGCCACCCTGCCAGCTTGCCTTAAGGTCCTAGTGACTCAATCCCGGGCTGTCCGGAAGCCTGGCGCACATCTCAAAAAGTCATAATTATGACTTTTTGAGGCATGCGCCAGCCTCCTGGGTAGCCCAGTTTGGGTTGGACTTGACTCATACTAACTCGGGTCCCCTAACTCGCCTAGGCCAACTTGCTAAGTTTCCAGACTTAGTCGATTTTCGGGGAATTTTCATGATTCTAGCTTAGGTTGACTAGTTTGGATGTCTCTGACATGCTAGCGAGGGGTGAAGGACGTGACTTCATGTTTCATGAGCAATGGGAGACACAGGGTTGAACGGGCATGTACCTGGTCATAGCTCTAGAGGGTCCCCAAAATCGCGAGATTTTGGGGTGGGTTGTGTTTAGGCACAACAGGTTGCAGGTGGTCAGATTTGCTTCGTTTTGGTCATTTGCTCCCAGGTCTTGGCCATGTTTTCAAGTTTGTTTCATCCTGGTGTCTTCCCAAGCTTGGCGCATGCTGCCAAAAGTCATGAATTTGTCTTTTTGAGGCATGTGCCAGCCCCTCTGGCCATGTTGGAGCGGGATCCAAGCTTCGAGGCTTCATGCCTTAGCCAATTTTGCGTTTCGACTCAACTGCCTTCCTGGGCTTGGCACATGCTCCCAAAAGACAAGATTTTGTCTTTTTGAGGCATGCGCCAGCCTCCTGGGTGAGTGCACTTCGATCTTCTGGGTCTCAAGTCCATCCTGGCAGTCTCCTGGCTTGGGCGCATGCTCCCAAAAGACAAAATTCTGTCCTTTTGAGGCATGCGCCAGCTTTGAAATGCACTAAGCTAACCTTCCCGAGCCTCCATTTTGTCCTGGGTGTCTTCCTGAGCCTGGCGCATGCCCCAGAAAGACATGATTTTGTCTTTTCATGGCATGCGCCAGATGCCTGAGTGACCTAGTTCGAACTTTTGGACTTGAACTTCAAAACGAGCACCATCCAAGCCCCAACGCACATCCCAGAAAGACAAAATCTTGTCTTCCTGGGGCATGCGTCAGGCCCGGGATGACCCAGATTCAACTTGCTTGGTTTCGACTCGACTCAGGTTTTCCAATTTCACCTAAACTCTACTTAAATTCCCCAAACTTAGTCATTTTTCGAGGGTTTTAGTTTTTCAACATGACATGATCGAGACTGGGTGGATGAACACACTTAGGTGCTGGGATGATAGGCGTGATTTTGAGTCAATTGGAGATGAAGGGAGGCTGTACTGACTAGGTGCCAAACGAGTGTAAGTTGCTGAGGGTCCCCAAAATTGTGAAATTTTGGGGCGAGTTGTGTAGGGCACAAATCACCCCTTTTTTTAAATTTTAGAGTGAGTTTTTTTTTTTTTTTTAAAATTTGGCTGGCCGCCCACAGCCAGGGGGAATGGGGAAACGCCTCTTCGATGGGGAAGGCATGTGTTCCTGTGGAACCCTGGTAAAAATACTTGAAGTACACTTTTCGAGAAATTCAATATGAAGTCTCAAATTATTTCTTCATAAGATATGATGCTAACAATTCAGTTTCTGTACAGGGAGGATTGTGACCTCAAAGTAAGATATGTACAGATATTGCTATCACAACATTGTTTTCTTCAGTTGAAGAAGCTATTCAGTATTGTATATTTTAATTTTCTTAATCATCATTGGATAGAGGTTGATATCTACAGTTCTTGACGCTATAGTTTTATAGCTTTGGATTTTAGAATACTTTGAGATCTCCTAGGGCGACTCATGGCCGCTTTGGTCATGTTTGCAGGTGTTTGTTTGGTTGTTGAAGTCAATTATATTTTTTCAAGTGTATTTACTTTTTGCTTGTGAAATTATTTTCAAGATTGTCTATATTCTTTGGTATACTGGGTATGCTTGGATATGCCATCTTGCACCATTGTTGCTCCACGACAATGATCTACTTCTGTTAACTGTTCAAGTGCTGGTTGCCATTTGTGGGCTAATGTCTTTTCTCATGCTCTTTTCGTGGTAATGGTCTGCCCCATTCCTTCATTGTGAGCTGTAGTTGTCTAAGGTTCATATACTGTTTCATCATCCCCCACATTTTGTTCTAAATCCAAATTTTAAAAACAATTGAGGCTAGAGAGAATGTTTTTTCTGAAGCCTTTGCGGTTGATGAGATTTGTTATATCTTATTTTTGTTTTTTTCTTTAACCATGTCTGTGTTCAAAAGAACTGCTGTATTTAAAGGGTATGTTTCATTGTTCATCTGCATCTCCCAATTGTAGTCCTGTATAGGAAGGCAAAGCAAGGCTAGAAATGATTTTTCTATATCATTTTCTACTCATTTTCAAATTGTCCAGGTTAGTATAACCTATGTATGACCTATCATGATCTTTGGGATGTTCTTTACTGCTTCCTCAGTTGTGTGGAAAACAAACTTAAAAGATTCAGAAAGACCATGAACAAGCTCAAAACAGGTATCTAACAGCAATCAACGCTATGGAATCAGATCATGTGCAGTTTACAGCAGCATAGTCAGTCCATTAATGGGTTGGAAAACAGACAGGCTGACTGCGGGCAGTTTGTAAACATGTCAGAATGTGTCTACACAAGTAGATTGGGGTTCGGGATGTCTAATATGAGAAAAATAATGCATTCATATAGGAAAACCTTAACACAGGAAAGAGCGCAATCTTCTTTTTTCAATTCCTCAACAATGGACTGTAAACTATAATCTCAAACAGCACTTCTGATTGATTCTCAATTCTTCACTACTTTTTTTATCAGAATAGAATAATGAGTTTTGAAAGGAGCCCCAAGAAATTTTTACATTAAATGGGATTGATCTTCAGAAAGGCTTATACAGGGACCCAAAAAGTAAAGCATAAAGCAGCACTAGAGTGGCAGAACATTCTCATCCATAACCATGGTCACAAAAAACGTTATAGCTTGGACCGCATATTATAATACCCGCAAAAAACAAAAAGGAACAGAACTAGGCGGGCCTTCTTGCCTTTCTCAGAAAAATATCCAGGGGTTTCATCCTTTTTGAGCCTGGAGGCCCATCTTGCGCAGAATTTCCTCACTTAATTCTTAAGAGCGACCCTCCCTTACCATCTCTTTCTGCTGTAGATTTCTTCCATGAGCGGGGGAGGGAGTTCTATCCTGGGACTCATATGAGTCCACTGGAGTGGCAGTTGCAGCAAACTTACCTTCATTAGGTTGAATCCATTTTGATTGCTGTTTGGAAAGCTCTTGAACTTCCGGGAAATTAACCTCCCTTTATGGTTGCATTTGCCTTTAGAAGTCCCAGCCTCTTGCTTCATCATAATCTCCACCTTTGGGGTTGCAAGATTGCCAGCATTGGCATTGATATTTGACACAGGAGGGTCTTCAGTTGGCTCCTCTGCTTGCTCCTCTACCTTGTCCTCCAACCCTTCTTCCGCTTTCTCCACCTCCTCCAATTCATACCCTTTGGCCTTGGAGCCTTCTGATGTTGAGTTGTCCTCTAACCCCTTAAGGGTTTTCATCATCATTATGGATAAACGATGGGTGGACAAAATCTTCAACAAACACTCATGTTTTGGGGTCCCTACTTCCTTACATTTTTCCATAGTCTTCTAAAGGGAGTGAAACAAGTATAGTGGGATGTTCATAGCCTTGTTCCTGCGCAACACATTCAGGAAGGCCAAATGATAGCTTCGTAGAGCACGAGCATGGCAATCCAAAGTGAAATAGTTAGAGACCACAGCCATTGCTTTCTTCCATGTGGGCGGCAACGATTCCCTATCAACCCTTCCTTGGAAGGTTTGTAAATTGTTCTTCTTCCCTTTAAACAAGTGCAACTCAATTGCGAGTGAATGCTTCTCCCGTGTTATCTTCTCTCCCACCTGCAGTAGCCCAAAAACCTCGACAATCAAGTCAGGCGAGATAGTGAAAGATAGTCCATGGACATTCACTTGCCTGTACTTCCATGAGGTTGCCATTTGAATTGCCAGCTCTCTATCCACTCTAGTAAACAATTGAAGGAAGGGAAACCATGCACAATTGTTCAAAAGCCCTTGAATTTCATTATCAACTTCTTACACAATCGGCTTATCGGGGGTTGACATGGTTATAAAACTCAAAGGTAATTCAAATTGCGTTACGAAAAGGCTTCCTACCACCTCCTTCAATAGAATGAGAGTTGCATGTAAAATGCCAGTTGTGGAGTGATTATGGTGCCTCATCAATAGGGGGCTTCCATTAATGACTACCTTGTATTGACAACTATACCAAATCTTGAACGAGATGCCAAAATGCTCCTTCCCCACATAGTAATACCATATAGCATGTGAATTGATACAAAACCAATTTGCCTCTACATCCCATGAAATCATTTCATCAGGTGGCAGATGTAGAGCTCCAAAACAATATTTCCAAGGGTGTTGCCTAACTAAGGTGGGGTTCATGTTCGTAGAGCTCCCACATTCCAATGGTTTGAATTTGAAACTAAATTAGTCCCCATCATGATGGTCATTATAAATGACTTCCAAGAGGTCCTGGGGATAGTTCTCCTTCCACACTCGCAAGTCATCGGATTGGACTTCCATATTAGCTAGTAGATCCACCGCATTGCTCCCTTCTCTATACACATGTTGGAAAGCTACTTCTTGCCACAAGTTCACAACCATCTTGATTTTTGGAATCACGTTCGTAGAGCTCCCACATTCCAACAGTTTGAATTTGAAACTAAATTAGTCCCCATCATGATGGTCATTATAAATGACTTCGAAGAGGTCCTGGGATAGTTCTCCTTCCACACTCGCAAGTCATCGGATTGGACTTCCATATTAGCTAGTAGATCCACCACATCGTCCCCTTCTCTATACACATGTTGGAAAGCTACTTCTTGCCACAAGTTCACAACCATCTTGATTTTTGGAATCACATCCTTTGTTGCCCAATTGGTAGGTTAGGAGTTTATTAGGATGTTAATAATGTTAAGGGAATCACCCTTTGAGGAGGGAGGTCCTTTAGAATAATAACCCCTTGAAAGAGACCCCAAATCTCAACAAAATGGCTGGATTGATCTCCTAGGGGCTCCATATAGGTTGTTATAGGTGCACCTCAACCATCTCGGATCAAACCTCCTGCACCTAAAGCACGTGGATTTCCTTTTAAAGCACCATCAATTTCAATTTCCACCAACCTAATGGTGGGGGAGACCATTTGACCTCCAACCAGTTTATTATGCTTATGAGGATTTGGAATTTGTCTCAAATCAAGTCTAAGGGCAATTTATTTCTCCCTCAAAAAGTTCTCAAATTCTAAGAGCTTGGAGACCTTTAGATTTTCGAGGATTGATCTCTACATTCTGGAATTGACTTCTTTAGGTGTCCTTTTCTCATCATTGAAGATCCTTCCAAATTTGCCAATAGAAGTTTGGGAGACTTAATTCAAACATTCCTTTAGCCTTTTAGAGACAAATGGTGAACTCCATTGAAGGCATAATGTGATGAGCCGTTTTTGGGCTCACTCCACAAATGTGCCCTAGGAGAGGGGAGTTTGGATTCCAACCTTCAAACTAGCCAAGCAAACTCAAAATTGCACAAACATTCCAATATCTAGCTAGGATTGATATATTTTGCAATGATAATCTAAAAATTCACTCACAAACCCAACATCCAGCCATAGAAGCATAAACAGGTCTTAAACTACGAAAATGCACTTCCAGATCCAACGTCCTAGTTATGGAGCAATTAACAACTTCAATAATGCAAAATACCTTTCCAATTGCAACATCCCAATTAGGGAGCAAGAACACACCAATCAAGCAAATAAGTCTCCCAATATTCCAACGTACCAATCAGGGAGCAAAAATAGTCAGTAAACAATGTAAACTTTACTCAAGATGCAACGTCCTAGTTTGGGAGCACAAATGATATTCGAAAAATGCAAAAAGTACTCCACAATCCAATATTCAACCATAGAGAGATTAACAACAGTATTGCGACAACAAAATGTAATTGTATTCGAATATAGCAAGAGAAGAGCAATTACAATCTTTTTGTCTACCAATGGAGTTTGTACCAGGACTGTCTCCCATTGGGTTATTTTGGATGGCTCCAGGGCCTCACCAATCCCATAAGTAGTGAGGTAAGACCAGGTCTCCTCTGTAGCAACTATGATGGAACCAACAACGTTCCTCTCAAGATGGATAGAGTAAGTTTGCAGGTAGCCTCCTCTCCCTCCGATACAGGTCTCCCCACAAGTGGCAAAGATAGAGCCTCCACTCAATCCGGAATAAAAGGGTTTATAATCAAATTTAGCATATCCCTCAATGAATATGAGTTCTTCTTTTATAAGTGAGGATGATCATCTTCTAATCTTGCTTTGGGATGATCTAACGGTGGAGAGATGTGATCCGTGTGCTCCTTTATGCAATGACCAAGATGGGAAGCCTTGGGATAAGTGTAATCACATCCGAGAGCCTAGAAAAGCCAACGTCCAAGAGGGGGTGATTTCAGAGTGCCTTGTAATCCACGCCATTGGTCCATGTGCCTAGGTAGCCAACGTGGGGTCTTAGGATCCTCCAAAGCCCAACATCCATGTTCTAGGGCCATTAACTTCCATCGTGATCGTCAACGCTTAGTTCGAAGTGTCGGGTTCACCCTTGGAGCTACAAATGCTCCTGTAGTCGGTGCAATCACCTAGGGGGATGCTCTACCTCGAAGAGGAGAGCACTAATGACTAAAGATACATTTAATGCCAATGTTACATTCATCAAGGCTAGAATATGCAACACCTTGTTTATTGAGATTAATATTGCATTTACATTTATAGTTACCTTGGTATCTTAAATACATCATTAATTGGCATTTTGGCAAATAAATAAAAATAAATAAAAGTAGGCCCAATGCCCCATAATTTGAGCAATTAACTAGTCTCCAAGTGGAACTTACAATAAATGACTTTTTACAATGAAATGCTCTTAACTAAATATAAAAAACTCCTAGATTAACCAAGTAATCATTGAACATCCTTAAACGAAGGATGTGACCTTTCCAGGAGTAAACTAGAAAGCGAATTTTGGATTCCCGTGCATGCGTGTGATATGAGTAGATTGGTTTGGCGGATGAACTTCAAAGTGCCATAACTTCCTCTTTTCTTGACCAAAATAGGTCATGTAACCTGTCAAAATTATTGGTATGAGGTCCTCTTTCCATTTTTGATGAGAAAACATCCATTTCTAGCTTGTAGAAGACGTAGGGTTCTCAAAACCAAAAACAAATGAAACCTTAAAAATTGGGGACATTACACATAAGCTTGCCACCATTTGTGGACTAACTCATGAGATACCATACCTTTCCAACAACTCTGAGAACCTCCATTGTGAAGGGGCAAGATAGAAAGAGATGGGAGGAATCTTCCTCATCACAGAAGTAACATCGGTTAAGGATTTGAAAGCCTCTTTTGTGAAGATTGTCAATGGTGAGGAATATTTTTGGCATAAGAGACTAAAACCAAACCCGTTGGATTGGGATCTGTTGTGCTCAAACACAACCCACCCCAAAATCTTGTGATTTTGGGGACCCTCTACAACTACGCCCATGTACATACCCTTTTAGCCTTGTGTCTCCCATTGTTTGTGAAACTTGGAATCATGTCTTTCACCCCTCACTGGTGCTTTGAAGTCATCCAAGCTGGTCATCCTAAGCCAAAAATCATAAAATTTCCCGAAATTTGGCTAAGTCTGGAAACCCCGCAAATTGGCCTAAGTGAGTTAGGGGACCCAAGTCAGTTTTGAGTCTAGTTGAACCAAACTTTGCTGCCCAGAAGGCTAGCGCATGCCTCAAAAAGTCATAATTATGACTTTTTGAGATGTGCGTCGGGTTCCTGAGTAGTTCGGGGTCAAGTTGCGAAATTGTTAAGGCTGGCGCATGCCTCAAAAAGTCATAATTATGACTTTTGGAAACATGCGCTAGGCCAAGGAGGTAGCCAGTTTGAACTTGGAAGTCGTCTTGCAGAAGTTTGCCCACCCAGAAGGTTGGCGCATGCTTCAAAAAGTCATAACATGCGCCCAGCTGGAGGAGGCACTAGAATCCAGAAAATAGAAAAATGCTAAGTTTGGTTGCATAGAAAGGCAAAACATTTATCACACCCACTCTGGCAGGCTGGCGCATGTTTCAAAAAGTCATAATTATGACTTTTGAAAACATGCGCCAAGCCTCGAGGTAGGCACAGGTCCAATGCACCGCCCAAAAAGACGTGATTGTGTATCCTCGAAGTGTGCACCTTGTTCTAGATGGCTCCAGGTTGACAACGTTGGGCAGCAAGGGCAAGATGAAGTCTCTTGGATGGAGAGATCAGAGCAAGACAAGGCCACCTGACTAGCACTAATCGACTGCATGGACGAGTTGGAGTATACACAAAATTGCCAAGACACAAGCATGCCTCCCCAAGTCCAGCGCATGTCTCAAAAAGACATAATTTTGTCTTTTCTAAGCATGCGCTAGCTTGAGAGCACCTCCAGACCCTGTGCGTTGGTTTCCAAGCCGCCAGTTGTGTTCAATGCTCACGGCACACATCTCGATGTCGACCATTTTGGACGGCTGAGATGGAATGTCCCTTTGAAGCTGGTTGACTAGGGTTAAGTGTTGCCCTAATTTTTCCTATAAATACCAATCTGGGACCTTCATTTCTGCAAACCAAAATCATTTGCTCTCTATTTTCCACCGACAGAGTTGCAGAAAATTGCAGAAATTCAGTGGCCAATTTCAGCTATAAACACCAACCTAGAGAGCTCATTTTCTCAACTCAAATTATTTTGCTCTTCATCTTTTGCATCAGAATGGACAAATCAGACACCAGGGCATCAAAGCAAGAGGACGAGACAAAGAAAGCCTTGATCATGGACGCCAAGTTGGAACCACAATGTTGACATCGCAGCTTTAGTAAGGTCACTACATGAAGATCCCAACCTAAGAACAAGAGATGAATCTACAAATACTCATTATGTGAGTAGGTTTGTGTTCAAGGTCAACAATACACTTTCCGTCACTAAGTTTCCTTGAACAAAGACCCGAAGAAACCGCAGGACTTGGAGGCCCATGCTCTGAAGACTCAAATCAATGAAGTCAAGACTACTGGGGCAGAACGGATAGAAGATATCACCAAGCTCGCCAAGGAGCTGGAAGAGAAGCAGGGAGAGATAGGCCAAGAGGAGGAAGTAATTCTCCTTCAACCACGCCGCCCATAAGAGGAACCAATAGCCACACCAAAGCTGGAGGACCTCAAACTAGCAGCCAAGAGCCCAAAGGTGGACACAACAGAGGAAGCAGGACCTTCTCGACCGACCAATCAAGAAGACCCCCAACCAAGTGACACAAAGAGTGCAGAGACAACAAGTGCAAACGAACCTGAGGAAGAACAATGAGGCGGGCTGTTGCATGCGCAACATTACTTTATTTTATTTTATTTTCATGCATTTTCTATTTTTTGAAATTCGGACTTCAAAAATATTTAAATTTGGCCCAACCTTGTGATGGATGAGGATTTGCTCCCACAAGGTTGGAAGCAATCTTGTAACGCCATGTGGCAAGATTTTATTGGACCACTTTTATTTTCTCTTAAACTGCAATTAGGGTTAGGGCACCACTAGAGTTGCTAAATAAAACTATTTATACCCCATTTTGCTTCATTTGAAATGGGGGGGATTGACACTTTTGAGACAAATAAGAAATTAGTGCATTTTGGGCTCAAAATTTCTAAGTGTTTCATTTGGGTGTGATTAAGTACCGTGGACATTTTGTTTCTTATGTGCAGTGTAAATGTGAATGAGTAGTTGGAAGTGCTTTCAATCTCGTTCTATTATTGTTGTTATCAACATATTTTGCTTGGTGCATCTTGTAGGACTCCCTCGAGTCGGATGAGAGATAATTGTATATTCTTTGAAGTGAATGTGTTGATGATTGGACAATGATATTTTGCTCTGGCATCTTAGACTTGATTCTCATTCGGATACCTCGGTGATGTCATTCACCTCAGGAACCTCACTTGGGTTCGCCTGCCTTACCTTGTATCTTTGAACTCCTTGCCTATTGCTTCTCGCTCTGTCTACTAGACCATTCGTGTTGTTGGCTAGTAGGTTGGAAAAGGGGTACTAGGAACCTGATCCGAATCCCATCGTGGTGACTTCGAATGAACGAGAGTTGAGTCCATAAGTTCGTAAACTCACGGTGATCTTATTTGCAGCATCATTCCACCATTTTCCCCTTTCAGCATCTTTTTCTTTATTTTACACCTTTTTCCGCAACTTTTGCACCCCCGTTTCCCATTTTCTTTGGAAACAACATTGGTGAATCACACTTAGCAACCTCAGAGTCTTTTGATCCATGCTAGGTTAGCATTGGCAACAACTTTAAACATCTCAGCCTGAGCTGGGTTGTTCTGGTGAGTCGAGAAGCTATTCCTAAAACAAAAGAACCTTTGGGGTAACCAGTCCCCATAGCGGGAAGGAGGTAACGCCCTTCCACCTAAGGTGTTGGAGTCCTCTCCGACCTTCCTCCTCCCAAAAGGAAAAGGAGGGTAGCAAAGAAAAACTGCCCAACATGATCTACCTCAGAGGGTCCTCCTCAAGATGATGGGCTGATTTTACCTTGAAGAGTACCCTCTTATCTGTCGCCCAAATTAGTGAGTCCTAGTAAGGGGCTCCAAAGTTGCCAAATTGGGGTTCTCCAAGAGTGGGGTGTTACAGATCCGGGGATCTTTCCAAAAATCAATCTTGGTACCTTTTCCCAATTTCCATCTCAAACCTCTCTTCAAGAGCTTTTTCAACTTTTGGAGACCATTCCAAAAGGAGGATCCAAGATGGGGGTTCTCATGTTTTAGAAAATTAACAATGCTCTATAAATACTTAGCTTTTAAAATGTGTGTCCAGAATAAGTTTGTTTCCGTGAGAATCTTCCATCCTTGTTTGGCCATCAAGGACAAATTCATAAGAGAGGCTGGACATAGTCCAAGACCTCTTTGTTTGGTCGAGCACACCTACTCCTAGGATACCAACGATATTTTTTCTTGTTTTTAGAGCCTGATTAGAGGAAGTCTTTTGAATAAACTCATGCTTTTGACAAATTCTAAAGGGAACTTTGAAGAGGGATATAAAGTAGACTGGAAAGCTTTGGAGTGTGCCTTTCCAACTTGACTGAAAAGAGCACCTTCACAACTTGCTAGTTTTTTTTTTTCCTGAAATCATTCAATAACCAATTTCCATAGGTCATCTATCATACACCCCTTAAAGAGTGGCATTCCCAGATATGTTAAAGGTAAATCCACAACCTCATATTAAAAAATTTTTGCAATCCAATTTTGCATTCTTTGGGGAGTATTTAAAAAGAAGACCTTATTCTTAGAGAAGTTGACTTTTTGTCCAGTTGCACTTTCATACATCGAAAGAATTTCTTTTATCATGCGAGCTTGAACAATTGAGGCCTTAGTAAGAATATTCGTGTCATCAACGAATTGTTGGTGGTAAATGGGGTCAATAGAAGTAGCCTGTTTGATCCTCAAGATTCCGCCTCTGACAATAGCAGTACCCAATGTTCTACCAAGAACTTATGCCAAAATGATGAAGAGAAAGGGGATCTTCTTGTCTTAATCCTCTACAACTTAGAAAGTAAGCAACTATTGCCCCATTAACTAAGATTGAGAATCATGCTGTAAGATACATACTTTGATGAGGTCTCTCCAAGTTTGATGAAAATCAAATTTCTCAAGGATTCTTAAAAGGAAGTCCTAGGAAACTCAATCATATGCTTTATTCATATCTAGCTTTCGAAGAAAGCCTTGTCTTTTGCTTTTATCTAGAGAGTGAATTGTTAGCTAGAGGTCTCTAGCTTTTTGCCTACAAAAGGTCTCCTCATCAACGTATGTGTTGTGGAGATCACCTAGGATTTGGTTTTCCTCATCCTAATCCTCAAAACTAAACCTGACCCCTTCTCTCTTCCTCTCAATTTGTAGAAGTTGTTCCTCTAGCAAATTTTTTCACTCAAACACACTACCAAACACTTCCTTATTCCATCTTTTAAGATGTTCTTTAATTAAGCATAATTTTTTGGCTACTTATGTCATTTTGGACCCTGAGAAATCTAATTACCACCAGTGCTTTATCTTTGGTTCCAAGTCCAGGTGATCAAGTCACATAAACTCAAATCTAAAAGGGGTCCCAAAATAGGACTTATCGCCAAAGGCTTCAAGCTAATTAGTCAAGTTCGAGTTCGAATTCGAATTCGGCAAGCTTGAAATTCGAATGAAATTCGACATGTCAAAAAATTCGGGATAAAATTCGACATAAAATTCGATGTTGTAAAAAAGTACATATAAAGTTTTATATAAAATATAAACTTAATTTCTACATTTAAAAAATATTCATTTAAATTAAAGAAATATAACATAAATTACTGGAAAATTTTAATATTATTATAAACTTATAATAATATTAAAATTAAAATAGAAAATATATTAGAATTAAAATACAAAATTTTATTTAAATAAAACCCAATTTTTTCAACTACAAAATAGTATTTTGTATTTAAAAAATTTGATTCTTATTTAAAATTAACTAATTTAAATTAAAATAAATTAATTAAAATTTTATAATAACATTTTAAATTAAAGTAGAAACTAAAACTAAAATCTAAAATCTAAAATTAAAATGAAATGCAACATTACTCACTAACATAAAATCTAAACTTAAAATAAATTAAAAATTTGACATTACAAATAAAATCTAAAACTAAAAATTTTAAGATTGAAGCGGAAGGGTCGAAGCTTGAAAGAATGGAGTTTGGAGTGGAAGGGCATTACGACAGTGGTTGAATCTCACGCTCAACAAATGGAGGCAACAAAAGATAAAACCTTCGCAAAGAGGAAGCCTGATTTAGACATTTAGTGATTCAACAACAATCGGGAGGCCTCAAGTAGACAACACCAGAAGGGTTTCGACTTCAAGGAAAGATGCCTCCACTTACAGAGTTTTGGGGTATATATATAGAAGACGGAGGGAGGTTTTTCTACGTTTGTTTGCCTTTCCCGCCTTCGTTTCTCCGTCCTGTGTTTGTTTCACACCCATTTTTTTCCCGTCAAACATCAATTTTTTCTCGCTAGTCACCAGTTATCTGCCCTCTTGCCTTTCTGGCCGAATTTACATTGAAATTCGACAAATTTGGTCGCTTGACTTGAAGTTCGTCGGAATTCAAATTTCAAGGAAGAAATCTAGCGAATTTGACTACTTAGGCTTCAAGTAGTAAGGGATTGTGGTCTGATCCAATTTTAGAGTGCAAAAAGAGAAGCATCCTCCTCATTTAAACCAAGGTCTTGTAGAGGTAAGCCCTACCAAGACCATCATTTGGACCATAGACATTCGTGTAGATCCAAATTAAATTTGAAGTTTTGCAAAGAAAATGAAAATTAACTACTCTAGCTGATAGAGCTTTTGGGTCCCACATATAGAGCAGGCCTCTAGAAGTCCATCTACTGGAATTGCTACAAAGTGAGAATTCCTCCAAACAACCCTCCTTGCTTGGGCAGCAAGGGCTGTCAAAAGTTTTGTTTCTTGCAAAATTATAATTTGGGGCTTAACCTCCTTTCTCAATGAGGTAAAGGATCTCTACTTGGCCATATGACAAAGGCCTCTTATATTCCAAGATATGATCTTCATGAGGAAAGGTTAAAGGAGCCCTTTTACCCCTTAGTATTGTTTTGGTTTTGGGAAGTTCCCCTATTTGAAGTTGTCATTTTGTGAGGTGGACCTCCATCCAAAGTTGCTTGAGTTCCATTGGCTATAACCTCTTCATTATCTCTTTTCCTTTGATTTTGGTTGGAATGCCTTCTCGGCCTCCTTTCAATTCCTATATCCAAATGTGCTCTTCTTTGATTTCTAGTTAGATGCCTAGATGAAGCTAGAGGTTCAACAATTTTCTTGTCTTGATGAGGTATCTTGTCCTCAATATCAAATTGATCTTGTAGTTGGCTCTTTAACGTGTTGGGGATGCTACTGGACCAATCTCCTCTTGTATCTCTATGTCTTTAGGCTTTGTTCCCAATCCTTTTGGTTGAGTTTCAAGAAGCTACCCCGTTGTGTCTAAGGAAGCCATTGGGGATAAGCAATCAAAGGGGTATTTATGAATGATTGAATCCTTTTCCTCCTCCACAACTCCTATGGTATATACCTTGCTTATTGCTCCCTCGTTCCATTGTTCTCTAGAACATGCTTTAACTCCAACGTTTGGTTGGATGTATCCATTCTTGCTCTAGCTTTCCATAACTTAGCTAAGGCTTTCCCTTGATCCTTATTATGCTTATTCCTTGATCATTTCTTAGTAGTATGGCCAATTATTTCACATAAGGAGCTTAATTTTGGTTTGTTCTCATACTCTATAATTTGAGTCCAATCCCTATAATCTGTCTCCAACTCAATAGAGTGTGGAAGCTTCGCTTGAAGGTCCATCAAAACACTTACATGAGCATTGATCATCATGGTTCTTGCTTTACATGCATGATCAATAGCTAGTCTTTCTACCATCACCTTAATAGTGCCAAGAAAGACATCCTCATGCCAAAAAGGAATCAAAAACCCTGGTAGATGTATACATATTGGTACTATGTTGATTATTTGGGTGCTAAGTTGAAGTCTAGTCCCCACCTACGAAGGAAAAAACCTTGATGTCCAAAGAACCAAGGACTGTTGGATAGGATTTTTTCCATGTCCTCTTCGTTGTTCAGTTTTACCAAAAACAAAGTCTTTTGGAAGTGTTGAATTGTTCAGAATATCATCGAATTTCCATTTGGCAATTGCCTGTTTCCTCAAGGAATCTAAATCTGGTTTAGGACCAAAGAACTTCCAACTAAATCATAAGTTGCTTCCTCTAAAGCCGAAGATACCAACTCCTTTGGGATTTGAAGCTTACCTTTCTGAGGTTGTAATTCAAAAACTGGATCACATTCACCCACAATCTTGGTCCTGGATCCTCTAGTCGCTTTGCAATCCTAAAAGAACCTTCTCCATCATTAGGTCAAAGGTCCAAGAACTTACCTCCACCATAGGAACCACCTGTTGATCTCAAACCTCCTTAGTTGCCTACAACTCCACCACCCTCGTTCAACCCTCCTTTCTCACTCTCCACCATTTCGAAAAAAAACCTATCCTCTTACTCCCCCTTACTGGCAACGATGACTCCTTAATTCTTCACTACTATTGTTCAAGGTAATGTTACATTTTATAGAGAGTGAATGTCGTTTGGATCTTTTTATTTTGAATTCTCCTATCTACAAGACGATGAACAATTACAATAATAGTTACAATGACTATTAAAATCCTCAAATGAACTTGAGTTTCACATATCTAGGAGTAAATTTGTCTTCATGGATCTTCCAACATCAATGTCCAACACACTCCTTAATGTTTAGAGCACTAACAAGCCTGTCTCTCATTCTAAAAACTTGTGCCTTGGTTACTCCTTTGGTGAACAAGTTTGCAAGTTGCTCCTTGATGTTACAATACTTCAATTCACCTACCTTTTTGATATGTAATCACCAGTAGATTGTCTATCTGGATCCTCAAATACAAAATTTATTATTAATTATTCATGTTCTGCAAAGTCTGGAAAATAAAGGGAATAAACATAATTCAAACACACATAATTGGACACAATATTTATAGTGGTTCGCCTTGATGTGAGACTACATCCACTTTTAATGAGCTCAAATTTTATTGATCATAATCAAAGTTACAATCATTGTAGGCCTAAGTGCTACTGCCTCAACATGGACAGAACATTCGCACAAATTGTTCCTAGCAATCACAAAACAACTCCAGACCAATCCCTATCACATGATTTGCAAAGACTCATCAACTCTACATTCCTCCCTCAAAATGAGGTAGAAACTCATATTTATAGACATCAAAATGATGCTTGGCATTTCGGTTTCTTGTCCTTTGACCTGTTGTCTTCCCATTAGTTGACCTTCCAAGTATCTCAACTTTTGGCCTTCTGTCTTCCCGAGACTCTTCATACTCCCAAAGAATTCTGCAACCCAAAAGTCTTGCCGAAATAACCATGTCGAATGAAGCTATGTCAAATCAACCCGTCAATCAAACCCTTGTCAAACAGATCCATGTCGAATTGCTAACCGTGCCATGTTGAACGTACCTTAAATTGCCTCATGTCCCCTTGTCAAACAACAAGAGTAGGGTATCCCTATCGAACGACAAGAGTTAGGTGCCCTTGTTGCATGACAAGGGTCAGGTGCCCTTGTTAAATGATAAGGGTATGGCACCCCCATTGAACGACAAGGATATGGCACCCCTGTTGAAGCTTTGGAAAATGACAACTAAATCATCACCAAAGGTAGGGATGTGTATACTTGTTGGAAAGATCTCTTCAAAATCTATTCAATGGTATAACATTTGCCAAATTTGGATGCATGTGCAAAAAGATATAGCCTCCCAAAGATGACTTATCCATTTTGACAGGTTTCAACTACAAATAAACTCCACATGACCATCAGGAAATGCTCCAAACACCATCCAAGCATGAGAATCCTCCAAATCCTCACTCCAATGATATATGGTTTTAAAACATAACCCAATTCGAATCACATCTCCTTAATGGGGAGGATTTTGGTCCCCAAAAGCTTAGAGAAAATAAGAATGAGGAACAATTGTCCCCCATGTAGATCCATACCATCTTTATCCCCACGGATGATAGGCTGAAACAATCCATGGACTCCATGACACAAGTCCTCCAATAGGTGCAACTGGTAAGATCGATCCTCCATGACTTGGTACTTCCACTTTGCCTTTAATCTTCTTACAATGACTCCTCCCATGATGAAAAGCTTTATTCTTGATCTCTGGCTCCCTTGCTAAAGTCTGATCACATTGTTCTTGAATAGATGATTTCTCGATTTCTTGTCCTCTCGTCACCACAAAGTGTTAGTTTTTGGGAAGCGTTAATTACACTTTTTTGTCCCATTGTAATAATAGGAGCTTCACTTTTGCTCATATGAGATTTCACAACAAATGATCTACCATACTTAACAAGTTGGTATCTATTTTCTCTCCTGTGATAAACAACGTCCTTATCAAATAAATACTACCTAACACTATTCCAGCAACATTAAGAGGTACAATATCTAATTCAACCTCATCAATGTAATCAACATTCATGGCAAAATTCAATTTACATTTTCGTATGACTTGCATCATTGTCAAGTTACTCACCCACCCAAGTGGATATGGCTTTAGATGAGGATAAGTCTCCAACTCCAACTTTCGTACCAACAACTCTGAAATCAGATTTACTTGAGAACCAGGATCAAAGAGAGCATCGATCTTGGTATGCTTTGTTTGGACTTTGATATGGAACAACTGAATCTTTTTCTCTTCCTCACCCTTTGAAGATGAACCTTTCATAGCCAGACAATCAAGCCTGTCATCAAATCTGAGGTACTATCAATCCTCTCATCAACATCTGAGGTACTATCAATTTCACATCATTCTTGCATATTCTTTTCAGACCTCTCCCTAAACCATTTTGGTTGTAACTCGGGATGAAGTTTCCAACATTTTTCATCATTATGACCATCTTTGTCATAATGAGAACAATGGTCAGATTTATTACCTTCTTTCTTTACCACCACATTGACTTTATCCTTCCCTTGGGACTTCATCTTGGAATTTTTTATCGTCCATCTTGTACTTTCCACGAGCCTTCAAATGTTGCGCTTGGACACACACTTTATCCAAATCTGTAGGATTAAACATCAATATAGTATGGCGAAGATAACTATGGAGACCCCCAATATATTTTAGTAAGGTCTCTCGACTCTTTCAAATAAATAGCCACTAATGTTGTTCTCTTTTTGAATTCGGTTGTATAATCTTGGACACTCTGTCCTTTTCCTTGCTTGAGATGAAATTGGTCCATGGTCTGTTGTTGTTGATGGTCGAGAGGTTAAAATTAACTTTGTAGTAGCTCCTTGATACATCTCCAAATTGTAACAGAAAACTCATCACCCTTTTTAATAGCATCCATATAGGCTTCCCACTAAACTAAAGCATGTCCTTCTAATTTGAATGTAGCTATCTCAATTTTCTCACTTTCATCTTCAATCTTTTGAACTCAAAAATACACCTCTATTTGCTTAAGCCATTGGTTAAGCTTTTCTATGTCAATCTCCCCACCAAAGGATTTGAGATGTAACTTAACTTCTAACTTCAAAGCTAATTTCTGTAATGGGCAAGAACTCTCTCTAGAATCAAAATCTTTTCTTTTATCAATATCACGAACAATCTTCAGTTCTACAAGCTCTCTGACCATATTCTAAAGTATTTCTTCCATCCTATCAATTTTCCTCTTTAACTCATCATTCTCCATGTCAACTGCTCTTTGATTTCTCAAACAAATTGGTGAGCATATTTCTGGATCTTCCTTTAACAAATCACCAAAAAAAGTCACTTTGAGATCTAGTTATAGGCATACAAGATGAACCCGCTCTTGCTTAACTGACACCTCAAGAATGAATGTGCTTTGATAGCACATGATTTGTAATCACTAGTAGACTGTTTGTTTGAATCTTTGAATACAAATCTAATTATTCATGTTATGAAAATTTTGGAAAATAAATGGAATAAACAGAATTGACATACAAAATTGGACACAATATTTATAGTGGTTTACCTTGATGTGAGAATACATCTACTTTCAACCATAGTTATAAAAATTGGAATCGGATCATAATCTTTTGGCTGTAGGATTCAGATTTTTTGAAAAAATCGGCAAAAATCAGCAAAAAAAGGGAAAAAATAGGCAAAAAATCATCTGTCAAAAAAAAGGATTTGGCTGCAAGATTAGGATTTTTTGCCAATTTTCAGAAAAATTGGAAAAAACAGCAAAAAATCGGTTGGCTGCAGGATTCGGATTTTCTGCCAATTTTCAGCTCGGGAATCACTATTTTTTTGGTGAATCAAATCGGGATTTGAATTGGAAAAAATCAGCTAAATTCGTCTGGCAAAAAATTTGACCCGATCCCAATTGAATTGTTTGGCTGCAGGATTCCGATTTTATGCGATTCTGATCCAATTTTTACAACTATACTTTCAACGAGCTCAGATTTTATTGATCACAATCAAAGTTACAATCATCGCAGGCCTAAGTGCTACTGCCTCAACATAGATAGAACATTCGTACAAATTGCCCCAAGCAATCACAGAACAACTCTAGACCAATCCCGATCACATGATCTACAAAAGACTCCTTAGCTCTACATTCCTCCCTCAAAATGAGGTATGAACTCATATTTATAGATGTCAAAATGTCGCTTGGCATTCCAGTTTCCTGACATTTGACCTTTTGTCTTCCCATCGATTGACCTTCCACCTATCTCGACTCTTGGCCTTCCATCTTCTCGAGATGCGAATTGCCAATTGTGTCATGTTGAATGCACCTTAAAATTGCCACATGTACATTTGTTGAATGTCAAGGGTAGGGTACCCATGTCGAACGACAAGGGTTCAACATCTTTGTCGAATGACGAGGTTCAGGTGTGCTTGTCGAATGACACAGGTATGACTCCCCTATTGAAGCCTTTGAAGATAACCAAATCTTCACAAAAGGTAGGCATGTGTATACTTGTTAGAAAGGTCTCTTCAAAAGCTATCCAATGGTATAAGATTTGCTTAAATTGGATACCTATGCAAAACGTTATAGCCTCCCAAAGATGACTTATCCATTTTGACAAGTTTTAACTGCAAATAAACTCCACAAGGCCATTAGGAAATGCTCTTAACACCACCCAAGCATGAAAATCCTCCAAATCCTCACTCCAATAATATTTGGTTTTAAAACATATGACCCATTGCGAATCACTTTTACTGCACCAAATCTCATATGAAGTGATACTTCAAGTCAATATATTTTGAGCTGCTAGGATGGACTGGATTCTTTGCTACCTTGATGGCATTGTTGTCACTAAATATTGTTGTAAAGTGATTTTGTTTCTCACAAATTTCTTTTAACACTTTCCTAAGCCGCAATGTATTCATCTTTTGTAGAAGATAACGCAATTTTTCCTTGTTTCTTGGAGTTTCATGTGATCTCCCTTGAACCAAGAGAAAAACAATTTCTCGAAGTTGATTTCCAATCATCCAAATTCTCTCTCC